>Ga0208660_1000923_pt1 | contig 11873 bp, 13 predicted proteins | sample DEB08_DNA_13_FD_184527 | JGI IMG/M metagenome (GOLD analysis project Ga0208660, IMG submission 184527) | Aqueous microbial communities from the Delaware River and Bay under freshwater to marine salinity gradient to study organic matter... | ecosystem: Environmental > Aquatic > Marine > Coastal ... | reverse complement strand
ACAACGTGATTCCACACACAGGCGAAGCTTACGGATATGGGCCAAGAGAAGTTAAGAGCTTGGAGCTATGCGAAAAGCGCAAAGAATATTTGGAACAGTACATAGGCAAACAGATTGTCCGTGGTTCCAAATTCACTGTGTTCTGTATGAAGATTGAATTTGTTGGCTTTGACGAAGCTTTAGAGAATTTCCGTAGATCTTTAGGAGATCCTTTGTGAGCCAAAACATTCTTGAAGAGCTTGAAGACATCGATAGCGAACTAGAAGAGCTAAATAAGCTTCTCGAGTCTAAGGGACTTACCCGGCAGACAGTAGATGAGTGGCTGGATGACGTTAATTACTCTTCGCTGAACTCCGGTCACTACGTACCTTCAGCTTTCGCTCTGAAGTTTATGAACTTTATCAAACTGGTGAACGGTGTCGAAGGAGAGCAAAATTTAACTCCCGTGGTTCATCTGAAGATGCTCGACGAGATTGCAGGTAAGAATAAACGCATTGCTAACCTATGTGCACGGGGATTGGCCAAGACGACACTGATGTTTGAATATCTGGTTCTCTACGTTGCAGTGTTCGGAGAGATTGAAGGATTCGGTGATATTACCGGCATGATCTACGTCTCAGACTCCATGGACAACGGTGTGAAGTCTGCTCGTAAGAACATCGAGTTCCGGTACTACAACTCAGACTTCATGCAGACCTGGGTTCCTAAAGCGAAGTTCACAGACAATTATTTGGAATTTGAAAACAACTCTGGACATAGAGTTGGTGTAAAAATGTTCGGCGCTAAAACAGGTCTCCGCGGTACTAAGATTTTTGGTAGGCGTCCGGTGATTGCTGTGCTCGATGATCTGGTATCCGACGATGACGCCAAATCCAAAGTCTCAATGGAAGCCATCAAAGACACAGTCTACAAAGGCGTAGATTATGCTTTGGATCCACAACGACGTAAGATCATTTTCAACGGGACACCTTTTAATAAGGGCGATATTCTTTACGAAGCCGTTGAATCCGGTGGATGGCACGTCAACGTGTATCCTGTATGTGAAAAGTTCCCTTGTACCAAAGAGGAATTCAGTGGTGCTTGGGAAGACCGGTTCACTTATGAGTTTGTTCTGGATCAATACGAGACAGCGTTAGCAACTGGTAAGATTTCCGCATTTCAGCAAGAACTGATGCTACGTATTACGTCAGCTGAGGATAAGCTGGTACAGGATGAAGAGATCCGCTGGTACAATCGCAAAGAGCTTCTGAAAAACACTAGCCGGTTCAATTTCTATATCACCACAGACTTTGCCACTCGAGCCAAAGAGAGTGCAGACTTCTCGGTCATATCCGTCTGGGCATACTCAGGCAATGGAGATTGGTTCTGGGTAGATGGGACATGCGTAAAACAGACCATGGATAAGAACATCGATGATCTGTTTAGTTTCGCATCGAAGTACCGGCCGCAGTCTGCAGGGATCGAAGTATCAGGTCAGCAAACAGCTTTCATTGACTGGATCACTTCAGAGATGATGACTCGAAACATTTGGTTCAATCTAGCCAAGACTAAGAATAGCTTGGGCATTCGTCCTGACACAGACAAACTATCTCGGTTCAACCTCGTGGTTCCACTGTTCAAAGCAGGTAAGGTATTTTTCCCGTCTGAGATGCGCAAAACAGCAATCATGGGTGAATTCGTTCAAGAGATTACAATGGCGACAAAAGACGGATTTAAATCACGGCATGACGACGCCGTTGATACGATCTCTATGTTGCAGTATCTTAATGCCTGGAAACCGAGCGACGAAATCAAAGCCCCTACCAATGACGAACATTGGGCCATGGATGAAGATGACGTCACGGACACAGATAACCCCATGTCATCCTATATCGTCTGAACGGAGCTGAGCCATGAATCTCGGAGACCTACTGACAACTCTTGCCCATGGCGAGCTACGCTCGCTGGGCATCGTCTTAGATAACGGCAACATCGATCCTGACAGGCGCCGGGGACTGGTAAATTATGCCAACAAAGCGCTGACTCGATTGTACACCCGGTTCAAGCATGAGATCGATTTTCTGGATCTCACCTTGAATGATACGATCCAGCGTTACTGGATCAATCCCCTGCACGCTGTCTCAGACGCTACGGCAGGCAACACGCGCACACGGTACATTACAGACACTGTAGATGAGCCTTTTACCGGTGGGCTGATACGTATCCTATCAATCAAGGAACGCAGCTCAGAAGATCCTCTATGTGACGAAAATCTCCTGATGAATGAAAGGGCTGAAGGTTACGACAACGTACGCATGATGTCCTACGATAAGCTATGGTTCAGAGAGCCAGAATTAGATCGCGTATTGACGCTCGAGTACCAGAAAAATCATGCGTTTATTGAACTGACTGCACCAGATAGCACGCCGATTTCCTTGTACCCAATGCTTGAGGAAGCGCTAGTAATGCACATCGCAGGACGGGTGTATGTGGGTATAGGAGGGGAAGATAATCTAACTCGTGGTACGTTGTATTTCAGAGAGTATGAGCGTCTTTGCATTATGGCTGCATCTGAGGATCTGCTTCAGGATTCTGGATCCAATGTAACAACTAAACTTGCTGATCGTGGATTCTATTAATGCCGGTAATTGACCTCCAGCTGTGGGCTGATGACCTTGAAGACGTACGTATACCGGCCATTGAGTCTGACATTTCTGGAAATACGTCCGAGATTAACGCACGGGCTCAAGAGCTTTCGGATGCTTTGTCCGCCAACGTTGCTGCTACAACCGGTGCGCAACAACTAGCAACTATTGCTAGTGCTTTATCTACAAACACGTTCAACCAATTTGTAGCTCTTGAAGTGGCATTGAAAGCTTATGCAGATGCGTCGGCTCAAGCTATCAGAGACGATTTTCAACTGACAATTGATACCAATAACGCTATATGGCAAAGCAACGTACAAACCAACCTGCAAACTGTAGTTGATGCTGCTTTACCTAATCTTATAGCCGAAAATAATACAGCGATTTCAGAGATCGAAACGCTTAGATCCATTATTACGTCTGTTGCCAGTTCGTATGATATAGCCGTTGCAGACCTATTAAACGTTGTACTGCCGACGTTATCTGGAGAAGTGACAACAGCCCAAAATGGCGTAGATAGTGTTGTCGACGACGTTACCTTTATCATGGGTACGTACCCGTCCCATATTGTTAATATTTATACAGATAGTCAACTATTTGGGTACGACGAAGTTGGTGTAAACCCGTCACCGGCTACGACATTAATTACAGCTACAGGTCTAGGGTTCTCTGACGCTTATTACGATTTTTCGATCGATAACGTCTCTTTGCAAAACAACCAGACAAATACGTTTACGTATACACCTCCGGCAGATAGCGGAGACATGCCCCAAACAATTGGCGTTTCTGTTAGAGAAGGAGCGAACGTTGGGGACGTTTTGGCAGTCGATTACGTCACGCTTCACGGATACAATACTGGATCTACTATACCGTTTATCCTTCTCTCAAACGAGTCGCATGGCGTACCAGCTAATGCAGACGGTAGTTCTCCCGACCTCACTGGTGCATCAACGACGGTAGAAGTTAGGATAGGCGGCGTAGATGATACAAGTAATTGGACAATTACTAGAGTTGACAGCGCAGGCATTACCTCCACACTCGCAGGAGGCACAGTTACAGTTACGGCCATGTCAAATGACAGCGGTTACGTAGATATTACAGCAACCCGAGCTGGCTATGCTACGTTAGTCCGTCGGTTTTCGCTAGGAAAACAAAAATCCGGTATAACTCCTCCACGTAGCCCTGGCAGGTGGAATATATTTTCAGCTACTCTCCCCATCAATACTGCAACGGCTCAAGCTGCATGGGATAGTGTGACTTACGGTCCCGGCTTGACACAAGTTGAAGGCGATCAGGCTTGGTTTTACACCGGCACTGAAGCTCTTCCTGTAACCCAAGTTGTCTATATATTTAGAGGTACTAGCTGGAGTCAGCAGACCGAAGTAATCGACGGAAACCTGCTCGTTACCGAGACCATCACGGGCAATAAGTTGAAAAGTGATGAGGCCATCATAACAGGCACGGCGCAGATTGGTAACGCTGTTATTGTGGACGCACATATCGACAACCTGTCTGCTGACAAGATCAGCGCTGGACTGTTGCTTGCCACTTACATTCTCACCGATAACATAACAATTCGTAACAACAGTGGCGCAGTGGGTATACAAGATTCCGGTGTCGATCCTCTGACGTTTCAACCAGGTTCGTTCATCACAGCAAGCGGCTCCAAGTCTAATGTCGGATTTGCTGGCCTAGAGTCCTTTTCTTCACACACGAACGGCTCACTGGTGACAGGGCAGCGTTACATGGTTCTAACAGTAGGCACTACCAACTGGCTCACTGCTGGCGGGATAAGCGGAGCAGTGGCTATAGGAGATGAATTTGTGGCTCTAAACACGGGAAACGGCACTGGGACGGCGATCAGAGGATTTCGTCCAATGGTTACTGGCGTTTCTTTCCTACAAGGATATCGTGTACCTACAACTATCAATGCTACTATTGACCAAACTTTTGACAACGGCAAATGGGGAGTGAGAGTCAGGCGTACCAACGATGCCTTTTCAGGTGACCCGGAGTTGATCGTTTCAGGCACCAAGGAGATTGTTTACGATTATGCCTCTTTGACCACCAATGGGAAAGCTGTTTACGATATATACCGCGAGTTGCTTCTTCGAGAGCCAGATGCTGCCGGTTTTGCTTCCTACCTGATCACAATTGCGTCTGAGGGTGCGGACGCTGTAAAGGCAGACATAATCAGGTCTGTCGAGTTTCAAGCTACAATTTCCTCGGTTGGGGATTTGCAGGTAAATAAATCTAAACTTCACAGCACACCTCAAGACATCATCAACTTCAGCATCACAGCAGCAGTTGAGGGAAGCTCTTCTACTGCTACTTTTATTGTTTCAGGTAAAGAGTACATCATTTCCAAACTATCTGACATAGCAGACCTCGCAGGTGTCGGTGTGATCGCTGAGGATACAGTATTAGGACATCGATTTACTGCTACAGCCAACGGCACTACGCTTAGTGCAGGTGATCAAACCGACAACGAGGTTATAAGAATTTGGGATGCGGACGAAATCATCAAAGGTAGATTCTATCAGGTTATCGACCAAGACCTTGCCTCAACGGTGTTGACCTCTCATGGAGCTCACACAGCAAAACGCGGAGAGATCTTTAGAGCTACAAGTTCCAAACCGACAACCGTTGAAACAACGAAGTTGTTACTGTGCCGCGAAGAGGAATTCGTCCTCGAATGGGTTGGTGAAACCGTAAGCGGAACCGGTATTACAGATGCTACTGGTTCGCTTATCATCAGAGGAGACCCGCGATGAAACGCTACGTGCTATACGACGAAAGCGGTAATATTACAGGAGAGATTGTTGGCCCTCGCCCTCCTTATCAACCACATATTGAGATTATGCTCAATCAGGGCTTGGTGAACAAGAAAGTTGTTTCCGGTGTCCTTGTGGATAAAACCGCAACGGAGATCGATGATCAGCTTGTCGCCCAAAAGATGAAAGACGTGAAAAAGGAGTACGTGAGCCTTCGTGAAGGTTTTTCGCGCAGCTTCAGTCCTGCGGATCTCATGTTGTTCAGCGACTCCAAGAAAGCGGAGTTGATTGCTTACAATGTTGCGCTTCAAAAAACAGCAGAAAAGACTACTGATCCTGATGCGATTGTTTGGCCGACGATGCCATCGATCGGATACGGCGACCATGTCAACATTGAGCGCAAACGGCGTATTGCTAATGGGACTTCCATCTCCCTAACCGGGCTGAATGCAAGCGTAAAAGTACGCGGCCTTGATCTCGATATTGACACACTTCAAGGTCTGGCTTTGCGAGCGATTATCCGCAAAAATAACGCAAATACTACGCCGACATTGTTCAAAGACAAAGATAACGTCGACCACACTTTAACCTCAGACCAAGTTCTTGAGATGTTGGAGTTGCTAATAGACTGGGTGGAGTCTGTATTTGCCGCCTCTTGGGTTTTAAAAGAAGCAGATCCACCTGTTGCCAACTTAACGGACGACTCTCATTGGCCCTAAATCTATTCCTTCCCCGATAGAAGGTGTTCGTGGTAAGTTTGGCTCCATAGGTCACACCAAAGCGTACCGGACCAAAGCACAACAGATATGAAAAAGGATTCCCCATGGCCCTTACTTACAACGCTGCGGTAAAAACCGCTCGCATCACAGCTACCCGCGATCATTTCGCTAACGGCACTCTGGAAATTCAAGACTCTGGTGACGTCGTATTAGTTACTTACGGCCTCGACGCAGCTGGCGGAACTATTGCTGCCGACACCTGGACACTTGTTTTCGATGCAAGCGTAGTTGCAGCAACGACTACTGGTATAGCTGCCAAGGCCGTTATCAAAACCTCTGGAGGCACGGCACACATCACTGGCCTCACGGTTGGCGAAGCTGCCACCGATATCATCATCGATAACACTGATATTAACTCAGGTCAGAACGTTACGATGAACTCGGCTTCTATTCAGCACGCCGCTTAAAACCGGTAAACTGTTTGTAGGTTAGGATAGTTTAATGGCACTTCTCTTTAACAGAGCAAAAATGACAACGGCGACGACGGGGACAGGGACGATTACGCTTGGCTCGGCCTCAGACGGTTTCCAGACGTTTGCTGCTGCAGGTGTCACAGACGGAGCTACTATTCCTTATGTAATTGAGGACGGTAGTGACTGGGAAGTTGGTACAGGGGTCTATACAGCCTCTGGTACTACCCTTGCCCGAACAGTAACGGAGAGTTCCAATGCTGACTCCGCGCTTAACCTGAGTGGTACGGCATTGGTATTTATTGGTCTTACTAAGGCTGCATACGATGATCTGCAACAGGCTCCATCTGAGGGTGCTTTTGTTGATGGTGACAAAACCAAGCTTGACGGTCTCGAATCAAGTCTTGCGGAGGCAACAGTGGCAAATAGTTTGGCACTTGATGGTATCGCCAGAACGTCTTTTCTTCGGTCAGATGAAAATGATGTATCTACCGGAGAAATTTACTTCCAAGGAAAATTGATCGTTGACAACTTTTCAGGTGGTCTTTGGTTTAAGGCGTTCGATGCAGGTAAACAGTATTGGCACGGCGAAAACGGCCCCGGTGACAACTTTGTCGAGGTAACCAGAAACGCGTCCAGCGACTATACATGGAAGTTAAACGCAACTGACACCGTATTGACTGAGGCGAACTTTGGCAGCTTTCTTAATTCAACAAACTGGGACACAGCCTACGGTTGGGGTAATCATGCAAGTTCTGGGTATCTGACCGCAATCACAGGTCAATCCATTGAAGCATTGTCTGACGTAAATACCATGACCCCAACTGATGGTCAGGTGCTATCTTGGGACAATGGTAATAGCCGCTGGGATGCCGCAGACTCTGGTGGAGGCACAGCTACCTCAGGTACTCCAGTTGCTACAGATTTTGCTAGGTTCACAGACGCAAGTACCATTGAAGGACGCAACCCTGCTGAAACTAGAGGCGACTTAGGCCTTGTAATCGGCACCAATGTGCAGGCGTTTGACGCGGATATCCTCAAGGCTGACACGCACGATACTCTGACGGCTGGCTTTGACAGTGATGTGCAGGCCCTTGGTACAATTACCACAGGCACGGTCACACTTGAGGTTGACGGAGTTGGTAAGGAAAACTTTAAGACTCTGACTAATAACGGGGCCTTCATACTGAATCCGCCCAGCACTTCTGAAAATTGCACGATACTACTTTATGTCACGCATGGTGCAAGCGCGAGCACTGTGACCGTAACAGGTTTCACAATCGTTAATGGAGATTCTTACGACCCTGATGACGAGAATAATAAATACTTTTTCCACGTCAAAAAAGTCGGCACAATCTCTAGCTTAACGATTGAGGCGATTGAGGTAACCCCAGCATGATTATGCCGATGTCGTACTGTCCAACAGCTTTAGGGTTGGCGATTAACTTTGTTGAGCCGGAGACGGATATAGCAATGTATAACAATGATGCGTTTTTTGAAACGCCCTCTGGTTCAGACAACGGAGGCGATCTTACTGTAGCTGGAGGTGGACTCCGCGTTTTGGCTAATGACGACGGGAACGGGGCTTTGTATATTTATGACCCGCAAACCGCCGCAGATATACTTGTGAACGTGAATGGAGTTGTTACTACGTTCGTCTATGACGATTCCTTCGCAGGGTATGGCCTCTGGGTAGCCACCTCTGTGCCTCTTTACCCCATAGGAACACTGGTCCCTGTGGCGTTTACACTTGTTTTATAAGGAGAAAGAGCTATGAGTTATTATCATCCTGAAACGCAGCAGAAGTTCTCCTCAAAACAAGAGGCACAATCGAAGCTGAAGGTACTATCACCAAAGTTAGTGGTTACGGTATTCGCACCTCGTCCTGATCTAAACCCAGGTCAAATAAAGACGCTGGATATACTCCCGACAGAAGTTGATGGCGTATGGACCTACGGCTGGACCGTGACGGACCTACCTGCCGAAGAGGTAGCTGTTGCGCGTATGGAAGCTGCAGCTAAAGAGTGCGGAAAGCGTATCCATGCAGTCGCAGATGCAACAGCCCAAATGAACATGGCATCCGCTGCTAGTGCTAACATGCTGTCTGCGGATCAAATGACTGCATGGAAGCAGGCATTGGCTTGGGTCCAGCAGATGCGTGGGACATGGCAAGCGATTGCGGCTGACACGACTAAAGACATCACCGACGATGTACATTGGCCTGAGTGTCCAGTAGCAGCAGCGGCATTGGCAGACGGTTTCTAAGAGTAACAGAAGTATTGGTAGTAGATAAGTGACCCTCGCTTCCTCCCCTTTAGCCTCTAACCCACTAGCTTCTGGCGGAGTAGATCGCCCTTTGCTAGAGGCTGCTTTTGCCGTACAAGAAAGCAGTTCTGATAACATTACTGCCGTGTCGGCTGTCGGACTCATTGTAAGCTTTGATCCGATTGAAGCAGGTAATGACACTTTTAGCGGTGCCGTTAATCCATACGTAGATATGGTACTAACGGCTCAAGAAACCGGATTAGACTCAGCTAGTCTAAATGCCAGTAGCGCAAACAACGTAACGTTGGGCAGTACAGAGACAGGTGCAGATCAACTCACCGGTTCTTTAAGTACAACGAATAATGCGGCACTTAACGTTCAAGAAGCGATATCTGATAATCTGACTTCATCTTTTCAGGTAGCTGCCAACATAAATGCTCCTCTACAAGAAGCAGCAAATGACAGTATAGCTTCGAGTGCGTCTGTAAATTCGAGCATTTCTCTAAGTGTAGCGGAAACTGGATCAGACACTCTTGCTGCTTTGATAACTTCAATAATTGGTAGCTGGGTTCTAAACGTACAGGAAAGCGCTACAGATGACCTAAGCAGCGTTGTTGGGGTTGGTGTACAACAAAGCCTGAGTGCCTCTGAGACTGGCGTAGATGACCTCCTTGGAGCGATACGCGTATCAACCGAACTTACCTGTAATGTCACGGAACAAGGCTCTGACGGTTTCACAGCTGCTTTAACTACCGGTCATGCAATAATCGCAGAAATTCAGGAAGAGTTCTCCGATGCTCTTGTTGCCAGTGCACGTGTCGATCTGACTAACGCACTGGATACAATAGAGACAGGTTTGGACTCAATAAGCGCCAATGTAAAAGTGGGCGTTTTTGGTTCTACGGCAATCGCAGAAACCACTGCAGACCATCCCACAGGTATTGCCCAAGTTGTACCGTCTCTCGCCTTTGGTATGCAGGAATCTGGGTCGGATATTTTTACAGGTACGGCCATATTTGAGAGGATAAACTTAACGTTTATTGCTCAAGAAGGAACCGTCGACGTATTGACAGGTTTTATGTATGGGGATCTGAGTCAGTCTATTGCACGCGCACAGATGCTAATTGGTAGCCCCAGTAACATTAAGAACATTAATGGGTGCCCCAGCAACAATAAGAACATTAATGGGTGCCCTGCCCCCTTGGCACGTATCGGAGAATGACATGGTGACTGAATATAACATCGAAGATCGGCACAAAGGCGAGGCTGTTGAGATTTTGTTTTTTGCAAAAGACCCAGATCAAACAGTTATCACCGATCCGGGAGATCAAACAATTACTGTTACCATCTCGGATACGGTGAATGGAGATCCGGTAAACAACCTAATATTTTCAACGGCTCCGTACGTGATTCTGACTACGGTTCAAACCGGTGAATTTCTTATTCAACTAACAAATGAAACATTATCTAGCTTAACAGAGGGTTTGACTTATTATTACAACATCTGGTCTCAGCTAGACAACGAACCAAGACGTTTACAAGCCAAAGGAAAAATTGTGTTGGGTGGATCAATTGAGTTTTAACCAATTGGAAAATACTAGCTATGGTAGAATCACACCACACCAAAGCACATCAAAGAATTGGATAGTAAATGGCAACGCACCTAGCGTTTTATAAAGGAAAAGGTGGTTTATCGAACTTAGGTGTTCGAACTGCGTGCTCGATCAAATACAGGACTAAAGTACAATATAGTCACATCGAAATTCTCAAGTCTTATCCACAAGATGAGCCTGTATTAAACAGTCGCGGTCAACTCTGCGTAAGTGCATCCAAGCAAGACAATCATCAAGTAAGAGCCAAATGGATCGATTTTAAACCGACTCATTGGGACTTTTTCACCTTGTTTGGGCAAGACAATATTTTTCCTAAAGCTGCACAGGTTGTAGGAAAGCCGTACGACTATGTAGGTATGCTGCTATGCCTTACCCCCCTCGCCCGCAGTAAACCAGACACGTGGTTCTGCTCACAACTTGTCGCACATCTTCTGAATTACAAAGACGCAGAATCATACGATCCGCACAAGTTAAGCACCACTCTCAAATCACACGGAGCTTACGTCGGGGAGGTAATGTCATGAGTGATGACTCTGAAGAAACATTAGAAGATTTGCTTAAAAAACTGTCAGATCGTTTAGGTGAAGATGGCGCAACCCATGTCCCGTTAAATAAAAAAGAACTCAGCGAAGTACGCCGCATGGTTGCTACGTATCGAATGGTTATTGGTTGGGGCAAATTAGGCAAGCTTCTAATTTGGCTCGCTATGACTGTTTCAGGTCTTTTTTTAGCTTATCAAACTTTGATCAAATCTGGAGGAACTCAATAATGCGAGCACTGGCAACAAACGTAAAAAAAGCGGTTTTTGGGCCAATAGGAACGCTTTTTTCCTTGGTCTTATTCTTGTCTGTGATTTTTTTGCCCGAGCTTTTGGGGCGCCTAGAAGGGCGGCTTAACCCCGTTGTGACTCAAGTTAAATTTCACGCCACGAAAACAAGTTCAAAAGTCACAGAGATCAAAGGTCGGATGTTTGTGGATCGAACTGAATGCGTTTTTGACCACATAGAATGGTTTCTCGTCACGCCCGGACGCACTGCATTGGCAGATGTCGTATTCAAAAATGGAACGGTGGCACGCCCTGGTGGGTGGAGTGATTTTGGCCCTTGGGATGTCGCCATGGATTTGCGCCAAATTACGGACAGCAGCTTGGCATTTGCTTATCATAGATGCCCGTGGCGGCCTTGGCTTGTTGAGACGCAATTTTATCCTGACGTAAGTATCGAAGAGGTTGATCCATGAAACGCATCATTGGGCATTGGACGGCTGGTGGCGGCAGAGCCAGTGACATCGACATCAAGCACTATCATCGGCTGGTGGAATACGATGGAACAATCATTCGTGGCAAAGAAGATATCGCTGACAATATTGTCACGTCTGACGGTGATTACGCAGCCCATACAAGACGTTT
>Ga0208660_1000921_pt1 | contig 11879 bp, 11 predicted proteins | sample DEB08_DNA_13_FD_184527 | JGI IMG/M metagenome (GOLD analysis project Ga0208660, IMG submission 184527) | Aqueous microbial communities from the Delaware River and Bay under freshwater to marine salinity gradient to study organic matter... | ecosystem: Environmental > Aquatic > Marine > Coastal ... | reverse complement strand
CGTTTGCTGCTTCAAGATCTTGGACTCTAGTTTGAGCTGCTACTAAATCTTGTCGCAATTGCTCGACTTGACCGTTTGCTGCTTCAAGATCTTGGACTCTAGTTTGAGCTGCTACTAAATCTTGTCGCAATTGCTGAAAACCAGATTCTTCTAATAAAGTTTCTTTAACTAAAACAATAGCACTTCCTAAACCCAGTAATTTTAAATTACTAGTAAAAGACAAGGCAACTCGATCTTTGAGTAAGTGAGTTATTCCCACAGAAAAGATACTTGCAATAGCAAGACATGAAACTTTTCTTAAAAAATTATAGTCTTCCCCATTGTATTTATAATCATGTATAGAAGATGAAATAGCAGCCATACTGGAGGTTAATAGAAGACCGCCATTTGTAGCCCCAGGAAAATATTTAATTAAACGTGTTTGTCCTGCTAAAATAGCCAATCCTATAAAGGATACTGGTTCGATAAAAGTTTTACGATCGTAAAAAGAAATCTGAGCTAAATCCATTATTTTCCTCTTTTCAAGCAATTGAGATAAAATTCTAACTTAAAAAAGCTAAAAAAGCAAAAAGTAAAAAATATTTAACCGTGTGAAATATCATTATTTAGGATCCTTTTTATTCAAATCTCGAGGTATTTCTATATGAAAATCAATGAAAAAAGAAAAAAAAGCGATTGTGCTTAACGGTGCAGGACACCTGTTATAAAATAGTGCCAAGAACAAAAACAGGTCACTATGACGCAGGTCTATCGCCTAGAAGTCCAAAAAGGCTTCCAAGAAAAGATCCATAACTGCAAAGCCGACATAGCCATCGTCGGTGGTGCCATGGGAGCAGGAAAATCGTATGCGCTCATCCTTGAGGTAATGAAGCATATCGGTGATCCAGACTTCCGCTGTGGGATTTTCCGTAAGAACCGCGCTAATATTCTGTGCCTCGGTGGTTTATGGGAAGAGCTTCTTCAAGTTGCTAGATCATGTAGGCTCCGCGTTAAAACAAATCGCCACGATTTAAAAGTAACCTTTCCTTCAGGAGCCGTCGTTCACTTTGGGCATGCCAATCATCCTAATTTCAAGCAATATCTCAAGGGAACTCAGTATACAGCGATATTTATCGATGAAGGCGACGAATTCGACGAAGAGATCTTTAAGTTTCTGATGGCCCGTCTCCGCTCTAAATCCACAGTCAAACCCTACATGAGGATCACCACCAACCCATCAGAGGGATGGATCAAAAAGATGATCAAATCCTTTCTCAATGAAGAAGAATATCCGATTGCTACAGAATGCGGGAAAATCAAATATCTCTACTTCATCAACAATGAACCGATCCTCAAAAACTCCAAAGAAGATTTTATCAAAGACCATGGCCTTGCTAAAGACGAGATGCAATATATTCGGACCAGCGGGCTCATTCGTGCATTTTAGGGCGGTTTCGTTTGTTAATTTCATAAGTTCAGTGACTTAGCCCGATTTTCACCTCAATGAACCACGAAGGTAAAGAAAACGACCGTTTTGTTTACGACACCTACTCAAATTTTCTAATTCTTGAGTCACATAGATAAATGAGTAGTAAATAAATCCTGGAAAGAAATCAGCGTAAACCATAAACTTCTTTTGAAGAGTTCTTTAACGCATTGGAGTCTTTCATGAAGTTTGGATACGCCCGCACCTCAAAATTAGAGCAACACATAGATTTGCAAATAGACGAACTCAAGAAAGCTGGTTGTGGAAAAATTATTACAGACAAAATTAGCGGATCAGTAGCAGAAAGACCCGGACTCGAAAAACTCAAAGAGCAGTTAAGGCCTAAAGACGTGATTGTAGTCTGGCGTCTAGATAGAATGGGGCGTTCCCTTAAGCACCTTATTGATTGGTTCATTGAACTTGAAGGAATGGGAGTTGAATTTCAAAGCCTCCATGAAAAAATAGATACCAGCTCTCCTACGGGGAAATTAATCTTTCATCTATTCGGGGCTCTTGCAGAGTTTGAAAAAAACCTCACCCAAGAGAGAACAAAGGCTGGCCTTTCAGCTGCCAGATCTAGAGGAAGGCTCGGTGGACGCCCCAAGAGGTTAAATTTGGCGAAACGATCACTGGTTGTGAAGCTCTATAAAGATAAGGAATCCTCTGTGAAAGAGATTTGCAACATGATGGGGATATCTAAGCCAACGTTGTATAAATATTTAAGAGAACAAAATGCACTATAACCATTCGGTATTTAATGATCAGATCACTGACGAGGAACTTGCTCACATCTGGACGTTAAATCCTTCTGAGACAGTGTTTGTTAAGAAGCATCAATTCCAATACAAACTACATGTTGCCATTCAGTTATGCTCATTGAGAAAATATGGAAGATTTTTAGATGAGCATGAAGGTGTTTCGACAAAAGTTTTGAATTACTTAGCGTCTCAAATTGGTCAAGGAGCAAGTTTTAAAATCAACATTCCTGACAGAGAGAAAACTTACACAAAGCAGTGCCAAGAGATCATCCAGCATCTGGGATTTAAACGCCCTTCTATGGAAGATCAGGAGGCGTTATCTTCTTGGCTTCTAGAGAAATCAGAAGATGAAGTGAGAGGAGATTTTTTAATTGAGCTGGCAGAAAAAAGGCTCTTGGATCAAAAGATTGTCCTTCAAACGAGAAAAGTTCTAAAGCGCCTTGTTAGAACCATTCTCAAGCAAACCTCTCAAGAGTGGTTTAGCCTTATTTACCAAAAGATTCCTGAACAGACTAAAGAGCATTTAGATCTCCTCACTTGGACGACCCCAGAAGAACCAAAAAGCCTTTTTGCTGAATTGAAAGATTCTCCTCCTGCTGCCACCATCGGATCAATCAACCTTTATCTGGATAAATTCGAAAAACTTAAAAAACTTGAGGATTGTGAGATAGATTTTGTAGATATCCCTCTCAACTTCATTAAGCATAGTCACGAGCTTGCAAAAAGATATGATGCCTGGGAAATCAAACGCTTTCCTCCTGAAAAGAGATATAGTTTGCTCTCGATCTTTCTATCTGAATCTCAAAAGACTCTTCTGGATTTTTTAGTACTCATGCATGAGCAATTCATCCAGAAGATGTTAAGAGAAACGAAAAATGTCTATGAAAAGCAGCAGCGGTTATATCGTAAAAAGAGTAGAGCCTCTTTAAACGGAATTTTATCCTTTCTTGACGCTTTAATAGACTGTGAGGGGGAAATATCTGATAGCATTTTTGACTCATTCTCTAAAGACACACTGCAAAAAGATATAAAAAATGTTCGTTTTCATCGGGACCTTGAGGAAAGAGGGGTTATTGAAATCTTATCTCGTAGATACAGAGGGATTAGAAGGTATTTTCCGAGGTTTGTCAATCTTCCATTTGAAGTTGAGCCCGGGAATGAAGATCTTCTTATAGGAATCGATCTAATCAGAAAATTAGATGAAGAAGACGTTAAAAAATTTCCCTCGACAGCACCGATTTCATTTATCGACTTTAAATTGCAGAAGGGGCTCTATAGAGAAGATGGATCTCTCCGTCGAAGTGTTTGGGAAATTGGTCTTGCGATTGCCATCAAAGATAAATTTCGCTCTGGTGACATTTACCTTCCACAAAGCAAAAGACATACCTCCTTCTGGAATTTGATCTATAGCGAGAAGAAATGGGAGCAGGAAAAAGACAAGGCTTGTAAGGAACTTCATTTTGAAGCGAATGGAGAAATTGAAATGAAAAAACTCGCTAATTCATTTGAAACTTCTCTCACAGAGTCCCAACGTCGCTTCAAAGGAAATAAGTTTGCCAAGATAGAAAAAGGAAAGTTAAGGCTGAAAAAGGATGATAAGCTTGAGCGACTTCCCAATGTAGACCTTCTTCAAAATGCAATTAATGCCTCTCTCCCTAGAATAAGAATTGAGGATCTCATTGTGGAAGTAGATAAAGAGCTTCACTTTAGTCAATATTTCACTCCTATCCAAGGGAGTCGACAGGAAACTCCCTATTCATACAAATCCATCATTGCAGCGATTATCTCTATGGCAACAAACCTGGGGATTATTGCAATGTCAAACAGTACCGAGGAACTTAGTGTGGATATTCTCAGAGATGTCGTGCGTACTTGTATCCGTGAAGAAACAATCAAAGCTGCTAATGCAGAAATCGTAAATGCACACACCAAACTCCCTTTAAGCAGCTATTATGGATCAGGAGAACTATCTTCTTCTGACGGGCAAAGATTTAGAGTGCGAGGCAGCTCGCTTTTATCTTCCTATTATCCGAGATATTTTGGTTACTATGAAAAAGGAGTGAGCATTTACACTCATGTTTCCAACCAATCTTCAGTTTTCGGAACGAAAGTTATCTCTTGCAGCCCTAGAGAAGCACTCTATGTTATTGACGGCCTCCTAGAGAACGATACAATTCTGGGCATTAAAGAGCATACCACAGACACCGAAGGCTACACCGAGCATATTTTTGCCCTTTGTCGTCTTTTAGGATATAAATTCATTCCACGGATTAAAAATTTAAAAGACCAAACTCTCTATAGGATCGACAAAAACAAAAATTATGGGGATATCGATCCTCTCTTGAGGAAAACAGTTGATATGGAGCTCATCAAAGAGCAGTGGGAGCCGATGCTGAGAGTGGTCGCATCCCTCAGAAAAAAATTGACTCCTGCCCACATCATTATACAGAGGTTAGCAAATACCTCTCCATCTGACAGATTGTCAAAAGCGTTTACCCACTTGGGAAGGTTAGAAAAAACGCAATATATTCTTGATTATGTAACGGATCCCCTTCTTAGAAGAAAAGCTCATGTTCAATTGAATAAAGGAGAGTACAGACACAAGCTACCCAGATGGGTGTTCTTTGCGAATCAAGGAGAATTCCAAACAGGTGACTATGAAGAAATGATGAACAAAGCGAGCTGCCTCAGTTTGGTATCTAACACTATATTGTATTGGAATACGAAGAAAATTGGAGGGATCATTGATCAATTAAGATCTCAGGGGGAAGAGATATCAGAAGAAACGATTTCTAGAATTTCTCTTCTACCGTACAAACATGTTATTCCCAATGGCACTTATTTTTCTGAGAGAGGTGGAATGAAGTGGGGAAGCCATGTTTGAAGATCAAACATGAGGATAAAAGATCAGCAATTTTTTGAACACAAAATTCTTTGGCAAGCAGAGGACTACGAGTGATAGGCGTAAAACTTTGGTAATAAAAGATTAACAAACGAAACCGCCCTAAAATGCACGAATGAGCCCGCTGGTCCAGGTACCCGTTAACACAGCGATTTACTTCGTCCAATACACCGTTTTTGCTGAAAATACTTCATCCAAGAAACATTGTACGCAGTATTTTTTAGGGGGATTTGGGATGAAGTTTGGCTTTTCAAACCCAAAAGCAAGTTTTTATGTGAAAACTCGAATTCTTGTTGCTCTATGGATATTATGCGTACAATACACTAAGGTCACTTTTGGTAGTTATGCGCCCCCTACCCGAAATTGGGCTCCAATTCCTTAGAGCAACTTTTCACACCATTGGATTTCATATCTTGTCACCAAGGACTTTTGTTTTTTTCTGAAAGTAAAAACCCAGTGCCTGCGCCTGCTATAAAACATACAGAGCAAGCGATAGACTGAAAAAAAAATGTTTTTTAGGATGTGCAGGGTAACATCAAAAATAAGTTTAATTGAATAAACTGAAAGACAAAAACAAGTGATTTCACCAAAACGATCAATATGTTTTTTGGAAATAAAACCGTCATCTTTTTTATATCGCTCCTTCCTCCAGGCGCTTTCTTCATCAATAGCTTCTTCAAAAACTTTCTGAATTTTCTCCAAAAAGGTTTGCTCCTGATTTACTCCCATGTAACAATTATATGGGTGCCTTGCTAAATTTGCTAACTTAAAGGCCAATGCAATTGTCATATAAAATTACTCTGCGTTTCGCTCAAGTCGAGGCTGTTCAGAAAACAAAAATTGAAAAAGTTTAAAACTAGATTGAACGAGCGCGACCTTTTTAATTGAATTTTGAGATATTAAAATTTTTGGCAAACAAGAGCCCGATATATAAGAAATTCCTGATCCTATAAGAGTCCCAGATACAATTTTAAGAATTTTAAGCACTACTTTTTGGTTTTGAGTAGCCTCATTCTGAATATTAGCAAGTGGTAAGTTGTTTCCAAAAGATCTCTTTACACAAAAAAGACCCACCTCATTTACCAGTATGGATAGAAAAATCCCTTTTGCATTTGTTTCTTTATCAAAACTTCCGCTCCCACTCATAGCAAAAATAGAAATAAGAAAAAGGGCCCTCAGTACTTGCTTATCTGCACAATAAATTTGTCCATAATTCTGTGGGTTTCTAGGGAAATTATAATGGTTATAGAATTTAGAAAAAAAACTTTTATTTCGTAACTCTCTAAGGCGTTCGCTTTCTCGATATTGACTCATCTTTTCATCAAAGCCTTGCATAGACCCTAAAAACTCTTGCTGGCTTTCTTCGTGCTTTCTACGCATCTCTTGATTGGATTCATCTATAGAATCATAAACAGAGTGGAGAGTTGAAAAAAATTCTTCTTTTGTATATCCACGCTCAATACACTCATAAATAAACTTAACTTTTTCTCTAGAGGTTAATTCAGGATTCCAGTTTTGACCATGCAAAGCTTCAGGCCTTAGTATGTCTTCAACCTTGATGCCTTTCTGTTCTGGAGAACATGAATATTTTTTAAAAAAAGCTGCTTCTAAGGTATATCCACAAGGATCTTTTTGCCACTCTATACACTCTTCTTCAAAATCTTTATTGTGCATAAGAGACATTCGATCTAAGTGAGTTCTACACAAAGGACAACTTCTTTTAGCATCGACAGCTCGTTCAACACATGATTCGTGGAAAATATGCATGCACCTCTTTGAGATGCATGTTTTTCCATTGTGCTGTTCTGTTCCATCCATTATTTCTAAACAAATGGAACAAGCCCAACTTTCTTTTTTTATAACTGGAAGTAATGTTTCCATTTATACCCTCGCTCCTGCTCCTTGGTATCTCCAATTGGGATCTAAGACGCGATTTTCTGCCGTTAATCTCTCTATTGAACTACTTCTAGCAGTTATTGTTGCATTAAGTTGTGCTTTTTGTCTGTCATACTTTACATTTTCGAGACCACCCCGAACTAAGTTTCCCGCTCCCAAAAAAGCAGCAGGAACAAGAATTTCAGGGTTCAGAGCCATAAAACCCGCGACTACTACGGATGCACCTTTCTTCTTAAAATTTTCCCAATCCTTAGTTTCAATTCCAGCAAGGTTTGATCTTGCGGTATCAATAATGCCGTGTCTTTCTGCAATTCCTCTGCTATTTATTTCAATAGTTAGTGATCTATCAGCAGCAGCTGTTTCAGCTTCTGCGTTACAGGCACGATCGGCAAGCTCTCCTGATTCTTCGCTTTGCAAAGATGCTCTGTATGAGTCTCTTTGCTGTTCAAGATCTCTTTTTTCTGCTATACCAAGTCTTTGAACATCTTCATTGAGTCTACTGTTTTCGCCTCTTAAGTTAGCATTTTCTTTTGTAAGACGCCCATTATTGATTTCTAATTCTTCTACACGACCCTTCAGTGTTCTGTTTTCGGCTTTTACTTGCCTCAAATCCTCTTTCAAAGGAGGTATCTCTGCAATCTTAGAAAAAATTGTTTCAAAATTTTTATTTATCCTTTCTGTTTCTCCAGCATTTTCACTCTGCATTTGAGTAACCCTTCCACGAAGCTCTGCACAATTGGGACATTCTTGAGAACCTCTAGCCCCACCTTCTTGAGACCTTGCTTCAGAAGGTGCTCGGCTCGAAATATCATAATGTTCTACTTCTCCGCTAGATGATGCTCTTGAATGAGAAGACACTGTATCTACATCTAATTCTCTTCGGTTTACAAAATGGAAACCATTATTTGCACTATTGTTAATTGGTTGCATAATTACCTCTTTCAATAAAAATTTATACGCTTCTTTTTCTTTTTGCTCAGTCATCAAGCTTTCCTGTAGGCCGCTAGACCTCACTTGTTCAGCTGTTAAATTTGCTTGTAGGCCACTGGCCATTGATCTCTCCCGTTCCAAAGCAGGGAGAATTCTATCTCCTATTACCTCCGTTACCTGCTTAATAGCAAGATTTGGGTGAGAATCTACTTCTGATCTAAACCACCCTACTGTTCTATATTTAAGAGGTCTTCTACACTGAGGACAATTGAAATTAGAACTTCGAATTAATTCAACAAGAGTGTCAGAATCATATGTATGAGAACAATACATTGTTTGTGGATCGTTCATAACATCCATAGAGACTGGATCAAATAAGTCTTGTAATCCAAACTCTCCTTCATGTTGCTCTATAATTTGAGCTCTTTGTTGTTGATTATTTAAAGGATTAGCCATAAAAATCTTTTGGGTTAAAGTTTTCTGTATTAAATATTCAAAACACTCATCTCAGGGTATCTGATATTCAAAAAATATTGTGGACCTGCTTATGATTTTACGCAACCTACTAAAATATTTTTTAAATTTCAAATTTCTTTGGACAATGTTTGCTGAAAAGAGTTACTATTGATTTGTTGTTAAAAAAACAACGCCCCCTGAATGAGCGTCAACTCAGACAGAGGGCTAACACAACCTAACTAAAATGGAGAAAGGTTATGCTAACTCGATCATACGCTGCTTTTGAGCAGTTTCAAAGAAAATTTTCCGATATTCATTCTATTCAAGAGCTAAAATCCTTGCTCAGGTCCTCTCAAGTAGGCCTATCTATAAAGATAAGCTCCCCAATGGTATGGATCCTAGATTGGGACGTATCAAATGATACTGTCTCAGGAACACTAGAGCTGAGGCTTGAGCCAACCTTAAGGATGAACAATGAGCTCCTAAAGATGCACGAAAGATCTTTTCGAATGCAAGGCCCTGGGGACGACACCTTGGCTGACATGAAGACTAGCTTGATAGAGTTTATTAGACATTCTATAGGCACCATTACTTGTTAAAGATGATGGTCTTGATAAGTTGCATCCAAATTGGGTACAACTGAAATTAACATCAATTGAGGTATTTAGGCCCTGTTTAAGGACGGGGCTTTTTTATCTGGGCATTGCTTGGGCTATTTGCTGTAATGCTTTGTTTGCTCGCAATCTCGGGGATGCGTATTCAATGGCGCTCCTGCTTTTTCTAATAGCAGCTAAAACAACATCACGATCATCTCTTAATCTTTTAGAGGCACATGAAAGCCCAAAATAAGATTGATTAATAGCAGCCAAAACAACATCACGATCATCCCCTAGTCTGACAGACATATATCTCAAGGAATGAGCACTCTTATTCACGGCAGCTAAAGCAAACTCTCGGTCATCCATTAGTCTGACAGAAAGGCCTCTCAAGGGATTATCAAACTTATTCATGGCAGCTAAAGCAACCTCTCGGTCATCTCTTAATCTTTCAGAGGCATATAGAAAAGACCTCCCGTCATTATTTACGGCAGCTAAAACAATATCTCTGTCGTCTTTTAATCTGCTAGAAGCGTGTTGAAGAGAACAGGCGTCTGTATTGACGGAAGCTAAAACAATTTGAGGGTCGTCTTTTAATCTATCAGAGGCATATTGAAGAGCATGAGTATTGGTTCCAACAGCAGCTAAGACAAAGTTAAAGTCATTTTTTAGTCTATCTGAAAAATGGGCAAACGATAGATCACTAATCGTTAAACACTCTAAAGCAAGTTCTTTGTTATCACGACTCAGAGATTTCCAAGATCTAGAAACCAACGAAATTTTTTCTATGTCTGATGCATCAAAATGGGAAAATATATTTTGACTTGCTATGCCTTTAAAAATGGGGTTCTGGTTCTCTGGAGGTTGTTCATCAGGTCTTTCTAGAAGCGGTTCTGGGAGTCTTACGGGTTGATCATCAGGTCTTTCTAGATGAGGATCTGGGAGTCTTACGGGTTGATCATCAGGTCTTTGGAAAACCCTCTTTATAAATAAAGAAGAAAGCTCGATAGCTCCAAAGGTTGCTAACTGAAAACTATAAAACTTGCGATGGCCTATAAAACCTTTCTCCCATGCAACGATAATGGCAAAAGCAAGGCCATAAATAGTCAAAAAAACTATGGCATCAGGCTCTTCAAAAAAGACTCTAGATCCTAAAACAAGACAACTTCCCGTAACGGACATAGCAATCAAATCATTCATTGAACATCCAGGGAAATATTTAATACACCGTTTAGATCCCGCAAAATAAGCGCTGCTCATAAAAATAAGCGGACACGCCATCGAGGCTATATCTTTTCTTTCAATTCTCATTTATACTCACTTTTTTATAGAAGATTTTTATAAGGACCTGTGGGCTCATCCTAAAAAGTCATCATCTTTTCTACTTTTCACTTGCATTACTTTTAATTCTCCTCTTCCTTCACTTCGCTCACATCCCTTTTAACTAACTCGTCTTCGATCCTTCCTAAAGTTTGAAGACGGCATTCACCTAATAGGCCCAACATGTAGTCAAAAGCAATGGTCGTAGTGACAATGTCAAAGCTTTCTTTGTTTTTGTTGTACCTCTCCAAAAAGTCGTTTACGGCAGGCACTATAGCTAAACGCTTTTAAATTGAGCACATTTTTCATTCTTAAAAAGTCCTTCAAAATCGATTTGAGTTTTTCGTCTTTCAGCTTTCTTTTCAGCCCATTTATGCTCAATAGGGTTTAGATCAGGTGAATAAGGAGGCAAATAAAGAAGCACATGCCCTGATTCCTCAATAGGTTTTTTAATGGTTTCTCCTTTATGAAAGGTGGCATTATCCATAATTAGAACACTATTTTTCGGGAGTTTGGGAATCAAGTCTTCTGTTATCCAATCCTTAAAAATCACTTTATTGATAGTTGTTTGGAATAAATTTGCAGTAACTAAGTCCTTGTCTATTAAAGCCCCAATAACATTGACTCTACCTTTTGCTCCCCAATCATGAGTTCCATAGCAACGCTGACCTCTAGTAGCATATCCATGAGTACGAGGCATAGAGTGGGAAAAGCCACTTTCATCTATGTACACCAAGGAATGACCTGCAGATTTTAATTCATTGATTTGCTGGCAAAACATAGATCTTTTCTCTGAATCTGCTTTTGGGTGGTTTAGAGTTTTTTTTATAGGAGACGTTTAAACGATTCATTGCATGCCAAATCCCAGTTTGACTCACACCAAATCTTTGAGCTCTTTCATATTGATACGAATCAGGGTTGTTCTCTATATCCTTTTTCAAAGCTTCCATGTCAATTTTTATAGCAGGTTTATTCCTCTTCTTCAATGGTTTAAGGTTTTTAGTCCACCTTACTAAGCTTGCCACTCCTATATCAAATCTTTTTGCTAATTTTCTGAAACTCAAATTTTCTTTCTCTTTTACTGATAAAACTTTTTCTCTCAAGTCCAATGAATATGTCAATTTTTTATCTCCGCTTTTATCTACTTCTAAATCGTAATCAATTTAAGGTAATTTAGCTATATGTCAGAAGATTATCAGGTACGCTTCTTATGAGAAGTAAAGAAAACGAGGGTTTTCTTAACTAAAGAAGTTCTGGGTTGGAGTGAGCATTTAAGCTGCTGAAATTATAGGGTTAACAAACGAAACCGCTACAAAATGCACGAATGAGCCCGCTCGTCCGAGTAGGCTTTTTTGACTCTTCTAATTCTCTTGACAATCGGGAAGATTTCCCTTTCTCCTCTGTTAAAGACCTGTCTAATTCACCATTTACTGCTTCAAGATCTTGGACTCTAGTTTGAGCTGCTACTAAATCTTGTCGCAATTGCTCGACTTGACCGTTTGCTGCTTCAAGATCTTGGACTCTAGTTTGAGCTGCTACTAAATCTTGTCGCAATT
>Ga0208660_1000916_pt1 | contig 11936 bp, 10 predicted proteins | sample DEB08_DNA_13_FD_184527 | JGI IMG/M metagenome (GOLD analysis project Ga0208660, IMG submission 184527) | Aqueous microbial communities from the Delaware River and Bay under freshwater to marine salinity gradient to study organic matter... | ecosystem: Environmental > Aquatic > Marine > Coastal ... | reverse complement strand
AGAGGCTTGGATCGCGAAGGGCATAAATAACACCCGCGAAGATAAAGAGCGCGTGACTCGTAGAAACCTACTCGGTGTGCTGTACACCGTGCTTTACAATGAGGCATCAGAACCGATCGCTCGCTAGGGCATTTTCTCGGTTATCGATTAAGAGCACAAAAAAGCCTCGGTGTTACCCGAGGCTTTTGAAAATATGAGCGGTGACTTATTTGGCAGGCTCTTCTCCCTCAGTTTCCGGTGGAGTGGTGTGCTCTTCGTACTGCTGTTCCTCATCTTCCTCTTCTTCGTCCCACTTCATGGTTTCGTCGGCGACGATCTTTTCTTCGGTGTCGGTGCCTGCATCTACATCTTCGAGGTCTTTTACGAGTTCTTCGTCTTCGGACTTTGGAGTGGTCTCTTCGTCGTCATCGAGTTCGAATCCTTCTGGCACGTATTCTAGGATCGTAGTGAGTTCGGTAAAGTAGTGCGTCGCTCGACCTTCGAGAAAGTCGCCATTTTGGGATTCGCGGATTTCTTCTTCGAGTTCTTCGACTGTCAGCTTCTGGGCGAAATCGATCAGGTCGTTAAGCATTTTAATGCGCAGCTTGGTGATGTGGTCGAGCAAGTCGGCGTAGGGGCCTTTATCTTCGTCTAGTACATCGGGCAGAGCAAAGAGTGGATCTTCGCTGTCGAGGATGTTGTCCTGCACGCGTTTGAGTAAGACGGACTTGTCGTCCTGAATTTCGTCGATTCCAAAAGAATAGAAGGCATCAGCGACAAGATCAGTTTGTAGACCGTATTCGTTGAGCGGCTCGAGTAAATCGAGAATGTGCTGGAACTGGCGGGGGTCAATGATACCGAGGCCGTCGATCTCCCAATGGATTGGATCACTGATTTCTTTGATCCACCAGTTCATGTCTTCTCCGATGCGTGCTTTGCACCAGGTGAGTTTTGTAGATGTATTGGGCATGCTTTAAGGCGTGGTTCCTAAGTATATTTTATTAGTAGCTTCGTGCTGTGACTAGGAATTTCATGAGATAATATACAACGGGTAAAAACTTCCAAAACCGAATTGTAAAGTGCTTTGTTAGAAAATTTTCAAACGAATGATTTTCATTGTTTAGTGGCGATGCCTTGTTAGCTTGCCCATTTCTTAATTTAGGCTAACAGATTTACCGCTATGGGATGTATCTACGAAAAAATTATCCGCCCAATTCTCTTTAAAATGGAGCCGGAACAGGCGCATGATCGCGGCCGCACCGCACTTATGACGTTGAGTCAGGTGCCGGGCCTGTGTCGGTTGCTGCGCGCTTGCAATCAAGTCCGAGAGGATAAGCCCGTAAAACTGTTCGGTTTAGAGTTTCCAAATCGTGTCGGTCTCGCTGCTGGGATGGATAAAGATGGTGAATTTGCGCGGGCCATTGAGGCGCTGGGCTTTGGTCATGCTGAGGTCGGTACAGTCACGCCTCAGGGTCAGCCTGGTAATCCACGTCCGCGCTTATTTCGCTATCCTGAGCAAAGGGCACTGATAAATCGCATGGGTTTTAATAATAAGGGTTCCGAGGCGATGTTACAATGCCTCTCGAAGCACTACCCGAAGGGCAAGCGTAGGATGCCGGTAGGGGTGAACATCGGCAAGGCCAAGGCCACACCGCTGGATCATGCAGTGGACGACTATGTGGCATCGTTTCGTACGTTGGCGGATCAAGCCGATTATTTCACCATTAATATCAGTAGTCCGAATACACCAGGCTTGCGCGAACTGCAGACTGAGAGCTATCTGCGTGATTTGTTAACTACACTGCGCGATGAGAACCGTAGTTACGCCAAAAAACTCGGGCACCAGCCACATCCGTTGCTGCTCAAGATTGCACCAGACCTGACGTACGCCGAGATCGATCAAATTGTAGAAGTGCTGCTTGATTTGGACTACGACGGGATTATCGCGACCAATACCACGATTGCACGCCCGCGCGGCTTTACATCCACCGAGACTGGCGGCATGAGTGGCGGCACGGACCTTCACAAGCGTTCCAACGATGTGATTGACTTCATTCACCGCTCAACTGAAGGCAAGTTGCCGATCATCGGCGTGGGTGGGATTGATTCGGTCGAATCTGCCGGCGAAAAAATGGATGCTGGGGCATCGATGGTACAGATCTATACAGGCTGGATCTATCGCGGCCCATTTTTCGCCAAAGTACTGGCGCAAGCGTTAAAGTCTCACGGCGAAGACTGGATCTAGAAAAGCAGAGGGTCCGATGTTCTCGATCTATGCAGGTCTAGGGCTTGACGTAGCCTTGAGCTCAGCAAGTGGAGTGCAGGGTGTCTGTGTTACTCGATATTTTGCACCTGTTCACGGATACGTTCGAGGGCATTTTTACCTTCGATCACGGCACGGGTGATTTCGATCGGTGATGACTTACTGCCAGTGGTATTAAATTCTCGGTGTATTTCTTGGCAGAGGAAATCCATCTTTCGACCGGTCGCTTCGTCAGCAGCAATGAATTCGTTGAATTGATCGAAGTGGCTACTCAAGCGTGTGAGCTCTTCGCTGATGTCCGAGCGGTCGGCGAAGATAGCTAGTTCCTTGAGCACACGTTCATCATTTATGTCTAGTTCGAGCTTTAGTTGCTTGAGTCGATTCATCAGAGCATCGCGATAGGTCGCGACTGTGTTCTCTGCATGTTTTGCAATTAGCTGACGAATGGTATCGAGCTCTTGAATGCGCTGTCGTAAGTCTTCCGCAAGTGCCTTGCCCTCGTTAACTCGCATGGAATCAATATCTGCGAGCGCAGTATCAAATGCTGATTTGATGGGAGCTTCAATTTCGCGCCAGTCTGGGAGTGCAGTGCTGTCTTTTAGTGTTTTTGCTAAATCGAGTAATACGTGACTATCGACAACAAAGGGGATATTCTGGCTTTCGGCAAAGCTGCGCAGTCGATCCAAGCTTTCGTTCATACTTTGGGCACTCCATGCCAAGCCTGACTGTGCGCCCTCGGTCGTCTCTGCCTTAATTTGAATGTTTACGCGACCGCGCTGAAAAGCGTCCTTGAGCCAACCGTTGCATTGTTGGTCAAGCCCGTTCCATTCACGAGGGCAGGAGATTTGAGCATCTAGAGTTTTACGGTTTACCGAAGTGATCTCGACTTCGATTCGCACATTCTGTTTAGAGGCATCCGCAGAGCCACGGCCATATCCTGTCATACTTTTCATGCACTAGTCTTAGTCAGAGTATATGACTGTGGGCGATACATTTTTTGCGCCGCTCGAACTACTGTGCGATTCTGCTGCACGTCGATAGCATCATTCTGATGGGTTCAGCATGATGGTGACTGTATTATCGTCGAAGATAGTGTAAGTTAAATTTTTTGGCTGTGTGTCTCTATCGATATTCTTCGGTAGCTCAATCTGCTGCCTGTAAGAATTGCCCATATTATCGGACCAAGTTATAACACTATAGTCCGCCATCATCTCTCTGTGATTAAAGCCGACAGTGAATGCTCTGTTAGGCAGTAAGGACTGGGTCGATCCAACTGCGCTGGTTGGCTGATGTAGTACTTTTACATCATATAGCATACCATTTGTAGCATTCTGTATCGTCGCTTGATTTAGCTGGAATCTCTGTTCTTTAATCAGGCTGCAAGCGTTTGCGGCCAATAAGTAGATAACTATCGAGAGGATCATGAGAATCTTTCGGACTATTGGCATATATATTGTTTAAAAGGGCCACGTGGCAGCGACAGAAATCTGCTTTATAGGCGTTGGCGCGACGGCCCTACTTTTGCTTATGCCCGATATGACTGACTAGTCCCGCGACGAGAATCGCCGTATACATCACCCCTGTAACCGCCTCAAGATAGGCAGCCATACGTGCAAATCGACTGATTGGTAAGATATCGCCATAGCCGAGAGTGGTGAGTGTTACAAAGCTATAGTAGAACAGTGCGGAGCCTTTGGCTTGGAGGTCATGGGCAGAAGCGAAGGAAAATGAATTCAGGCTGATGAACTCAATATAAGAATACAACAAACCCCACATGATTCCTAATAATAGGTAGCTAACAATTGCACCCGACAGCTCATCGGCACCCAATGATTTCTTTTTAAAGACGGAAGATAAAATGATCCATATAATGTATGCTATAAATAGAAAACTAATTGGCAGGATCAAGTGGTAGAGGAACTCTTGGCTGAGCCCTAAAACTTGGCGAGTGAGCAAAGTGCCGATGAGCAAGAAGAGTATACCGCTCGCTAACTGAATGCGTCTATACGTTCTTTTATCCTCATTTAATGAGATAACTATGGCTGCCACCGTAATTAGACTCCATAGAGTCAGGCAAATGTGTCCAATCTCATACTCCTCAAGCGCGGGGTAGAGTATGAGCGCGATGAGAAGGCTGATGAGTAATACGGTGTATTTACCTATTTTATTTGCGATCTTTTCAAACATCATAGTTTTACAACATCTGCTCTAGTATATTTTGGCAATTGCTTAGTCGGGCATGATACTTGGATGGATATATCGGCCGTTGCTAGAAACTCGAGGAGACTAAGAGAGTGGGGTTGGTACCAGCTAAATTGATTTAGCCAATATAGGCAGAATTGACTAAAGCCTTTAAGCGCTCGACATCCGCGCTCGAGGTCTTGGCAATAAAGCCGCGCGCGTGTGCAAAATGCACGTCTGTTTCGGCGTCGAGCGGGCTAAAGTCCATGCGTTGATCGTCGTTGAAGCGGCGCATGCCGTAGCCTTCGCCGCGACTGTCTGGGTAGATCAGTGCGAGTACTTCTTCTTCGAGGCCGAGGGCGATAACATGACCGCCGAGGCCTGCTGAAGCTTCATCTGGCATCGGTTCTGTACGGGGCATGAACAGGACTTTAAATGCATCGTCACCAGTGCCGAGGGTCCAGACCTCGGCATGCTGAGCGACGAAGTTGAGCCGCGTGCGCAGGCCGGTTACATAATCAACCAAGTCTTGACCGATCATACGCATGATCTCCCATATCGGCTGACCTGGCTTGTGCTCCGTTTGGCTGGCGAAGCGGCGGAGGATTGTAATGTCGAGCGGGGAGTTCAGTTTGCCAATAGTTTCGCGGTCCATGCCGAGCCATTCGGCGGTGTCGTTGGGCCCGCGGCAATCGAACCATTCGGCGACTTCAAGCCAACTGCAGAACTCGCGCGCATCTTGGTAAAGGCCGAGGTGTTGGAGTACCAGTGAGAGGGCGCAAGTCGGCACCATATCGCGCGGGAATTGATGGTGGTCGAAGTTACTCCGTTCGGGAGCATGCTCGCCGCCGACGTCGAGCACGGCGATGGATGTGTCTGCGAGGTCGGCTTCGGTCGGTTCGCGACGTTGGATCGCGACAGGTGCTTGAGTGAGTAGCACAGCGCAGGCTAAGAATTCGTCTTTATGGGCACCGCCCGGATGAGTGAGGATAGAAGTGATCATGAAGATCGTACGCTGAACATCGAACGCCGAAGGTCGAATGGTAAATTCATAATCTTAAAAGCGGGCCCAGCTCAGCCGACAGGTCGTGGTAAACGAGATGTTACTGCGCCTAGCAAACAGGAAATGCCCATGGCGTTAGCCGTTGCGTTCAAGGAATTCAACACCGACTAGGCAGACATCATCGTCGAGTCCGTGTGGCTCGGAATACTGTTTGATGGTGCTGGCGATCAGAGCCATTAAGGTGTGTAAGTCTGTAGATTGATTGGCTTCCACTAGCTGTTTAAGGCGTGCTTGGCCGAACTCGACACCATCGCTATCGGAACATTCGAAAACGCCATCAGTAAACATGAGAAACAAGTCGTGTGGGTTGGTTGCGCGGCTGAAGGTCTGGTAATCACTTTCGGGAAACAGGCCCAGTGCTGGGTTGTTGGTGAGATGCGGAGTCAACTGTACGACCCTGCCATCGCGACGATCCACCAGCAGTGGAGACGGGTGGCCAGCTGAGGCATAGCGAGCGGTTTTGTTTTCTAAATCTAGCACGAGATAAAAGGCAGAAGCGAAAATGAGTTCTCCAGAATGGTATATTATTTTATGAAAATGCGAATTCAGCTGCTGTAAAAAATCTGCCGGCTGATCGGCATGACTTTTAAGATTGTGTATTAATGTCGTTAAAATCGCAGTGACTAGGGCCGAGCGCACGCCGTGCCCCATCACATCGGCAATAAAAATACCGACGACTGAATCGCTTAGTTTTAGGACGTCAAAAAAATCGCCGCTGACCGAGCTCGCAGGCTTATAAATGTGATAAAAGTCCAGCCCCATCATGTCGCTTTTGAGGGGCGACTGGAGACGTGGATATTTTTGTGGCATCAGTTTGACTTGAAACTCACGGGCAAATTCGAGGTCACGTTCGATTTCATCGGTTTTAAGTGCGATCTCAGATTCCAGTTTCTCCTGATAGCTCAGAATACGTTGGCCCATGAAGGCAAACTCTCGTGCAAGCTCCTCAATCTCATCCTTAGTTTGGATCGAGCGGACTTCTTCAAGCAGTACCGAAGATTCTAGCGCTGCCTGTAATTTGGAGCGGCGTTTGGGCTGCTCTTCTAAGCGTACCGTCCGAGAAACTGCCTCAGAGGCTAGGCGCAGCTTGGTGATTGGTTGAATAATCTTACGGGAGGCGATGGCATAGCCGGTCCAAGCAAAAATACCTGCCAATAGTATGCCGATCTGAGTGATTTGGCGAACTCGTCGATTCACTGGGGCCATAACGAGCGTATCATCTCGATATATTACCGCCCACATCGGGCGCAGTCCGTAAACTTGAAGTTCGCTGTCGTCTAAATGCAAGCGGATCGGCGCGAAGCCGATGACCGACGGTTCGTCGTGGTCGACATATTCAAGTGCCCAGCCTGGCTTTCTGCCCTGTAGCAAAGCAGCTGCCTTGGGGTTGATCTGCTTGGTTAGCGGTGCGATTTGAGTATTTTGAATATTGACGAGTACTAGCCCGCTATTGAGTACCACTTCCTGAGTGGGGACATCCTTAACGTCTAGGACTGGAGAATTATAAAAAATGGTAGAAGCATCCAGCACTGCCTTAATGACACCGACGATCTCGCGACCTGTTGCGGTTACTTGATACAAGGGGAGGCTGATATCGATCGAGTGAACCTGTGCGCTCTCATCATAATTGAGAGCTTCGAGATTTAGCATGTGTTCATCCAAAAGTACCGCTGCTTGCCACCATGCTTCGTCAGCTTGCCAGTAGTCGCTGGTTTTTTGCGTGGCAGCGATCAGACGACCCATTTGGTCGGTGATGAATATCTCAGCAAAATGAGGGTTATTTGCGATGAATGCCTGCATCTGAAGTGATAGCTCATTCTGCAGAAGCGCTTGTAAGCGTGGGCTGTCCGGGTTTAGCGTGGGCCAGAGTGCTTCGGTGGCTTGAATCGCAGCGACATCTTCAGCCTCGTCCCAGGCAGGCTGACCTGCCTGCTCGGCATTCACGGACGAAGCAATTTTGCGGAGCTCGCACCATTGATTAAAGAGCTTGATCTCGCTGACTAACGAATGCGTCATCGAGTACGAAAAATGCACCGCAGCTTCTTTAAAGCGAATGCCCTCGGATTGGCGGCTGTAGTGCTCGCCAAACCAACGAAAGACAATCAGCGCAATGCCTAGGGGTAAGAGGGATGCGATGACGAGGATTCCGATAAACTTTGAGCGGATTCGAAAATTCATTAGCGTATTCAAACTATAGCTTAAATTCTATGATTTAGCGATAAAATGTCAATAAACTCAACGGCGGCAGAATCATATGTTGGGTCAAGGCGGTGACATAAACGCGTCGCAGTACGTGTTCAAATGCCTGCTCTTAGCGTACTACGTAGTTTGCGACGGTACGATTAGTTAGCAACTGTCTAGCCGCCTAGAATAGGCTCGTGCTTGACGTGGCGAAGCAAGTTGCCATCTCAAATGATCCTCAACGGGCGACACGGGTTGACCTGTAAAGAGTGCTAGATCGTTGCGGCGGTTAAGGGCAGTCGTCTGATCGTACGGCCTGTTTGTTGGGCCTGAGCGGTCTTATTTCCTGAGGCCGACTTTCGGTGCGAAGCGCACACCGATCATATTATAATCGGCATGGGTGCCGAGCGAGAACTGTGCGTCTTTGGGTGGATTGAGCATCCGTCCTTCTGCAATCATTGGCATTTCGACGCTGATATAATCTGCAGAGCTGAGTCGAACGGTATAAAGGCCATCGGACAAATTACTAATCGGCACCAGGTTGCGGCCCATTGCTAGACGCTCGACGGAGTGGGGGATGCTGCCGTCGGCGGCGATAAATTCAATCCGCGCACCAGGGCCAGTTTTGCTGTATTGCGTAAACTCGACCATGTGCTCGTTGGCGAAGCGGATGCCAACGTGGAGGATGCCAGGTGTCTTTGCGGTCGCCTTAGGGCCAAGGTAAATGAAGAGGCTACCAACGATCGCAGTAAATATAAAGAGGCCGAGGGCGACGTATTTACCCGGAGTGCCTGGTGCTGTATTCGTTTTTTTTATGCCGCTCATGCGGGTAGTTATGCGTGAGAATCCGAAAGTGAGAAGCCTGAATTTTACCTTTATGATGAGAGGGACTGGTCGAACATGTGCGGGGTACTCGTATTAGTAGTATAACGAAAGTTAATCGCTAGTATCTGTTTTGCTAATTGATGCACTCGTTCTGGAACATGTCATTGCTACAAAAAAATAATACCCCTAGTCCTTTGCGCTTATTTTACGACTCACCAGGTCTGGTGCGTATAGATGCTAGTTTTACCTATTATATTTAACCCTTAACATACGCCTGATCAGCCGTTTGGTTCATTGCGAATTGAATTTGCTGATAAAAAACGGTTGCCATGCCAATTCGGCGCACTTTTAACAGACCGCTTTAACTCTGATGAACAGCGAAAAAACTACTACACGGAAAGGATTTTTGAAACGGGCAGGTCTGGCATTTGCCGGGGTATTTGCGCTGACTCGTGCAGCCAGCTCTGAAGCGAAGCCTGAATCCTCTAATCTTGCCTCTTCTGCGACGCCGCGTGCGATGTCTCGCATTCGATCTGCTAAGGGAGCAGTTGAGCGTAAAACCGTCTAATTTAGACGTTTATAACTTTTTATTATATAAGCGATGGCGAACGTATTTCCGAGGTGGGTCAACACGATCCCTATTAAAGTAATCGTAGCACTTGTGCTGACCGTGACAGCAGTCACTCTAGGGATTACTTACTACGCAACTCCCAAGTATACTCGGGTAGGCTACGCGCCGACGCAGCCTGTGCCTTTCAGCCATGCACTGCACGCCGGGCAGCTTGAGTTGGATTGCCGCTACTGTCACACATTTGTGGACCGTTCCGAGCACTCCAACGTGCCAGCCACCAATGTGTGTATGACCTGTCATAGTATGGTGCGTAAAGATGATCCGATTTTGGCACCAGTACGTGAGAGCTATGAGTCTGGTGAGCCGATCCCTTGGGTGCGCGTCCACAAGACACCTGACTACGTTTACTTCAATCACTCGGTCCACGTAAACCGCGGAATCAGCTGCGTCGAGTGTCACGGCCGTGTGGATGAGATGGAAGTCGTCGAACATGCGAAGTCATTCAGCATGAGTTTCTGCTTGGACTGCCACCGTAACCCTGAAGACAGCATTCGACCTATGGAAGAAGTTTATAACCTTGATTGGGAACGTCCCGATACAGAAGCATTTGAAAAAGAAGCTGTCGGCTTCGTTCACGACTGGAAGGTCAATCCTCCGCAAAGCTGCTCAGGCTGCCACCGTTAATCGCACCCTTTTAGATAATGAAGAACTCTGAATTCTCAGGCCCACGTTACTGGAAAAGCCTCGACGATCTAGCGGAAACTCCCGCATTTACAGATTGGGTCGAGCGCGAATTCCCCGCCGGCGCTTCCGATATGGAAGGTGTCAACCGTCGTCACTTCATGAAAGTGATGGCTGCATCCTTTGGTCTGGCTGGCCTAGGTATGACAGGTTGCCGTCGTCCAGAACAAAATATTCTGCCTTACTCCAAGCAACCTGAGAACGTGATTCCAGGTGTGCCGGTCTATTACACCTCCTCGATGCCGAGTGCGCGTGATAATGTGCCAGTGATCGTTGAGACGCATACAGGTCGTCCAACTAAGATTGAGGGTAACCCAAGCTTTACGCCTTACGGCGGTGCCACGACTGTTTATACACAGGCGAGCATCTTGGATCTGTATGATCCAGACCGTGCGACCAAGAGCAAACAGGGGGGAGTGACACTTTCTCCTGCTGCTGTTCGCGATCGTCTCGAAGCAATTCGCAAAGCACATGGCGCAAATCAAGGCAAGGGCCTCGTTTTTCTCGCCGAGCCGAGCACATCGCCAAGTCGAGCTGCATTGGTTAAGCAAATCAAGCAGGCCTTCCCGCTGGCGACTTGGACAGAGAATACCGCAATCGATCAAAGTACTTCCGAGCAAGCTGCGCTAGCAGTATTTGGCAAGTCTCTGCGCGCACTTCCTGAATTTACTAAAGCGCAACGAGTGCTCGCACTCGACGCGGAGTTCCTCATCAATGCCGATGGTTCTTTGAGCCAAGCGCGCGACTTCACCAAGACTCGTAAGGTCAAGGCTTCGAAGGATGCGAGCAAGATGAGCCGCCTTTACTCGGTCGAGAGCACGTTGACATCGACTGGCTCTATGGCCGATCACCGTCTCCGTCTTAGCTCTAGCCAGATGGGCGCATTTATCGCTCAAGTCGGTGCGGCAATTCTCAAAAAGAAGCATGTCGGTGGTCCTTTGGCTGCTGAACTGGCTAAGGTCGGTGCTTCGCTTAAGGTCGACGCTCAATGGGTCGACGCCTGCGCGACTGACCTGGTTGACCATGCTGGCCACTCTATCATCGTTGCTGGTGAGCACCTTCCTAAGGCTGTTCACGCGATCGTCATTGCGATCAACGAAGCACTTTCTGCTCCGATCAACTACGTCGAAGTGCCGGCTGCAGAGCAGGGCATCGCAGTTGCCGTAGCTCGCCTGAATCAAGGTGATGTCGAGACACTTGTTATCCTTGGTGGTAACCCTGTCTATGACGCACCGATCGATCTGAACTGGTCCGAAGCTCAAGCACAAGCAGCTGAGAGCATCTATATCGGTGGTTCGATCAACGAAACTTCTGAGGCCGCAAACCTCTTTATCGCACGCTCGCATTACTTAGAGTCTTGGGGCGATGGTCGCACATTCAATGGCACACTGGTTCCGGTGCAGCCAATGATTGAGCCGCTGTTCGATACTTTCAATGATCTGGAAGTATTAGCCCGCCTCGCAGGTGCGTCCGTTACGGATGGTTACTCGATCGCACAAGCGACATTCGCTGCACAGGGTGGTAGCGATTATAACAAATTCCTCAGTGACGGTGTGCTTGAAGGTTCTGCCTACAAGGCAGTCTCTCCTCAGATCGATTTCGCCGCCGTCAAGGTGGACGGCTTGACTGCTTACGAACTCAGCGCGGATAAGCTCGAAGTTCGTTTCGCACCGAGCTCACACGCTTACGATGGTAGCTTCGCCAACAATGGTTGGATGATGGAGTGTCCAGATCCGATCACCAAGTTGACTTGGGATAATGCGATCCAGATCAGCCCAACACTTGCGAAGGAACTCGAAAGTGCTCAAGGCATTCAGATCTTCCCGTCCAAGAAGCCAATGAATAAGGACAGTGAGTTCTTTAAGGCGGCTAAGGGCACACTTCAAATCAACAAAGCGAACTTCCGCCGCGGTAAGGAAGAAGCGGTTGTTGTCGAACTGACTGTTAACGGCGTCACGATTGAAGCACCGATCCATGTAGTCCCAGGTCTTGCCAACTATACCGTAGTGCTGCCACTCGGGATGGGCCGCAAGGTCGTCGGTCGCGTTGGTCAAGGTGTTGGATTCGATGCCTATGCGGTACGCACCTCTGGTAGCCTTGGTTGCGCACTCGGTGCCTCGATCAAGCTGACT
>Ga0208660_1000913_pt1 | contig 11964 bp, 13 predicted proteins | sample DEB08_DNA_13_FD_184527 | JGI IMG/M metagenome (GOLD analysis project Ga0208660, IMG submission 184527) | Aqueous microbial communities from the Delaware River and Bay under freshwater to marine salinity gradient to study organic matter... | ecosystem: Environmental > Aquatic > Marine > Coastal ... | reverse complement strand
AGACTGCCCGGTGAGCTTCTCGGCGATCAGTTCGTCGATATAAGCGTCAGCAGACGCCGAACGCTTCCCTGTGGGCGTGATTAGCCGACCAAATGAACTGGCAGTCGGCACACCCCTGCGAGCCGCGTACCAGCCCTCAGTGCGTTGTTCGTGTGGCAATATGCGCATCTTCTTCTCCCGTGTATTTGCTTTCGATGTGTTTGCAGATGTCGACGAAATAGCTTCGCTCGAAATCCTTCCAATCTGCTGTAAAATAAGTCACTAGCAGTGCCAAGCGCTTGACTCGGTGTTCGATCTGATCGAACTGCTCCAGATCTTCCTGCATCGCTTCGATGGCTTGATGGAAATGCTGATAGTCCGAGATGAATACCGCATAATTCTCCATCCCTTCGTGCAGCTCTTCGACGCTGATCTCTAGCAGTTGAGCAATCTCATCTGCATATAGAATCTTCTCGTCTTCATCCATTCTGCTCTGCCTTCTTAGTCTCCAGTTTCAATATAGCAACGTCGGCTTGCGTAGCTGTCAGCTCTGCAATTCCGTCTACCCTGAAGTATTTATGAAAGATCTCGACATCTGCATCGGTCTCTTTGATTAGCTCATCTATGCGAACCAGTTGCTCTATATTTGCTGGTTTTATAGATTCTGCTCGTTCTTTTGCTATCTTCTCGGCGGCTTTGTCAGCTTCTGCGCTCGGCAGATCTTCGCCCGCGTAGATGTAATGCCCGAGACCGAACATCGCTAGACACTTAACCAGACAGCGCATCTTCGCTTTATTGACCTGAACGACATCTGGGTTCGAGATCGCCTGATTCTTAAAGTCCATGACTGGGAGCCACATTTGGCGAGAGAGACCGTCGATTGTCACGGTGCAGTAAACCATGACCGAGCCGTCTCTTTGCGCTTCTGCGGGTTCTTGGAAGGAATACTCGGCTTGCGGGTAATGCTCCATCAGAGTGCCCCATGCCCATGACCAGCTAAGAAAGCTGAGATTCTGTTTTTTCTCGATGCGGCCTGATACGTCGACCTGCGATAGCGTCGCCCAGATGGACGCGAATGTCGTCTTTTCGCTCATTTTAAATCTCCCGATTTAGACCAGCGGAATGCCAGCCGTTCGGTGATTATACTAAAATGAGACTAATACGCAACTATATTGATGCGCAATTGTGACGGGAGTGTTAATAAGTCCAGATATGCGGTCTTGGCGCGTTTACGTCCATGTCGGTCGCAATGTCCAGATGGATGAATCGACGGTCGCCCTTTTGATTGACTCCGATGCCGGTGAATAGCCCGGTATTGAGTGCGTGCTTTAGCAGTTGAATGGCTTCTTCGTGACTGACCGCGATATCTACTGCCAGCCCGCAGCCGTGAGCGCCGACGAAATCTTTATTCTTCTCGGCAGGATGAGACGGGCAGCGATAGCCGGATGTGACGATAAACGGGAACTCGCAGATCGTGCGCAGCGCTTGCAGTGCGTCCAGCAACTCGTCCGAGATCTCTGCCCCGGTAGAGTCGCATTTGCCACACTTGCAGCGAAATTCGCTACGCGTGAAATTCCGATAAGCGAGTTTAGCTGGCATTGATGAACTTGGCGACTGCGCCTTCGATCGAGTCGTTGATAAACTCGTCGGCTTTGTCGACTGCTTCGTCTGCTATATCAGCATACTTTGCTGCGGTGATTACCGCAGTTTTCACCGCTTGGAACTTCTCCGAACCCTTACCGGACTCCGGGAGCTGCTCTTCGGCTTGCAGCACCAGATCTTTGATCGATGCGATTAGGAATAGAACGAATCTTGCGATTTCGAATGCTAGTTTTAGCTTGCCCATTGCTTACCCCTTTTTCTTTGGTTTTGATTTACGCGCAGATGATAGCGCGATTGCGACTGCTTGCTTCTGGCTTTTACCGGATTTCATCTCTTTTTTGACATTCGAAGAGATGGTCTTCTTTCCGTATCCTTTCTTCAATGGCATTAGTCACGCCCCCACGGGTTTTTGAGTAGTACGCACTCAACGAATACTGCGACTTCGTTATCGCTTGAGCTGGATTGCGCCTCAAATTCGAAATAAGTGCATTCGTCGATTCGGAATGGTATCTGTCGATCGTACTGAACCTGAGACACTGAAGTCGTTGCCCGGGCCACTCTAATCACGCGGCCGTCTTTATTCTGTGTCACGTTACGGAAGCGAATATATTTATTACCGTTCGCCGTTGCCGAGTTAAGAGTAATTCGGAAGATATAGAGCGAATATCCCTCCGGGACCGTGTACTGGCACGCCTGAGAGATGCCTTCACCGATGGCGATATACCCGAGAGTCGATGCGCCTCTGGTGACTGTAATGTTACCGGCATTCTCGCCATCGAGCAGAATAACTTGATTCACTCGCATGAATTCGACCGTGCTCACGACCGGAGTCGTCGCATCTGTAGCATCTAGCGTCACGACCTGCGACACGGCCTTAAATTCGCCGTCTACGCCCTGAATTAGCACTCGCTTGGACGAATCCCCTGCCGCGCTGCTAACAACGCTCAGAGTGCCCTCTGTGGCGTTTATCGGGTATTTACCGCCGACGTTCCAGAGAGTCTCATAGCCAGTGCCGACTACCGGGTTATATCCGAAAAGATTGATCGGAGTCGCTTCGGCGATGTTCAGCCGGGCGATGTCGAATCCAGTGTTCCCGGATGGGTTCAGATTAGTGTATTCGCTCATTTATCGCCGAGCTCCATATATGCACCAGCCGCTAAAAGAGCGAGAAGTGCCATTGTAAAGAAGCGAGCAATTGTCTGCCCGACTGTACGCTTTGTATCTCGCCATGCTTCGAGCAGCGAGCGAATCTCTCTCACGTCGTCCCGGGCGTCGTCGTCGTAAAGCCCAATATCTCTCAGAGCTTCTCTCGCGCCCTTCTTTGCTGCCCGGTCGATCATGATTTCTAATTCTGCGTCAGTCATCGAATACATACTCGTTCGTATTGATTGGGACGATGCGGAGTCCGGCGGCAGTGCGCTTCTCGGTCATGACTTCTGGCTGATACATGGCAATCGTCTCCATAATCTCGACAATCTCTTCGGGCGAATAAGAGCCGCCGCTGTAGTAGACAATCGAAAGAATGATTTCGGCCGGATCGTATTTAGTCATTTTACCACTTCACGCGATTGGCCCAGTAAGCGCCGCTCATCTTGCCTTTACGGATATTCTTCTCGTGCCGGGCTTTGAATGACGCCCGTCGAGCTTTATCTGCATCGCTCTCGTTCTTCTTGGCTGGTGATCCCTTCACGCCCTGCTGCCCGAACCGGATCAGCTTTACGTCGTCGCCATCTTTGGCGAGAACAACGTGGCTCTTCGTCGAGTGCCCGGGAGTCTTCTTCGGCTTGTTATAGCCTTCGAGACCGTATTTCGTGAGTCTGGGGTCTTTAGCCATTGCGTTGAATCCTTTTGCTCCGATTTTAACACATAGAAGCCGATAATTATGTCAGATTTCGTGATCTGGCTCGTAATCGTTGCCGGGGATCTCGTACTCGTGCCGGATAGCTATCCCGCCGCTTCGACGGTAGACGATCTGGTTCATGATGCTGGGCGAACAATAGCCTTTAGATGCGTGCCAAGAATCGGCGGGAGCGAGAGTGCCGAAACGCTCCAGCACGACCGAATTATCGTATTGCTCGGATAGCTTGCTGTGGAAATGTCCCAGAATCCAGTATCGGTGACTCGTTTTCGACCAGACACTTAATCTCGGCAGCATATCGGCCAGACGCCGCCCGGGAGCTTTATCGCCATGTGTAATTGCGATGAGATTTTTCCCGAAGGTAGTGTATGTAAAGAATCCGTTCGGCTCCAGAATGGTGACTCTCGGCTCTTTTGCGTATCGGTAAGCCAGAATCATGGCGATCGCTATCGCTGTCTCTGAGTCGTGATTACCGCGAGCCATAACCACTGATACATTCGAGTGCTTCTCTAGCATCCGGGTAATCCCGTGAATCATCGTGTCCGCTGCTTTACGCATGATTAGCTCGATGCGTGAGTCGGTATCCATCGGCGTGCCGTTGGCGGTCTGCGGATACGGAATAGAGCGATCAATATGTGTGAAGTCTCCGACGTTTATTAGCATTGCGTGCTCTGCTGCCGGGGCTGACTCAACCAGAGAGTCTATAGCTTCGATTATCTCGGCAGATGCAATCTTGGAGTCGAAGTCTCGGCCCCGGGTCTCTTGTCCCGACGCCTTCATGCCGATATGTGAATCGCCGATTATGATCGTGGGCAATAAATCCTTCGATTTACCCTTAGCGGACGGCTTATGGGTCTTTTTGGCCTGAACTACCTGCGAGTTCAACTGCTCGACGAACGCCTTTAGCGCTTGCTCTTTCTCTGCTGTCTCCAGCTTTCGCCGGGTCTTGAGCCACGCTTTATTGCCTGAGTCATCTTCCAGATAGAGCGATCGCCCTATGACCATCTCGCCCTCTGGGACGTGTTCGGTCGCATCCCAAGCGTCAGAGAACCCGGCGGCAGCCGCAGCGCCTTTGACCGTCGTGACTATGTTGCGAACTGTGGCGTGAGTTATCCCGAGAGCCTGAGCAGCTTTGCGAGAATTACGATCGCAGCTCTCCCAGATTTTGGTGACTTCTTTCTGTCGTTCGGTCTTCGCGTAATCTTCGAGCTTGGCCAATTACTTCTCCCGGGCGACGTTTCGCGCTTTTTCGTAACTTCTCATACCGCCGAGTCCGAGCATTCCGAGCAGAACTGGCATCATTGTATCCATCTTGATGAGATCGAGCCGTATGTCCTGCCCGGCGAACTCCATGCCGAGATTGATAAACGGGATCAGAATAAAGTTCAGCAGCATCGCCAGAGCGCAAACCCAGCCGACCGCCGGACGCCAGCCAGCGACGAACATCGATTGATGCGCCGCTTCGATCTGGTTCGTATTGATCTGCCCGACGATCTGCTCCTGCGCTTGCTTCTCGGCAAGTGTAGCGATCTCGTGAGCCAGCAGCGCCCGCTGGTCTTTGTCTTCGATAAACTTATCGAGTAATCCAGAGACCGGGGCGACTAGCGACGCGATTAGGTTGAGCATTAAACAACCCTGACTTTTAAGTTGGCATTGATCAAAGACGTAATCCTGACTTCATTCTGAGCAGGAGCATCGAAGTCATAGTCAGTACCCAAGATAGCGCCTTTGTTTAACACGTTAGCATCGTAGTCTATTTCTATGCCATTGGAAGACGGAACAGTCGTGCCGTTGGTCATGTTAAACACCATAGCCAAGTCTAAGTCGTTGCTTAGGGCTATGTGGTTCGGGTCTGTCACTGCGTCCAGTTGAGTCTTGTCCATCTGGTTAGCGTAGTAGTTTTCTGGGATGTCGTATTGGTAGACTGCGTCTCCTGTTCGACCAACAACATACATCTTAGTGCCGTCATTGTTTAATGCCATTGATGATGGTGCTGTTTCTTGAGCAGCTACAGAAAAGTTTTGAACAAAACTAGCACTAGAAACGTCAAAGCCACTTGATAATGTGTATTCGTTAACGTAATTTCCTACACCCCCAATAACAAACATCTTAGTGCCATCGGCGTTAAATGCTAACCCTTCTGGATTTGATCCTTGAGCTGCTACAGAAAAACTATCAACAAAACTAGCACTCGAAACATCAAAGCCTGTAGATAATCCGTATTCGTTTACGTCTTGTCCATTAGCGCCAGAAACAAACATCTTTGTACCGTCTGTGTTAAATGCTATTCCTCTTGGATATATCTCTTGAGCAGCTATAGAAAAACTCTGCAAGAAAACAGCGGTAGAAACTGAAAAAGCGGTTGATAAATCATACTCATAAACAAGATCATACAAAGATTCAACAACATACATCTTTGTGCCATCGTTGTTAAAAGTTATTCCTGTTGGTGCTACGCTTGAACCCATATAAAATGAGTCTCCAATAGGTAAAGCTAATGCAGAACCAATGTCAAAACTAACCGACAAAGCGTACGAGTATATTCTTCTGCCTGAATTATTAACAACATACATTTTAGAGCCATCGTTATTGAATGCTAGACCGTAAGGTTCAGTCATCTCATTAACAACACTAAACTGCTTCTCAAAAGTCGCCAGAGATATATCGTAGGTCGCATCTCTACTCGCACCTTCCATACTCTGAGACAGCGTAGCAAGCTCGTTATTAGTAGAGCCATTCACCCAAGTCTCTGAAGCGTAGGCAGAGTTAGAGTTGTACTGCCAAGTCCCTGCGTTGTTACGAACAATGTCTCTTTCGCCATCTGTGTCATCGATAACAGTCCAAGTAGTCCTATCGTCTGTAGAGATAGCGTAGTAGACATTACCAGTCCCTGCGTTCTGGTCAGCAGTCATTGAGTTGATGTCTGTCCAGTAGGTAGAGTCTATAGAGGCTGTGGTGTGTACTGATTGGTAGCCTGTTGGGTATGCTTGTCCTATGGCGTATTGAAAAACTGCGTCTCCTGTTCCGCCGACAATATACATCTTGCTGCCGTCGTTGTTAAAAGCTAAGCCTCTTAAATTTGATTCTTGACCAGCTATAGAAAAACTATCTACAAAATAAGCAGTTGATACATCAAAGCCAGTTGATAAATTATATTCGTAAACAAAACCTCCAGTCTGTCCACAAACAAACATTTTAGTTCCGTCGTTGTTAAATACTGCATTTGTCGGAACTGTGTCTTGAGCGGCTACGCTAAAGTTTTGAGAGTACGATGCAGTTGATACATCAAAGCCAGTTGATAATGTGTATTCGTATACACTGTCTCCTGTAGTACCAACAATAAACATCTTAGTTCCGTCGTTGTTAAATGCTACTGATTGCGGGAATGTATCTTGAGCAGATACGGAGAAGTTTTGTGAGTACACAGAACTAGAAACATCAAACGCTATAGACAAATCGTATTCATTAACGTCATCTCCTATTAGCCCAACAATAAACATCTTAGTGCCGTCAGTGTTAAAGGTTAGTCCTCTTGCCTCTGTCTCCTGAGTAGCAATACTAAAACTTTGCCCATAAATAGCAGTGCTAATATCAAAGCTAATTGATAAATTATATTCTTCTACAGTGTTTCCTTGAGTTCCAAGAACGTACATCTTAGAACCGTTTGTGTTAAATGTAACTTCGCTTGGAGTTGAATCCTGCGCAGACACACTAAAACTCTGCTCATAAATAGCAGTAGTAATATCAAAGTACAGATTCGGGTCAGCAACACCACTCAGCTCTAAATCACCATCCACAGGATTGTAGATAACACCGTACATTTCCCAATCGCCAGAGGCTACTTGAGCGTAAGAAGTTGGCTGTGTTGTTTCAGCGCATCTGCCGTCTGTGTTTGTTAAAACAAACTTGCCTGAGTTGGCTTCTACGGTCTTGCCTATGTCGCTAGAGGCGAATGAGCCTGTGCCGAGTTCTAGTGATGGGGTGAGGTAGTATTCGTATACTGCGTTTCCGTCAGAGCCGACAATGAACATCTTAGTGCCGTCGTTGTTAAGGGCTATGCCTTTTGGTTGTGTATCTTGCGCAGCCACAGAAAAGTTTTGCGAGTACACGGCAGTTGAAACGTCAAAGCCAGTTTCTAGTGTGTATTCGTTTACGTCGTCTCCTATAGAGCCAACAATAAACATCTTAGTGCCATTGTTGTTAAAGGTTAGTCCTTGTGGTGCTGACTCTTGAGAGGATACAGAAAATGCTTGTGAGTAACTAGCACTTGATATATCAAAGCCTGTGGAAAGATCGTATTCGTTAACGTCATCTCCTGTTTGACCAATAATATACATCTTAGTGCCATCGGAATTAAAGGCCAATCCTCTTGGCTCTGTTTCTTGAGACGATACAGAGAAATTTTGAGAGTAAACAGAAGTCGAAACGTCAAAGCCCGTAGATAAATCGTATTCGTATACGTTATCTCCTGTAGAGCCAACAATGAACATTTTAGTGCCGTCGTTATTAAATGCTACTGATTGCGGGAGTGTATCTTGAGCAGATACAGAGAAATTCTGAGAATAAACAGCACTCGAAATATCAAAGCCCATAGATAAATCATATTCGTTTACGGCATCTCCGGCAGAGCCGACAACAAACATTTTAGTCCCGTCGGTGTTGAAAGCTATTCCTTGTGGGGTTGTCTCCTGTCCCGCAACACTAAAACTCTGCGTATAACTCGCACTAGTAATATCATAACGATTAAAGTCCAGAGTAGTCGCATAAGCGCTGTCTAAACGAGTGTAGTTTTCTGTAGTAGAATTGACATCCCAAGAGTTGCTAGTCACCCCTGTCTGTGGAATCTCTTTAGTCACAGACACTACAGGCGCTAGTAGAGAACTATCAAGTCCTATGGTTGAAGACTCGCCAGCAGTGAATGTTTTCGTCAAAGTGCCTTCGGTAATATTTGTAGCGATTGGAGCGATGTCCTGCCACAGAGTGCCGTTGTAGACCTTCATCTCATTGGTTGCGTTGTTGAAATAAATCGCGCCTGTGATTAATGGATTGCCGTCATTATCTACACTCGGACTAGACGCTTTCTGACCTAAGTACCGATCATCAAAGTTATCGTAAGATGTAGCCGCTGCTGCGGCAGATGCAGATGCCGCACCTGCCGAGCTTGATGCCGCTGAGGCAGAACTTGATGCGGATGATGCACTGCTCGATGCAGCAGATGCGCTTGCAGCCGCAGCGGTCGCGTCAGCGTTTACGCCTGCGATGTCTGTGTTCATCTGCCCGATGCTAGTATTCAGCTCGCTCTGCATTACTACCAGAGCAGCCAAGAAAGCGTCGGCACGAGATATAAATGTCGCCGGGGCGTCAGTTCTCGCCGGAGCCGTTGGGAGTGTGCTTATTGTGTTAATCGTCATTATACTAGCCCTTCGATTTCAAGTGAGCATCTGGAAGTTGTTGGATTGGTGAGGATTATATCAAATTCTCGGTAATATCCGTAGATGATTGAGTTCCGGTTATTCTCTTCGGCAATCCAAGCGCATGGCGTCGTTCTTAGATCCGTGAGAGTGTTTCGCACCACTCCGAATGCCGCTGTCTCTAAAATGACATCGACGTCTAGCTTGTTCGCATATGGCCCGTCAGTGATTGTTACCCGGCCCTGCGCGTCAGTTGTTTTCGTTGAGTAATCTATGATCGAGAAACTAGCTCCATGCTGAGAGAACCCGAGATCGGCGAACTGACCGATAATCAGCGCTCCGCACTTAGCTGTTACGCTATCGGTGAACGTGATCGTAATATCTGTATTTGAGTACGGCGGCAGATCAAGAATCGCCAGACGGTCATCTCGTACAATGGGTTCAAAGAAATAAGAGTACCAGTTCTGGATGCCTGAATCGGATACCAGAGAGAACGTCTCGTCGTAAACCGTGCCTTCAGTTGCATCGACCATCTGAACTGTAATTTCTGCGCAGTCCACATTGATGAACGCCATCGAGTTAATTACTGTCGGCGATTGTAGAACGTACTCCATGCCGCCAGCTTGTACTGTCTGCTCCTGAACGATGCCGTTGAATAGCTTCCAGCGATTAGTGCTGGATACTTCGAGCCACCATGTGCCGTCGTCCGTAGTCGGATCGTTCCCGGTGTTAGCTGCTTGCTGCGACTCGTATATCTTGTGAATGTTCGGAGTCGTAACGATCACCCGGTCGGCGTCAGCGTAAGTCGTGCCGACCAGCCATGCCGAGTAGTCGGTCTCCGGAACATCCGAAGACTGAAATATCGTATCTGTAACCGTTTCCGGTCGAATTAACTTCATATTATGCCCTCACTGGCGGCAAGCCGTTCTTGTCCCAGCGGTCATTGAGTCGATAGAGCTTCTGAGTGTTTCTCGCCACTGCGATCATGACATCTTCAATACTCTGGCGCAGCCCGCTCATCTCGTCTGCTACGTTATCAGACGCCCGGGCCTGATCTGCGGTCTGTACGCGTTCTCCAGCGTGCAGTTCTGCAACGTAGCCGTCGTACGGAACCATATCGAGTCCGTCACGGTGAGAGCCGTCGAGCGTGCCTTTTAGTACATCGCCTGATCTTTGCAAGATACCGGCCGCGTCTCCGCTGCCGACCACATCATCCAGAGCGCTTTGCGGAACGCCGTTGCGAGCACCTACCGCGTAGATCCACTCTTTTGCGTACATATCCATCTGCTCTTCGATCGAAGTTCCTTTCTGCTTGCCCTCTTCGATAGAGACGCCCAAGAATGTGCCAGAGCCTTCGCCTTCTACTCCGAGACCGCTGAACGTATGACCGCCCAGATCTACGCTATATCCAGCTTCCTTCGCCAGAGCTGTCAGAGTTGCATCGAGTTCGCGCAATGGCGAGACCGCAGCCGCCGCTTGTTCATCTGTAGCGTTCTGCTTGAAGCCGAGCGGAGCAAAGCCGGACTCGAACTCCGGGACGTTAAATACGTTCGCGTCGCTCATCCCGGCAGTTTTAGCCATCGTGATACCAGCCGCAGATGTCGGAGTGCCTCCGCTGTCGAGAGCCTTAGCAGCAAGTGCAGCAGCCGCGATCGTTAAAGTGACCGGATTGGTAGCAACCGCTAGAGCTTTAGCCGCTCCTGCGCTTATCGCTGCCCCGGCTTTAGTTAATCCTGCCGCCACCGTCGCGCCCATTCCTCCAGCAGCTCCTCCGGCAGCAGCTCCACCAGCGGCCGCGCCACCCGCAGCGACTCCGCCAGCGGCAGCAGCTCCTCCAGCAGCAGCAGCACCGCCAGCAGCCGCAGCACCGCCGCCAATAGCGCCGCCAGTCAATACCGACGCCGCGCTTGATGCTAGAGATGCGATTCCGCTTCCAATCGATGCAAACATTCCGCTGAACATACCGCTGATCGAAGTGCCAATTCCACCGAATGTCCCGGTAATCAGATCGGCGATCTTAGATGCCGCCCAGTCCGCAATCATTTGCAGAATCATATTCTTAAAAGTCTTGGCGAGATTGTCGAATGCGTCTCGACCGTTCTCGAATAAGTCCATGAAGAATCCAGAGATGTTGTTCTTCATCTTCTCGTATGCTTTGGCAGCTTCTTCTGCTACTCGCTTAGTTTCTTTCTCGATAGCCTTCTGAGTTGCTTCGTTGTCTTTCTCTAGCTGCTTTGCTGCCGCAGATGCCGAATCTATCGCATCCTTCTCGGCATAGAGCTGAGTAGTTGCTTCGACGATCTGCTGACCGAGTTCGGAAGTAGCATCGACTCCTGCTTTCTGTAGATTGTTTCGAATAGCGATTTCGACGTTGCTCATTGTCAGAGCTTCGGTCTCGTTGCTTATAGTCCCGAGAAGATCCTGCGTCTTTACTCGAGCCGCCTCTGTTTGCGCAGCCATCTCTGCTGCTGCGACCGCCGATTCGTCGACTTCTATAGCGAAATCAGAGAGAGAGCGTCCGGCTTCTACCAGATTGGAGTCCGATGTTGCGACTTCGGTATTCATGCCCGCGAGCTTGCCGTTCAACTCTTCTACCCGGTCTCGACTAGCTGCAATCGAATCTGAGTATATATTCGTTCGAGTGTTGCCCGTTTCTAAACTCGCCAGAGTCGAATCGAATGTTTCGTTGAACGCATCGAACGCATTTGTCGGGTTCTTCACCGCCGCAGCGACTGCCGCCATAGTAGCGACCGCCGTGTTCTGCATCCCGGTAAACATTCCGATCAGTGAGTCGAGAGCGCCGCCGACCGATTCGAGCAGGAATATGTTCAGCTTCTCAAATGCGATCTGGATGCTGAGACCAGCTTTTTCCGCTGATCGCCTGATAGAACCCCAGTTCGCAACAATCGCAACCGTTGCCGCAGCAATAGCCGCCGCAATAAACCCGATGGGATTGGCTCTGATAGCAGTATTTAGCGCCAGCACCGCTAATTGCATCGACTTAAAGCCGCGCAGAATTACCGTCGCATTAGTTCCGACCGAAAATGCCAAGAATCCAGCAAGCGCAGCGCCAGCACCGATTGTCAGTGCTTCGATATTATTAGTTATGCCGAG
>Ga0208660_1000912_pt1 | contig 11966 bp, 9 predicted proteins | sample DEB08_DNA_13_FD_184527 | JGI IMG/M metagenome (GOLD analysis project Ga0208660, IMG submission 184527) | Aqueous microbial communities from the Delaware River and Bay under freshwater to marine salinity gradient to study organic matter... | ecosystem: Environmental > Aquatic > Marine > Coastal ... | reverse complement strand
TCTTTATAGACCTTGGCACAGCGTATTTCCGAACCGCAGCGCACCACAAAGACAGCGGCTTCTTTGCCGCTCATCAGTGGGCGAATAACCTCATCGACAATACCATCGTCGATTAGCGGTTGAATGCGTTTTGGAACTTTCATACTCTCTATACGCCCTTATATCCTTATGCCTTTCGCGCTTATGCTATGTCGCATAGGGTCAGTCTAGCTCTCTTATACTGCGATTATCTCGTGACGAGAATAGCGCATCAATAAAAAAGCCGCTGACAAATATCAGCGGCTTAATGCCCCTCTGGTTCACCCCACTAGTGCTTTAATCCATTTTGCGGATCGGCGGTGGTGTTCGGGCGGTTATTTTTTTCCCCTATCCTTTCTTATTATTATAGATCATACCCCCTCTCATCATGCTCTGCGAGATCTAGACCCATAGTTTCGTTTTCTTCATCAATGCGTAATCCTAACATGGCATCAACTAGTTTTAACAGTACAAATGTCACAATAGCGGTGTAGACGAATGTGGCAACAATTCCGACGATTTGAACCTGAACCTGTGAGGCCATGTTCATACCTTCGTTGTAACCCTGGCCGCTGAACGCGCCGAGGGCGTCGGAAGCGAAGATGCCGGCGAGCAATGTACCTAGTATGCCGCCCACACCGTGGACTGGAAATACGTCTAGGCTGTCATCAATTTTCCAGCGTTGCTTGATCGCCTGAGTGGCGTAATAACAGATCACACCTGCGCTCAAGCCGATCAACAGTGCGCCGCCGGGACCCACAAAACCGGATGCTGGCGTAATAGTACCCAAACCAGCAACCATGCCAGTGACTATACCCAAGACCGAAGGCTTGCCGTGTTTGACCCATTCCATGGTCATCCAGGCCAGTGAGCCTGCTGCAGCGGAAATGTGTGTTACCAGCATTGCCATACCGGCATCGCCATTGGCGGCCAAAGCAGAACCACCGTTAAAGCCAAACCAGCCGACCCAAAGCATACCGGCGCCAGTAACTGTCATGGTCAGGTTGTGTGGAGGCATCGCCTGCTGTGGGAAACCTTTGCGGTTACCCAGTACCAGTGCGGCAACCAAGGCGCCGACACCAGCAGTAATATGCACAACCGTACCGCCGGCAAAATCCAACAAACCCATCTCACCGAGCCAGCCGCCGCCCCAAACCCAGTGGGTAATTGGAGAGTAAACCGCGATCAGCCACAGTGCACTAAACAGCAACATGGCGCTGAAGCGCATGCGCTCGGCAAAGGCGCCGACGATCAGTGCTGGGGTGATCACAGCAAAGGTCATTTGAAAGAGGGCAAATACTGACTCGGGAATATCCCCAGCCATGGATTCTTCTTTGATATTGCCCATCAACAGATTATCCAGATTACCGATCCAGGCGTTCATGGAACCGCCATCGCCAAATGCCAAGCTGTAACCAAAGGCAAACCAGATAATCGAAGCCAGGCAGGTAATAGCAAAACACTGCATTAAAACTGAGAGAACATTCTTTGAGCGAACCAGACCACCATAAAACAGTGACAGACCGGGAATGGTCATAAACAGCACCAATGCTGTAGAGGTTAAAATCCAAGAGGTGTTTGCTGCGTTTAGTTCGTCGGCAAATACCTGGGTTGAGAAGGTGCCTGCCAGGAGTGCGAAGGCGACTGCTGCGAGTTGGCGATATCGGGATAACATGGACTTTCCTCTTTAATGGCGCACCAAAATAGGGCGTTAAATTATTAGATGGTGATCTAGCGCACTATGTATGTGCTTTTTATAGTTAAAACGGGGCCTAAAACTTAGCTCTGCACAGAATAAAGCAATTCCTGTGCCATGCACTGAGCTCGATGCACTAAAGTGACGCGCTACAGCGTTTTTCCCAGAGTCTATACTTTAGTAGCAGTCCTCAGACTGTCGGCAGCCGGTCAGGAGTTGCTGAGATAAATGGAGTAACCTATGCCAAGCAGTGAAAAGGCCAATCAGCGCAATGAACTTAAAACTCGGCTCGAAGAGCTACATAACCAACTGATTAAATCTTCGCACATCAGTGCTGCTGACAGAGATATGTTGGGCAAAATGGTGGTGGGTGTTTTGCAGCTTGAGGATGTGAGATCCAAACAGGTGCAGCAAGATGCGCCTGAAGCTGCCGGTGATACTATTGGCGACCAAGGTTTGCGCGATACCTTGGAGCAAAAAAGCCTAGAGTATGAGGCGCAGCATCCTAAATTGGCCTTTACCCTGCGGCAAATACTAGACATTCTCGCCCGAATGGGGATTTAATAAAGTCTACTTGCCTCGGGCCTATGGGTCTGACCCATAACAATAATTAAAACGACAAAATTTATGTTAAATAAAACCTTTGCCACATTTATCTCGCGGTCTTTTCTGCTGTCAATCGCTTTTTTGTTGTCAGCTTGTTCAGGGTTCGGCCCTCCGGATTCGTCTCGCTCGTCCCAAGGCCCAGATGGGGAATATCTTGGCTGGCACTGTGAGGGTGCAATTGAGTCTAGTGATAACTGGAACTGTTCCGAACAGTTGCTTAAAGGTGGGAGTTTGGTCCCGCCAATTGAGGTCGAAGTCGAGGCAGTTGAGCCGATAGTTTTAAAGCCAGTGGAAATCGCCTTAGATACTAGTCTGCCTGAGGCTGAATTGGCTGCGGGAAAAACTGCTACGCAACAAATTCCCAGTGAAAAAGTACCAGTATTTGATATCAGCGCCAATGGCTACACCGTGCAATTAGGTGCTTACTTAAGTCAGGACGTGGCGGAACAGGCGGCCGATAATATTCGTCTTGCCGAGGGAGAGCTGCGAGTTCGCGCTATAGTTGATGGCGAACGCTATCTGTTTGTTTTGGTCTACGGCCAATACCGATCTCGGCAGCAGGCCGAAATAGTCACTGAGCAGTTAATTGAATTAAATCCTGACTTGAATTATTGGATTCGAACTATTGGCTCTATGCGTAAAAGAGATTGAAGGGCTTGTTGTAGCCAACGTGATTGTCCTCAGTCCGCCATCCTGAGCGAAGCCTGGTATGTCACTCTGCTCTGTTATCTTGAAATCCCTCGTCGCTCCGCTCTGTCAGGATGACAGTGCAGGCTTCGCGCTCTAACGAGCGCCGCTCAACTTCCTTCACGGCGCTTCTGACTATCTTGACCAGCAAAGTCTCTAATCTCTGTCATATCTGTTAGCTGCGACGCTGTAAATAAGGTATAAAAGAATCTGCACAGAACAATAATATTTATCCTTCTTGTGAGATTTTTTATGAGTGCCCATCAGCCTGCCGCTGCGCAGCTTATTTTCCGCCTGTTCAAATACACTGTCTATGCACTGCTAACCTATAATATTTATCTTTTCTTTCAGGAAGAATGGCTGGCCACTGAGCACACCTTTAGTCAGGGTATTGTCTTCTCTGATCTGATTTCTGGATTCGCCGCCACTATAGATACCGCGGCTTGGGTTGTGCTGCTGTTGTTATTTGAGCTGGAGACCTCGGTTATTGATGATCGAGTATTGCGACAGCCGAGAGTTAAATATGGCTTTATCGCCCTGCGATTTTTTTCTTATAGCTTTATTCTCTACGCCTTTTACGGTTACGTCGACAAGATGCTGCTGACCTACGATATCAGTCCCTTTGCTCTCGAAGGGTTGGTCGACAATCTCTGCGGTCTGCTGGGGCAGGGCTATGCCAGCATTATTACTATCGACGAATATCCGCTGTTGGATGCCCAGACTTGTGTGGCGCTGAATGGTCAAGATCTCTATAGGCTCAATGGTCAGCAGGTGATTGGCACATTACAAGATTGGCAGGCTGTGCAGTGGTTAGCTTGGGTTGATGTGATCAACTCTATTACTTGGGTCGGCGTGGTGATTATTTTAGAAGCGGACGTCTGGCTGCAGTTGCAGGGACGCTTCCAGGGTAGAGTGGTTACTCTAAGTAATCTGATCAAAGGGATTTTCTACAGCGTGCTGTTTGCTGCGGCTGCCTACTGGGGCGTACTTGGCGATTTCTTGGATTTTTGGGATGCGTTTATGTGGCTGGTGGCCTTTGTCTTTATTGAAATGAATCTATTTCGCTGGCAGGCTGAGACTAGTTCAGAGTAGAGTTTGCTCGTTAGAAATCAGTGGCTCTAGCTCACTAGAGCCACTAAAGCTTCAACTATATTGGCAGAATGGCGAGAGTTAGCTTAGATAGGCAGGTTAATTTGCCGCGATCATCTTCCAGACGAATCTCCCAAATATGCGAGCGGCGACCCAGGTGAATCGGGCGCGCCGTGCCAGTCACCAGCCCGCTTGATACCGGTCGCAGGTGGCTGGCGCTAACTTCTTGGCCGAGACATTTGGCGGTGGCAAAATCAATTACATGAGCACCGGCAATGCTGCCCAGTGTCTCTGCGAGCACAACATTGGCACCGCCATGAACCACGCCATAGGGCTGAAAAGTTCGCGCATCAGCCGGCATGGTCCCAGTTATATAATCATCACCCACTTCGGTAATTTTAACGCCAAGGTGCTCAACAATGGTGCCGCTGTTCATCTCGCCATTCATCATTTCAAGGTCTGGTCGGTTGTGCCAAATGCTACTGCTCATAGTCATTCCTTACGCTCTCAGGCGCTTATATTTAACTCTAGTCGGTTGTGAATCTGTGCCTTTGCGGCGAATATAGTCTTCGTGATATTCGCTGTAACCGCCGGCAAAAAACTCCATATGGCTGTCCCCTTCATAGGCCAGAATATGGGTGGCGATACGGTCGAGGAACCAGCGATCGTGTGAGATAACCATGACACAGCCAGGGAAGGAGAGAATCGCTTCTTCCAGGGCGCGCAAGGTTTCAATATCCAGATCATTGGATGGCTCATCGAGGAGCAATACATTGGCGCCCTGCTTTAAGGTGTTGGCCAAATGTAGACGACCGCGCTCACCACCAGAGAGTTCGCCAACGCGTTTCTGCTGATCGGAACCGCGGAAGTTAAAGCGTCCGGCATAGGCTCGCGAGGAGACCTCATAACTGCCAATGGTAATCATATCGTGGCCCCCGGAAATGGCCTCCCAGACATTGTGATTATCATCTAGCGAGTCGCGACTCTGCTCAACATAGGCCACCTTGACCGATTCGCCGAGGCTAACTGTGCCACTGTCGGGTGTCTCGGTGCCGGCAATCATTCTAAATAATGTGGATTTACCCGCGCCATTGCCGCCGATAATGCCGACTACAGAACCCTTTGGAATCGCCACCGAGAAGTCGTCGATCAGCACCTGGTCACCGAAGCCTTTGCAGACATTGTTTAGCTCAATAACCTTGTCGCCAAGGCGCTCGCCGGGGGCTATATAGATTTCATTGGTTTCGTTGCGCGCTTGGAACTCCTGGGAGTTCAACTCATCGAAGCGAGCCAGTCGCGCCTTGCTTTTGGCCTGACGACCTTTGGTATTTTGGCGCACCCATTCCAGTTCTTGCTTTAGTGCCTTCTGTCGAGTGGCCTCTTGCTTGGATTCGGTTTTCAGGCGACGGACTTTGCCATCTAGCCAAGTGGAATAGTTACCTTCATAGGGAATACCGTGGCCGCGATCGAGTTCGAGAATCCAGCCGGCGACGTTGTCTAGGAAGTAGCGGTCGTGGGTTACTGCGACCACCGTACCAGCAAATTCTTCGAGAAATTTTTCCAGCCAGAATACAGAGTCAGCGTCGAGGTGGTTGGTGGGCTCATCGAGGAGCAGCATGTCGGGTTTTGACAGCAGCAGGCGGCAGAGAGCGACACGACGACGCTCACCACCGGATAGGGACGTGACATCTGCATCCCATGGCGGCAGACGCAAGGCGTCGGCGGCTACATCCAGGGCGTGATCGAGATTGTGTGCATCCCAGGCTTCAATGATTTCTTCCAGTTCACCCTGACGTTTGGCCAGTGCATCGAAATCCGCGTCGGGGCTGGCATAGTCGGCATAGACCTGGTCCAGTTCCTTGAGCGCATCCACAGCTTCACGAACACCGTCTTCCACATTGCCGCGCACATCTTTGTCCGGATCCAAATGCGGTTCCTGAGCCAGATAGCCAACCTTGAGGCCGGGCATGGGGCGCGCTTCACCTTGGAATTCAGTATCCAGGCCAGCCATGATTTTCAGCAGCGTAGACTTACCGGAACCATTGAGGCCGAGCACACCAATTTTGGCGCCAGGGAAAAAAGAGAGTGAGATATCTTTCAGGATCTCGCGTTTCGGAGGAACAATTTTGCTCACCCGATTCATTGTGTATACGTATTGGGCCATGGGTAAAGACGTCGCCTATGTGCAATTTAGAGAGTGGGCAGTGTAGCGGAATACCGAGCTTGAGAGAATTGCCAATCGGCAATTAGGTAGTGCTGAGGCGCTACTGAAAGGAAGTACTAAACGGCACTACTAGAAGCTGCTGCTAGAAGCTGCTGCTGAAAACAGCCTCTGTCGGGCTATATAGCGACAGAGGCTTAACAATTACATCGGATTAATGCGTAATTCTACATCGGGTTAATACGCAACCAGGGCTTCATCAAAAAACCAAAGGGGTTGGTCAGTTTAATCGGTGCTGATAGGGCGGAGAGACAAATACATTCGCCGTTCTGCGCACCCATGGGCTGATGCACATCACCCGGCTCACGGACCAAGAAGTCGCCCTCGCGATAGACGGCGTTCTCGTCGGAGAAGCTGCCTTTCAATACCACTGTATACTCAAGGCCATGGTGATCATGCCTTGGTGTTTTGCCACCAGCGCAGATTTTGTGCAGTGCGACCTCAAATTCATTCTGCCCAGTCTCAAAGCGAGCCACATCCACTGATGCGGTCAGGCGCTTCCAAGTCTGAGAGACAAGATTATTTTTCATCAACTTGCTAACACTAAAGGGATAGCTGGTTCGCTTTTGCTCAGGCACAACTGCAATCGGTGGGCTGCTATCGAGGTTCGCCATCACTGACTCAAAGGCGTTGTCTTCTAGTTCGAGAGGCTTGGCTTCACTCATCAGCTGAGCACCCACCTGATCGAGACGCACTAGCGACGTGCGGCACTTGGAACAAAAGTGCAGATGTGCAGAGACACAGATTGAAGGTGCTGTGGCTAAGGTTCCCGCTGAAAACTCTAAGAGCATGGTGTCATCGGGATGGAATTGGCTTGTGTTGTTCATTCTTGCGCCTCTGTGGACACTATAACTTGCATTTTTTGTAGCGCCAGACGGACACGTGATTTGACAGTGCCCAGCGGCAACCCCAGTTCGGCCGACGCTTCGGCGTGTGATTTACCTTCAAGGTAGACCTTGCGCAGAATTTCGTCTTGCTCTTTCGGCAGCTGAGCTAGTGAGCTCTGGACCTTGTCTTCGCTGCGCTTTTGCTGCAGCAGTGAGATCGGAGTCTCTTCATCTGGCTCATGCCAGAAGTCCTCGTTTTCTAAGGGGAGATGTTGAGTGTTGCTCTTGCGGCGCAGCATATCGATGCGACAGTTGCGCGCGACTGTATAGATCCAAGTGGTTGCTGAGGCTTTCTCGGCGTTGTAACCGGCGGCCTTGTTCCACACTTTGATCATAACTTCTTGGACTAGATCGTCTCCGAGACCAGGAAACCAGCCTTCATTGCGACTGGCGTGGGCAAAGCCCTTAAGCAGCGGACCAAAATGCTTAAACAGCTTGGCGAAAGCCGCTCGATCATGAGTCTCGCCCACAGAGATTAGCAGCTGACTCCACTGGTCAGAGCGCTTTTCTGTAGATTTGAAGACAGCCACGCGATCACCATCGGTTTTAGGGGTTGCTGGAATTTTTATCTGAGTGTTCTGCATGCTCATTGAGCTGATCTCTACTTTATCATCTTTTATTGCTGTCATTACGCCCAATTCTGGTTATTGGATTAAATCTTCAGTGACTATTTATCCTCTATGCATAGCTTCTTATTAGCCTATGAGCCCATAGTCATTGGTCTTGCGTATATAATGCTGAGGTTCAAAAAAAGGGGCGTCCCTATGCCTTTTTTACTCTGTCTGTCAGTCTTTGATAATAATAATTCAGGATAAAAAATTGAAAAAAGTTCTTATGCCGGTTGCGGTACTTGCGGCGGCTGCAGCCGTTTCAATCATCATTACGATTCTGCGTCCAGCGCCTCTAAAGCTAGAGGCCCCCGATACCGCGGTGGCGGTAAAAACTCTGAGGCTCTATTCCCAGAGTGCCGATCTGCTGGTTGAGTCCCAGGGTACAGTGTTGCCACGTACTCGCACTCAGCTAATTTCAGAGGTGTCTGGCGCTGTACTGGCAGTGTCGCCACAGTTTGTCGTCGGCGGCACTTTTAAAGCGGGCGATGTTTTGCTGCAGTTGGATCCTACGGATTACGAAGTTGCCTTGCAGCGTGCCGAAGCGCGCCTAATAAGCATGAATGCTCAGGCCACTTTTGAACTGGCGCGGGCCACACAGGCGCAAAAAGAATGGGCCATGACCGGCCGTCCAGCCTCTGAGGCGCCGCTATTGGCTTTGCGTGAACCCTATCTGGCAGAGGCTCGTGCCAATGTGTTGCAGGCCGAGGCCGAGGTCAAACAGGCCAGACTCAAGCTTGCCCGCACCACTATTCGCGCTCCCTACCTTGGAATGGTTTCGGCAAAAACGGTCGACATTGGACGCTACGTGACTGTGGCTACGCCACTGGGTGAAATCTTTGCCATCGACTCTGCCGAGGTGCGGCTGCCATTGACGGAAAAAGACCTTGCCCGCATTGACCTGATCAAACACAACGACAATGCAGAGCTGCCATCAGTTACTCTCAATGCCACGGTTGCCTCTCGGCCAATACAGTGGGCTGCTAAAATAGTGCGCTCGGAGGGCGTGGTTGATCAACTCAATCGCTCTCAGTACCTGGTTGCACAAATTGATGATCCCTATGCGGTTATAAGCGGTTCAGCCGGCAACAGCTCACCGTTGCTAATGGGCACCTTTGTCCGTGCCGAAATTGTCGGCAAGACAATTAATAATGTCTACGCCATACCGCGCCATGCGCTGATGGAAGGCAATAGAGTGGCTCTGGTGGACAGCCAGCAGCGTCTGCGCCTAACTCCAGTCGAGACTGCCCATGGCGACGACCAGTTTTACTATGTGAATGGGGGTCTTGTGGACGGTGCTGAAATTATTGTCAGTGCCATGGGCGCCGCCATCGAAGGCATGCTGGTCAGATCTGTAGGAAGTGCCAACTAATGCAAAAGCGCACAAACTCTAATCCCACAGACCCTATGCAACCCAGCACCGGCCTAATGGCTTGGTTTACCCACAACCCTGTGGCGGCAAACTTGCTGATGCTATTTCTGCTCTGTGCGGGCCTTTTCAGTTCCTCGGATATGAGCAAGGAGATGTTTCCCCGAGGCGAGACTGATGAGATTCAGATCAGTGCTCCCTATCCTGGTGCCGCACCCATCGAAGTGGAAAAAGCAGTTATCTTGCCCATGGAGGCGGCTCTCCAGGGCCTCAAGGGCATTGAGGAAATCCGCTCATTCGCCGATCGTGATATCGCTACTATAGTGCTGGACGTTGAGTCCGGTGAGGACATTAACGAACTCATGGCCCTAGTGGAAAACCGCATCGACAGTATTGTTAACCTGCCGGTGAATTTGGAAAAACCCACGGTTAAACGGGTAGATAACTATGCCTGGGCTCTGGGTATAGCGGTCTCTGGGGACATGGACCAGCGTACCCGCAAGGAGATGGGTCAGCAGATGTTTGACGAGGTTCAGGCACTGCCTGAGGTCAAGCGCGCAATACTCTGGGGTGATGGTGATTATGAGATCTCCATTGAAGTAAAAGAAACTCGCCTGCGGGAGCTAAATCTAACCCTTGCTGAGGTTGCTCAGGTATTGCGCAACTCATCGGTGGACTTACCCGCCGGCATGATTCAGGCGAGCAATGGCAATGTCTTACTCAGAACCCAGGGCAAGTCATACAGCGGTGCTGAGTTTGCCAATATTGTCTTGCGCAGCCGCGACGATGGCAGCCAGTTGCTGCTTTCGGATGTTGCTACGATTAAAGATGCTTTTACCGAAGCCCCCAGCATATTGCGCTTTGACCGCCAGGACGCTTTTTCCATCGGCGTGTTCACCCTTGACGATCAAGATCTAATTACCATCAGCAGGGCAGTTCAAGAGTATGTGGATTTAAAGCGCCCGCAGTTGCCAGAAGGACTGAGTATTGCGACCTTTAATGATGATTCCTTCCACCTGCTGGGACGCCTCGACATGATGCTCAGCAACCTAGCGGCCGGTGCCATTTTAGTGGCCGTGGTGTTGGGGCTGTTTCTCAATCTGCGTGTTGCGGCTTGGGTCGTGGTGGGTATTCCGGTGAGCTTTTTGGGCGCGATCTGGTTGATGCCAGTGAATCCCTTCCCGGTGAATATCAATGTACTGAGTCTTTTCGCGTTTATTTTGGTGCTCGGGATTGTGGTGGATGATGCCATTGTTATTGGCGAGAGTGTCTTTACTGAGGTCAAAGAAGAGGCCGACAAAGTACTGTCTCAGAGCAGTGATCCCAATTTGGTCTATGTGGCGCCAATGGCGACGGTTATTGCCGGTGCCAAGCGCGTGGCCATTCCGTCGACTATTGGCGTGTTGACTACGGTGGCCGCTTTTGCCCCCCTACTATTTGTCGGTGGCGCATTGGCGGCTATGTATGAAGCTCTGTCTGTAGTGGTGATCCTGTGTCTACTGTTTTCATTGGTTGAGTCAAAGTTGATCCTGCCTGCTCACTTGGTAGGGTTAAAATTTGGTGGTCCCAAAACATTACAGAATATTTTCAGCGCGACAATTGAGCGCTGGCAGTTGGCTATTAGCTCAGGGCTAAGCCACTTTATTGAACACCGCTATCAGCCATTCTTGAAAAAGTGTATGAAAAACCGCTATATCACCCTGGCAACCTTTATTGGAGTGTTGATGATTTCGATCTCGACACTCAGCGGTGGCATTGCTCGGTTTGAGTTTTTCCCAGATGTTCCGGGAGATGGCATTCATGCAGTGGTCACCATGCAAGATGGCAGCTCAACCGAAAATTTTAATGAGGCTCTGCTGGCTATTGAAGAGGCTATTTATAAGGTCGATAGTGATTTTATGGCGGCCAATCCTGGAGCTGAGAGTCTCTTGGCTCACACCTTTTTCTGGACTCAATCAGATGTCTCGGCGAGCTTTCGAGTGGAGCTGACACATGGAGAGAATCGCCCTTTGAGTGCGGTTGATGTGGAAAAGCTATGGCGTAAAGAGGTGGGTAATCTGCCCAATGTACGCAAGCAGGATTATTATTCCAGCAGCAGTGCCGGAGGTGGTGCGAAAATCAATATGTCACTCTATGGGCCTGATCCAGAGCAGTTATCACTGGCCGGTGTCGCTCTAGCCAACAAGCTTGGCGAGTATGACGGCGTGTTTGATATCTACAACTCCCAAGGTGTTGGTGGCCGTGAAATTCTGATCAGCTTAAAACCCTATGCCAGTCAGCTGGGTATCTCCATGGCGGATGTGGCCCGCCAGGTGCGTCAGGCATTTTATGGCGAGGAAGTGCAGCGCCTGCAGCGTGGGCCCCACACTTTAAAAGTGATGGTGCGTTATCCCCTTGCGGAGCGCAGCTCAATTGCGACTCTGGAAGATATGCATATTCGCACTGCCAGTGGCCAGGCCATTGCGATCAGTGAAGTAGCGGATATTCGCCTGGGTTTAGGTTTGGCAAAGATATCCCGAATTGAACGCAAGCGCGCAGTGACGATTACCGCGGATGCCGATGCCTCGAAGGTGCAGAGTAGTTCAGTGATCGATGATATTCGCGATAATTTTATTCCCCAGCTACTGCTCGACTATCCCAGCGTTGAGTTTGGTGTCTCCGGTGCCAGTCAGGAAGAGTCTGACTTAATTGGCCGTTTAATGATTGCCGGTGTGGTATCGCTTTTCTTGATTTATGGCCTGTTGGCAGTGCCCCTGCGCTCCTATGTGCAGCCACTAATAATTAT
>Ga0208660_1000901_pt1 | contig 12026 bp, 20 predicted proteins | sample DEB08_DNA_13_FD_184527 | JGI IMG/M metagenome (GOLD analysis project Ga0208660, IMG submission 184527) | Aqueous microbial communities from the Delaware River and Bay under freshwater to marine salinity gradient to study organic matter... | ecosystem: Environmental > Aquatic > Marine > Coastal ... | reverse complement strand
TGCTTCTGCGCCTGCTTCTACTTTTGCATGTACTTCTGCGCCTGCTGCAACACTTGTGTCTGTTACTTCGTATCCTGCACTTGCACCTGCTTCGTAACCTGCACTTGCACCTGCACTACCACTTGCTCCTGCGTTCTCGTTTCCCACAGAACCCGAAGTTTGAACTGCAACTTCGTCTACTACTTCAATGTTGTACTGCGGCTTAGAAACTTGCTGTACCATGTCTGCTGACTTTTGTACTTCAGCTTGTGCTGCATCGTAATTATCAGAAGCTTCTTTTTCTGCTGCATTTGCTGCGTCTAAATCAGCTTGTGCTTTAGCAGCATCTGCTTCGGATTGTGCTTGCTTTTGTTTTGCGGCTTCTGCTTCTTTGTCTGCATTAGCTTTAGCAGCGTCAGCATTTTGTTTGTCAATCTCAGCTTGGTGCTTTTGGTTTGACTTGGCATTCTTTTCATTCTGCTGCTGCTGTTTTGTTGCTTCAGCATTAGCTTTATCTTGTTCCGCACTCATTACAGTGTCTCCTTTTGGTGTATAATGTAGTTATAAAAAAAGGACCCTTGCGGATCCTTTTGTGGTTATTTTTCTTCTCTAGTTAGTTCAGCTAACCTTTCAGCAGATATTCTTAAATTTTGTGCTGCTCTAAGATTCTTTTCTGCTTCTTCTTTTCTTGACATCTCCTGCAAGAATATAACTAACTCGCTGTCAGTCATTAGTCCTTGCCTTCCATAAGTTTTACTGCGGCATCATAATCTGTTTGGCTTATTACTTCTTCTCGCAATAGTTTAGTTCTGTTGACCATGTGCTTGGCTTGAACTTCTTCTTTTGATCCGCCGAAATAAGCAACTGCATGTCCTTCTTCAATAAGGATGTCTGTTACTTTACGTCCATCAGCAATTCTAAAGTCTCCTAGGATGCGTCCGAACTTGCCTTTCATATCTTCACCCTTGCGATCTTCAGTAGTAATAAGTTTGCCACCGTCCTTCATAAGCACTTTTAAACGTGCTTTGGCTGCTTCACCGAACAAGTCTTCTACCTTATCCCGTGTGCGTGACTCAGGAGTGTCAATGCCCATAATGCGTACACGCTCGTCTTTTAAGCATACGCCGAACCCTAAGTCGATATCTACGTCTACTGTGTCCCCGTCGACTATTTTAATGACAGTCACGTCATATTCATTCTGTTGCATTGTGTTTCCCTCTAAGTTATAATATGCCCACATTATATTTAGTCATAAAAAAAGAGCCCTAAGGCTCTTAATTTAGTTTATGTGTTTAACTTAGAAGTTAAAACTTAGACTTACTGTTGGTGTTAAGTCTTCTGCATCTACATCATAGTTTGCACCTGTTGCAAGTGTTGCACCATTTACATCTACTTCATACTCGCCGCCGATATTTTGTAGTAGGTCTGTGTCATCACCATTTAGGTATGCTGTTAAGCCACCTGTAGTTGCTACAGTTTCGTAACCAAATACTTCTGCATCCATGTCATATGTCATTGCGCCACCTAGTGATGCTACGCCAAGATCAAGACCTGCAACGCCTGCACCTAGTACAGTGTTGTCTGTGTCTAGATTAAAGTCTGCTGCTGCTGTTACATCCAAGCCTGCTACACCCATTGTGTATGCACCTTGTACATTACTGATGTCTGTAATGTCTGTGTTCCAGTCAGTGAAGCCTAGTGCTACTGTTGCTGCACCTGCTGTTACTGCTAGTGACTCAGTCATTGCTGGTGCTGCTAGTGTTTGCTCACCTTCTGCACCTGGCATTACACCATTGTCTGTACCAAACGCTACGCCTAGTGCGCCTACAGTTGTACCAACTGTCCAGTCATCTAACGAGCCATTGCCGTCTTCGTCAACTGCAAAGTCTAGGTCAACTGTTGCTAAGCCGTCAACATCAATGCCTAAGTCTAGGTTAAATGTTCCGCCATAGTTGTTGTTGGTTGTTTCTGCAAAGTCAAGTGACACTTCACCTGAAATCAATGGACCCATTACTGGAGTCTGTGCTTTTGTTACTGTTACTGTTTCTGTTGTTGTTTCTGCTAGTGCAGATGTTGCAGCCATTGCGGCTACAATTGCTAGTACGAATGTACGCATGTTGATCTTCTTTCTTTGTTAGTTGTTTTGAGCTGTGTTTTTCCTGCTCACTATGTAATTATCGTAGTTTGATCTGCAAGTGTCTTATTCAGAGCGGATTTTGCTGGGTTTGTAAAAATATAAAAAAGAGTGTTGCATTGCTGCAACACTCTGTTATTTGGTTTATTTCTCTAATCCTAAACAAGGAATAATAATAGATTGTTTGCAATTATCTGGATAAGCAATCGCTGATCCAAGAATAGGCATCCCTACCATACCAATAATAATGATTAAGAAAGCCCAACCTAAACCTTTAGTTGTGCAATATTGTGTTTGTTCGCTCATAGATCAGCCAACAATGCTTTTAGTTTTTTCTTTGACTTGCCTTTTACTTTAGCGTCTTTGATAGCGTCAACACCTTCTTGTGTCAACTCACCTACAACTACAATAGCAATCATGCCCATTGTTTTGTGTGGTGAACACTGATATAGATATACGCCTGGTGTGTCAAATGTAATTGTAACTTCTTTTGACAGTTTTGATTTACGTGGTGCGTCCCAACCATCTGGACCTGCAATAAATTCTACATTATGTCCTTTTGATGTTGGTAGCCATGTGATTGAATCTCCTACTTCGATAGTTGAGATGTCTTCCGAGTATGCCATTTTGGCTCCGTCGTCACGCTTGTTTAGCATTTCAACTGTAGTGTCTACGGCAAACGCAGGAGTAGATAGTGCAACCATAAGGGCTACTGTTGATAGTAAGTTTTTCATTTTGTTTCCTTTGTGTATGTGTCGTATATAATATATAGCACGATTTTTAGTAGAAGTCAACAAAATAACATGCGTTAAAACGTAGCATCAAAAAAAAAAAGACACCGAAGTGTCTTTTTTATATAGGTTATCCGCCCCCTTGGAATCTGTCATCTTTAGGCACATACCAGACTTTTTGATGATGTATACGACCTAGTAGATCTCTCATTTCATCAATCTCTTGTTGCAGTTCTGCAGCGTATACACTCTTAGTATCTAGTGCTACACTCATGCCGCGTCTTGATATTTTACCTTGTAAGGCACGTTCAATAAGTTCAATGTCTCGTACTGTAAGTTTAAATTTATTGTTTGGTTTCATTATTCACTTGCTTCAGTTATCATTTTAATGTTATTACTAATTGTGGCATTAAACTCATCATCAGTTAAGTCATAACGTAAATCTTGTGATAACGCTCTACTAAAGCTCGCACTTACATTGTCATTAAGTCCAAGTCTATTACATGCTTCTGCTGTGCTGTATCCGCCACTTAGGAACACAACACGTTCTACGTTAGGAAACACTGTAAGATTATGATACAAGTTGGGCGTTTCTGGCGGTGTTAGTTTGAGAATACATTTGCCTGGATATTCATCTAAGAACTCTTGTAAGTGATACATAAGAGCGTCTTCAACTTCAGCTTTGATAGGATGGTCAATAGGCACTTCTGGTTCAATAATAGGCACAAGCCCATGCTCCCAAATAGTACGAGCAAGTGTAAACTGTTGTTTAAGCACAGGATGTATCATTCCTGTACCATGTACAATACTACGCATCTTAGTGCCGTAGATTCGAGGACCGATGCCATTTGTAGCAAACTCTAACATCTGCTTTACTGGAAACTGTTTGAGTGTCCCGTCAGCATCACAGCCACTGTCAATCTTTAGGAACGTGTCAATGCCTTTTTCATCCAAGATGTTAACCATGCCACGTGTGACTGTGTCTTGGTAGAGGATTGCTCCCCAGATGTTACTGTCGTTGAAGTCAGGACTGTTGACCATTCTAAGACGCATAGCATGAACTTTCTCCATCTTGTCTGCTTCTGTGTATTCTTGTCCGTAGCGTTCTAGTACGCCTCCGGTGCTACCACCACTGTGATCCATTGCTGCTATAAATCTGTGATCACTCATACGATTCTCCAGTTTCGCGAAAGAAGTTTTCACTCCAGAATGCTTTGTCGTCAATCCAGATGTCATAGTTTTCTTTTTCGCCTACGCTTAGTTCGTGGTGCTTTGCACCCCACTTCATTAGCTGTGCATATGTAAGTTCAAAATAGTCTACACCGCTTACACATCCGCGAGCTGTCATATACTTAATAGTATGTCCTGCATCATACAATGCATTTACTTTTGCAATACGCTCAGGCATAGGTTCGTGTATTGCATAATTCTTTGAGCCGTCTGCATTAAATACTTCATTACAGATAGTTCCATCAATGTCAATTACGTATTTCATCTTAACTCCTTATCATTACATTTAGCATAACACTGAATCACTGCATTGTCAAGAAAAAAGACACCGAAGTGCCTTTTCCTGCTATTTTTGGTAACAAAGTATAACTACTTCGTAGAAGCCCTTAGGCCGCTAATGCGAAATTTTCATTTGCGTTTATAGTTTTCGTTCGCGATAACCGTGCTTACATCCGGGTAACTCCACTTTCTCTCTTACGTGTATCGATACCTGCTTCACCCCCATCAACTATACACTCAGTAAATGTATACTTGGTGGAGGTGCCGGGTGCCGCCCCCGGGTCTACTCCGTCGTTGCTAAAGTTTCAACGTTACATACTATTTATAACACGTTTAACTAAACATGTCAAGTTAAAGTTTTAAATTATTAAGTGATCCTGCATCAGATATCTCGCCTTTAATGAATATATTAAATGCCAAGCAGTATCTAATGTCAGACTCAGAATTCATTACAGTAGTACTGTGCATTAAATCAGATGGAAACAATGTTATTAGACCTGTCTCTGGTTTAATAGATGCAACTTTACTATTCCATGAATTAAAGTTTTTAATTTTAGGATTAAACAAACTGAATATTTTATGTGTTTCAGGCGCATGAATTTGAAATACGCTATCATCATCTTTAGGTATATTGATATATAATGTGCCGGATAATAAACTATTAGTATGTAGATGTGGAGGCGAATAATCTCCTTCGCAGTGTAAAGTTACCCACGAATTAGTAATGTAAAACTCTATATCATCATGAACTTGTAAAATTTCATGTGCATAAGTTTTAATATTATCTTCTATAATATTTTTTAAAGAAGATAACTCTGGGTGTTCTAAAACATATGTATCGTTAGACAACTGTCCAGAATTTGCTTCCATAACATGATAGTCTAATTCTTTAACATAATTTTGTACATTGCTATCAATAGAAAGTTGACTAATATATATCGGCTTTGCAAATAATGGCATTAATTCAAATTGATTGTCCGTCATACTGTAATATCTATTTCTGCTTTAGTTGATACTTTTTCATTAGGGTTTACAATTTTACGAAGCCAACTGTCTGCAATGTATGCCTTGGGTGATGGTCCCAGTTGTATGTTTAGATCTTCTGCTTCAATCCACCAGTAATGATCGTGTACTGCACAAGTCGATGTCATTCCGAACGCTTCGAACTGTTCGCCTGCTTTGAACTTGCCAATGTATTCGCTTACATTAACAATACGTCCAACGTTCTTAGGATTAATACTAAAAACAATTACGGCTTTATCACCTTCTTGTACGTTCATTCTTCTTCTTTTTTCTTTGGTTTGCGTCCGTAGAAGCCGCCTTTGATTTCAAGGTCTTCAGTACGAGCAAATGGTTCACACTGTTGAATTTTTCCGCCATTCTTTAAAAATTCTTCAATTGCTTTAGTTGACTCTTCGTCAGTTTCTCTAGGTGTTGGGTTCATAATTGTCTTTCTCTTTACCAAAAATTAAGTGTGCGACCATTGCCAATAATAATCATACAGCATGTTACTACATGCAATACAATCCAGAACGTTCGAAAAGCCAAAGCCTTCTTTACATCAGTTTGTGATATAGGAAGGAACTCTGGCTTATCGTCGTCTGTAAGTCCAACGGGCATTCCGACAGTTCTAGCCCAAGTTCTGAGCCAACGTCTTTGCCCGCTCATTACAGTGAGTTCTTACGCTCTTGGATCTCTGCACGGCGCGACTTTGTTAGTTTGCCTAGATTACCAAGTGCGCCTCGGGCGCGAGTTGCTGCTGCTTTGACATTCTTTTCTTCCCATGCTGCATGTTCGACTAGGTAAGCATTAAATGCTGCAACAATTTGTTCGTGTTGTGATTGTTCACTCATATTTTTTCTCCTGTAATATGTTCATAAATTTCCTTCCAGTTGGTTACTTTAGTAATACCTGGACGAAGTTTGTCGTTCATGTTAAACCCATGTTCAACTAAGATTGGTTTTAGACCCAAGTCCAAACCGCACTCTGCGTTCTCTAGTTTGTCTTCGATCCAGTACAAGCCTGAATCTTTGTAAGGTGCAAGTGCTTCATCTTTTGGAGCACCTGTGTCTAAACAAACTAGTTCTTCGAAAGCTGTTTTTCCAAACAACTTTTCTAAGTTCATTTGCCGTAGCTTTTTAGCATTAACATCTGTACTCATACTTGTAATACAACGGAACACATATCCATGTTCTTCATGCAGTCGCTTAACATAAAACATTGCATCACGTAGTGCAGGAAGAAATCCCATTGCAGCACTTTCGTTAAAGATTTTTACGTGTTTAATTGCTTCGTTGCGGGAGATGCCAAAACGTTTGGCAATATCATATTCCCAATTGCCGTTTTCAATCTGTGTGTATCCACGCTGTTCTAAATAACAGCAGAATGCATATTCCCAGTTCAAAATCACGCCATCTGCGTCTGTAAGTATTACTTTATCATTATATTTCATAGTGCCTCTTTCATGCCTAGTTTTATATTATGTATATACTATAACATAGAAAGAGTAGGTTGTCAACCATTAATTACATTGAATAGCCGTTGGCTCTCAGTACAGGTTTGTACTGTGCAAATTGTCCAGTACGACTACCGTTCGGTCCCCACTGACGCTTTGCACCTATATCTGCATGCATAAAGCCGTTGTATGTGCCTATGCCTGAAAACCCTGCGTCAATTGCTTTTTGTATCATATCAACTCGGCCTTGGACACTTGATGTTCCCCATTGTATATCAATTGCCTTGCGCTGAACATGCATACTATTTCGAGCGCCGCCTATGCTGCGATTGTATGCCTCTGTACGATATGCACTGTTTAGTGTAAGTGGTCTTCCTAAACTTTTTGCAAGATTTTCTAATTTAGTCCATACCTCTGGTAATACTCTAGGATTTACATGACTTTGTACGATGATCAATTCTGATGTAGGTCGTGGAACTGTAGAATCTTCTGTGGCTGCGGCGCCTGTTGCTGCATCGCTTCCAGGTGCGCCGACTGCGCCATCTTGTCCTGTTACAGGACTTGTACCGCTAGGAGATCCGCCGCCATAACGTTCGAGTGCCTCCATAGTATCAGGGTCGCCGCCAGCAGCTAGTTCTGCTGCTCTTCCTTCAATGATAGCCCTTGCTTGTGCATCGTCTATGCCAACTGTGTCTTCGAGTCCTAGGGCATCAGCTACAGCACCTCCTAGTGTTGGGCCGCCGTTAGCAAATACGTTTTCTGATCCGCCGACAGCTGCATCTCCACTGCTGTCAGTATCGCCTACTCTATGTACTTTTGGCATTAACTTGCTCCTTCTGCATCATAGTCAATTGCTGGAGGAGGTGTTGCGCCAGATCTATCAATAATAGCCTGTTCTTCTGGACTACGTGCAACTACTTGTCCAGTTGCTGGATCAATTAAGTCTGCATTTGGGTTAGCGTTTTGTGATGCTGTAGAGCCTTCTGGTCTTGCAAATGGCCAACGTTTTCTTGGCTTACTTGGATTAGGAATTGCACTCGGTGGACCAGCGGGCGCACCTTGAGTTATTGCTCCGGTAACTTCGTTATCGAATCCTAATAATTCTCCTTGAGCAAAAGGTGTAACAATTGTAGTTGAGCCTCTTAGTCCGTCGTCTGGACCTGCTGTTCCTTCTGCTTCCCAATAATAAATTCCGTTTACTCTTATTAAGACTTTTTGTGTCGTAGGATCTTGTCCTAATGTTTCAAGTATGCTTGCTCTTTCTGCATCTAAATCTGCATTGCTGTCGCCGCTCGGTTCTGCAACACCTCCGCCGTTAGCACTTACTGTGCCAGCACTGACTGCCGCCGCAACTGCTGCTGCTGCGTTGCTTCCTGCTGAACTCATACTAACTGCTAACAATGCTCGCTGGAAGTCATTAAGTACTTGATTAGTCACAATGCCCGATTCAGGATCAGATTGTAGTCTTTGTAATAGTCTGACATCGTCACGTATACCTGTTAGTGCTGTAATAATTCTATTCAGCTCTTCGGTATAGTCTATATGATTAAAATCTGCCATTATGCTGTGTTATCCCTCGGTGACATTAATGATGCTAGATATTGCGGAGCATTTGCTGTACTTGTGCTTAGGCCCGCACTTTCGCCTCCGCCCCAATATCTGTTTGAAAGTATGCCGCTGATTACACCAGCTTGCTGTCCTTTCCATGCAATATCTACGTGTACATTACCATTGCTCATATAACCATTACCCATGCCTATACCAGTCGCGCCTGCATTTCTACATTCTTCTGCAAACTTTAATAAGATAGCAAGTTGAGCAGGGTCGTTTGTATACAATCTTGTTCCGTTGCCATCTGTTAATCTTACGTCTGCTGCATAACCTTTGTCATGTCTGTTTGACCCAGTACGGTTAACTCCGTTGATGCCGCCTTCGCTTTTTGGAACTTGTCCGCCACTAGTAATAGCTATATTAACTCCAGCTGCTTGTGCTGCTGTTCTGAGTATGTTCATAAGTTCTGCTTGGATAGGAAGAGTTCTTGATCCTGCCATTGCATATGTAACATAACCTTCGCCTGTTCCAGATGCAGTAGTAACTTGGTCTAGTGGAACCGTTCCTTCATAGTATGTTGTGCCATCTTCGCCTACAATAGCAGTTGATGCACCACCACCGTAGCCAGCACTTTGTGCAGTAGCACTGCTGCCGCCTCGGAACCCGCCGGCACTAGTATTTGAATTTCGTATTGCGTTATAATTTGCAGCACTGGTATTGCCTAAGTTAGTTGGATTACCAATTTCAGCATTAATCATATCCAACATGCCCGTGTCTTGTAGGTTGACATACTGTGCGGCTGCTTGTGCAATGTTAGCAGGATTATTAGCAACTGTGTCTGCTTCACGTACATAACTACCTTTTGTTCTGTCGTCTGCTCTATCTGTGATAATGCGCAAGTCAGCTTGTATGTCTTCAAATAAACTTGCAATTTCAGCAAAGGCTGCTTTATACCCTAGGTCGTAATGTACATGTGTATCGACCTGGCCTGGGCCAGTTTCTAATTTTGATGTACTGTCAACGGTATTTGCCATGTTATACAGAAGACCTTGCTTGGCTGGCTAATTTTACAATTTCTTGTATCGCTCGTTGCTGCTCATCTGATGAAGCTTCTGTTACACCTGTTAAAATATCTCCGCCTGTAATATATGACTTGTATAATGCAGCAAGAGTAAATGTATTAATTGTGTCATCTCCGGCGCCGCCGGATGATTTAGATCCTGCAAAGTTATTTAACGATACTTGTGTTACTGTAGCTGCTATAGTAGAAACTTCACCAGTAATAACATCGTCTACACTAAAGTCGTTTCCTCCATATTGATTTTGTACATTATAGATACTAATAAATCTTTTGTTTATATCAGGAAGGATATTATATGAATCTACATAACCTATGAGGCCATCTTGATTGGTAACCTTCTCTCCTGGTATGTATCCTCTACTTTCTACCGTTATTGTTCCTGAAGCAATTTTAGATTGAGAAAAGTAATAATATGTTCCTGCCTGTCGATATTCTGGTTGCCAAGTAATAGTTTTTGTTCCCTGGCCTTGAATACTATTTCCTAATAATTTAGCTTGATCTAGATTACTAGGATTATTAATCGGTACTATATAGATATCCTCAGCAGTGCTACCAGAAGAGCTTAATGTTAATGTATCAGTTTCTTTAATAGTTATTGATCCAGGCGTAGACGGAGTACCATAAGAGTTCCAAGAAATACTTTCACTAGAGGAGTCTGACTCGTTTTCTAGTATTACATTATACATGTCGGATTGTCTAGTATATTCTGTTAGCTCATTAGCTAAAGTTTTTACAGTTTTTACAGTATCTACTGTAGCTGAAGCAGTTGATGTTACTCCTGATAAGCTACTTCCTTCAGCAATAATACCGTCTACAGAATCAATGTAAAATCGATTGCCTATAATTTTTAAAATACGTCCGGTTGCCGCACCAGCGACTACATTTTCATTTTCTTCAAATGTATCTGTAATACTCGAAACAGTAACTTCAAAAGTAAAATCATAACTATTTAGATTATTGGCTATTCTATCACTATTGTCGGCTATTCTTTCGATAGCTGTAGCAATACGACTATAGTAGTCAGAATAATCTACAGCTATTCCAATTTCTTGGTTTGTGCTTCCAGACGTATCAGTTAATACAATTACATTTTCAGTAAGTCCAGATTTTAAAATTCGATCGTCTAATGTTAATGTATAGGCCATATTTTTTCTCTCATATAATAGGTTACATTATATTTAGCCGCGTATTTATACCATCTGAATATTGCTGGTAGTTGCGATATATTGATCTGCAATTTCGCCTTGTGTTTTTGCAACACAACTAACAGTAGTTGCCAATATATTAAATTTTGCGTCAGGTGATACACTAAACATGTAAGGTGCTAGTCCCAAACCTTCTTGTTGCATAATTAATACCATAGGCTTGGTCAATACAAATTTAGTTGGAGTTTCTTCATCCAATCGTGCAACAATTTCTTCGCCTGAACTTAGTTTTAGAGACACTGTGTCTCCATTTTTATAAGGTGTTTCAATTAACATTATAGTGAGTATCCTGTTCCGTTATAGTTAGTTTCTTCTAGGTATGAAGGCAACTTGTCAAAGCCGCCAATGCTTGTACCATGTACTTTAATCTGTGGGAAGGTACGTGCTCCTGGGAACATTTCTAGTACTTCGTCACGAGTAAAGTCTACATCAAGTTGATAATACTTGAATGGTAAGTCTCTTGTTTCACATAGTGCCTTTGCTCTATCGCAAAAAGGACACTGAGGTTTTCCGTAAATTTCAATCATAAACTGAATCCTTTAAAAGTGTCTGTGCCGACATCTTGTTTAGTGCCGCCACTAACGTATGATGTAATTTCTGTTTCTTGCGGAGCAACTTGTACTTCGCTTCCACTAATCCATTTCTGTGTCCAAGGCAACGGATTAGTTTTTACAGTGTATGGGCTTTTTAGATTTACATTAGTCATTCGACGTGTGCAAATCCACTCAATGTATCCACTCAACAACTCTGTGTTAAGTCCAATCATTGATCCATCTTTAAACAAATACTCTGCCCAAGCCTTCTCCTGATCAACTGCATCGACAAACATCTGAATACATGCTTCTTCTGTTTCTTCTGCAATCTTTACATAGTCTGGATCATCTTTCTTGAGAATCTTTAACAACATCTGTGTGCTTGCAAGGTGCAAGTTCTCGTCACGGGCAATAAGTTTAATAATCTTAGCATTGCCTTCCATTTGCTTCATCTCTGCAAATGCCCAGCTACAAGCAAAGCTTACATAGAAACGTACACCTTCAAGAATGTTAACACTCATTAGTGTAAGCCACAACAATTTCTTTAGTTCATAAAGATCAACTGTAATCTTCTTACCGTTAACAGTATGTGTGCCTGCACCTAGCAACTTGTACCAGCGTGTAGTTTCAATAAGGTCATCGTAGTACTTGCTAATGTCTCCAGCACAGTCTGCAATCTCTGCAATGTCTAGCATCTCATCAAAGATTTTGCTAGGGTTGCTGTACACGTTACGAATAATATGTGTGTACGAACGTGAGTGGATTGTTTCTGAGAACGTCCATGTTGTGATCCAGTTCTCAATCTCTGGCAAACTTACAATAGGCGAAAATGCTTCTACTGGCGCACG
>Ga0208660_1000900_pt1 | contig 12026 bp, 8 predicted proteins | sample DEB08_DNA_13_FD_184527 | JGI IMG/M metagenome (GOLD analysis project Ga0208660, IMG submission 184527) | Aqueous microbial communities from the Delaware River and Bay under freshwater to marine salinity gradient to study organic matter... | ecosystem: Environmental > Aquatic > Marine > Coastal ... | reverse complement strand
AAGGAATAACGTTTCAATCCTTATTTTAATGGAAGTCCTTTCGGAAGTTACTTTCAAGATTTTTGGATCTTCACTAGTTGCTCGTTTCAATCCTTATTTTAATGGAAGTCCTTTCGGAAGAATTTGACGAATTGGATAGTCAAGTGTTCGATATTGTGTTTCAATCCTTATTTTAATGGAAGTCCTTTCGGAAGGTCTAAATCCCCTTTTGCGTTCGTTATTAAATCTAGGTTTCAATCCTTATTTTAATGGAAGTCCTTTCGGAAGAATCTTTCATTGTTTAGGTATTAGTGGTTAGTTATTTGTTTCAATCCTTATTTTAATGGAATACCTTTCGGAAGACATAAAAAATAAATACTTTGACAGTAGCAGAAAAATGTTTCAATCCTTATTTTAATGGAATACCTTTCGGAAGTACAAGGTGCAGATGCTACGGCTGTAGACCATTTCGGTTTCAATCCTTATTTTAATGGAATACCTTTCGGAAGACCGAGACGGCAGAGACTGTGAAAGCAATCAAGGCATGTTTCAATCCTTATTTTAATGGAATACCTTTCGGAAGACACTTATGACTATTCTTTATTGATTTACGAGGGTAGGTTTCAATCCTTATTTTAATGGAATACCTTTCGGAAGTGCATCTGTAAAAACTATTTATACCTACAGGGCAATGTTTCAATCCTTATTTTAATGGAATACCTTTCGGAAGACGCTGTTTTAACCGCTTCTATCAATACCAAGTATGAGTTTCAATCCTTATTTTAATGGAATACCTTTCGGAAGACGACAGATTAGATATTTTAGCTGGCATGGGTAGCGGGTTTCAATCCTTATTTTAATGGAATACCTTTCGGAAGTATTTGAATGAATACACATTAGGGGCAATTCATAGAAAATTAAAGTTTCAATCCTTATTTTAATGGAATACCTTTCGGAAGGCTATTGCAGGGGCGTTCGCTGACTGTCATCAATCATGTTTCAATCCTTATTTTAATGGAATACCTTTCGGAAGGTGTATATTATACACGGTATCGACTATCCATGTTTTGTTTCAATCCTTATTTTAATGGAATACCTTTCGGAAGATCAAACCTAATCCATTTTAATGCCTGTAATTGCGCGTTTCAATCCTTATTTTAATGGAATACCTTTCGGAAGAGTCGTTCACGTGCAGGAGATGTTAGAATTTATGAGTGTTTCAATCCTTATTTTAATGGAATACCTTTCGGAAGAATAAGCGTTTCTAAGCCCTCTAACTTTAAATCCTTGTTTCAATCCTTATTTTAATGGAATACCTTTCGGAAGCCCAAATTCTTATTGAGCCGCTTAAATTCCAAAAAGGTTTCAATCCTTATTTTAATGGAATACCTTTCGGAAGTACTATTGTTTTCACTTCTTCTCCTAACAAAATTGAGTTTCAATCCTTATTTTAATGGAATACCTTTCGGAAGTAAAAGTGAGGGAGTTGTTAAGACCCCCTCTTCCAACGTTTCAATCCTTATTTTAATGGAATACCTTTCGGAAGAGAATGTAAAAGCAATGGATAATAATTTGAAGGATTGTTTCAATCCTTATTTTAATGGAATACCTTTCGGAAGAAGTAAAGAAGTTATTTTGGAGGAATGGGGATTATTGTTTCAATCCTTATTTTAATGGAATACCTTTCGGAAGAGCCTCGCCTTCGCCTACTGTGGGTGTAACAGCATCGTTTCAATCCTTATTTTAATGGAATACCTTTCGGAAGTTTTTATTTTTCGTGACCAATAAATCGTTGTTAGCATGTTTCAATCCTTATTTTAATGGAATACCTTTCGGAAGAATTTAAGCCATCTAGTACAGATGGAATTATTCAACACTTGTTTCAATCCTTATTTTAATGGAATACCTTTCGGAAGCTTTAAAAACGCCCACCCAACATATCATCACATCGATGTTTCAATCCTTATTTTAATGGAATACCTTTCGGAAGGGTGTGATTGAAAAGCTATAAGCGTTCACAGGTATGGTGTTTCAATCCTTATTTTAATGGAATACCTTTCGGAAGTATTCTAACATTATCACTATTGGTCGTTGCTGAAATGTTTCAATCCTTATTTTAATGGAATACCTTTCGGAAGACGAAATTGCAAAACGATTTGTATTTTTAGATAATGAGTTTCAATCCTTATTTTAATGGAATACCTTTCGGAAGTTCAAGAAGCGAAAGGTGACGGGGAAGTAGCTTATACGTTTCAATCCTTATTTTAATGGAATACCTTTCGGAAGGGCAGGAGTTAATTTTAACGGATGCAACTTTGACGACGTTTCAATCCTTATTTTAATGGAATACCTTTCGGAAGTGAATAAGAAATTTACTGTAAGGCATAATAATTATAGTTTCAATCCTTATTTTAATGGAATACCTTTCGGAAGGAGAATACCGCAGCAAACGGAGCTTTAATGGTAGTCCCGTTTCAATCCTTATTTTAATGGAATACCTTTCGGAAGAGTTGTTTGTTCTTTATTCATTGTTAATCGTTACGGCGTTTCAATCCTTATTTTAATGGAATACCTTTCGGAAGAGCAAATTGAACAACTACAAAAAGAAGTTAAAAAGTGTTTCAATCCTTATTTTAATGGAATACCTTTCGGAAGTTGAAAGCCACACTAGGGGCATATTTCATGGGTAAGCGTTTCAATCCTTATTTTAATGGAATACCTTTCGGAAGAGTTTTTGTTTTTAGGTTTGAAATATCCAAAGTTTCAAGTTTCAATCCTTATTTTAATGGAATACCTTTCGGAAGTATCTGGTCCACTTTTCACAGTCGATTGTTTAACAAAGTTTCAATCCTTATTTTAATGGAATACCTTTCGGAAGACCTAGAAACCTATCACAGGGCATTAAGGAAAATAGCAAGTTTCAATCCTTATTTTAATGGAATACCTTTCGGAAGTACTGATATTATCGGGAACATCATCAAAGGATTAGAGTTTCAATCCTTATTTTAATGGAATACCTTTCGGAAGAGGCTTAAAAATGTCATGTAACTTTGCAGACATGATGTTTCAATCCTTATTTTAATGGAATACCTTTCGGAAGGCGTACTTTTAATTGATTACGTACTAAGAAAAGGAGTGTTTCAATCCTTATTTTAATGGAATACCTTTCGGAAGCCGAACAAATAGGATTGGGAGAACCGCAACAAAGAGGTTTCAATCCTTATTTTAATGGAATACCTTTCGGAAGTTGCCGATGGGTTGATTGAGGGGCATAGTGTAACACGTTTCAATCCTTATTTTAATGGAATACCTTTCGGAAGAGTTTGAACCATTGTCAAAGTCCTCTATATCAAAAATGTTTCAATCCTTATTTTAATGGAATACCTTTCGGAAGCTTCAAACAGTCGTCTCTACTAGTTTGGCAATCTTCGTTTCAATCCTTATTTTAATGGAATACCTTTCGGAAGGCTATTTGTGACACTTTGTATCATGGAGTAGTAGACAAGTTTCAATCCTTATTTTAATGGAATACCTTTCGGAAGAGCCAATGAATTGCTTGCAATACTTCTCTATAGTTTGTTTCAATCCTTATTTTAATGGAATACCTTTCGGAAGGCGCTATACTCGCAAAGGCAAGCAATAAGAAAATGAGTTTCAATCCTTATTTTAATGGAATACCTTTCGGAAGAACCTAACCTAACCTAACCTAACCTAACCTAGTTTCAATCCTTATTTTAATGGAATACCTTTCGGAAGCACCCCTTTTCATTGATAACTAAATCAATTCTATTACGTTTCAATCCTTATTTTAATGGAATACCTTTCGGAAGACCAACAGAAAGCGTGTGTTTTCCTGTTGCTTCCTGGTTTCAATCCTTATTTTAATGGAATACCTTTCGGAAGGGTGTTTTAGATTATACGATTAGCGACAAACAGGTGGGTTTCAATCCTTATTTTAATGGAATACCTTTCGGAAGACAACAGGGAACAATTTGCAAGGGTTCAGATTGTACGTTTCAATCCTTATTTTAATGGAATACCTTTCGGAAGAAGTGAATTTATTCGGAATAAATTTAAGACAAAAGAGTTTCAATCCTTATTTTAATGGAATACCTTTCGGAAGCGCCTGTAAAATTTGAAATTTTGCAGTAGGGTTGGTGTTTCAATCCTTATTTTAATGGAATACCTTTCGGAAGTTTAAACTTAGTTGAGCCATCTGCTCGACTTATATCGTTTCAATCCTTATTTTAATGGAATACCTTTCGGAAGTAAATAATCCCCTAATACTGGGCTGCTTTCAGTCGAGTTTCAATCCTTATTTTAATGGAATACCTTTCGGAAGACAGGTTGATTTACATTTGCACATTATAATATCTTTTGTTTCAATCCTTATTTTAATGGAATACCTTTCGGAAGACGTATTGGTAACGGGTGTAAGGCAACTTCTAGGATGTTTCAATCCTTATTTTAATGGAATACCTTTCGGAAGCAATATTTATATTGGTGACGTTTTTTCTTTTTATTTGTTTCAATCCTTATTTTAATGGAATACCTTTCGGAAGGCGCCTATATTGTACACGACCTTGACCCAATGATGCAAGTTTCAATCCTTATTTTAATGGAATACCTTTCGGAAGAAGCTAAAGATGATTCTATCAGATTAGTGAATGATGCGAAGTTTCAATCCTTATTTTAATGGAATACCTTTCGGAAGCCAAATACTTGATTTGTTCCAAATCCAAGTACAGGAGTTTCAATCCTTATTTTAATGGAATACCTTTCGGAAGAATTTATTTAATATCGTAGCAATATTGCTACTTCGTTTGTTTCAATCCTTATTTTAATGGAATACCTTTCGGAAGGGAATCTCAAAAAGTAACATCCCCACTCTTTTGCAAGTTTCAATCCTTATTTTAATGGAATACCTTTCGGAAGAAGTTGGATTTTGTGGATAATCAAATCCCTTTATTTATGTTTCAATCCTTATTTTAATGGAATACCTTTCGGAAGAAAACAATTTAACATGGAAAAGAGATTTGCAACAGCGAGTTTCAATCCTTATTTTAATGGAATACCTTTCGGAAGATTCAGAAATACTGAATTTTCCACTAGAGGTTTTCGCGTTTCAATCCTTATTTTAATGGAATACCTTTCGGAAGAAACTGGCTATTGAGGGTCAAGTTAAAAGCATTATAGGTTTCAATCCTTATTTTAATGGAATACCTTTCGGAAGTTGGAAATATTAGTTTTAATGAATGGGTACTTTACGTTGTTTCAATCCTTATTTTAATGGAATACCTTTCGGAAGGTCTGTACGCATTAATCAACCAACTTAATTCAGTCGTGTTTCAATCCTTATTTTAATGGAATACCTTTCGGAAGTATCATGGCAAAAGCTAATAATTATGGAGTTGAAAACATGTTTCAATCCTTATTTTAATGGAATACCTTTCGGAAGGATTTGTTCCCATCTCAACTACCCCCATTGGTTGCCTGTTTCAATCCTTATTTTAATGGAATACCTTTCGGAAGACCGTCCACCTCGCTTGTCAAATATCGCCCATCATAATGTTTCAATCCTTATTTTAATGGAATACCTTTCGGAAGATTGCCGTATCCGTCACCTCTCCCGTTACCGTAATAGGTTTCAATCCTTATTTTAATGGAATACCTTTCGGAAGCCGTCATCTTCTGCAAATATATATAAATCAATGAATTAAACCCTTTTCTCATTAGCTTATATTTTATTTTTAGCCTATCAAAGAACATGATTTTTAAGTATTTTTGGTTGATTTCCGAAAGCATAAATAACTAATTATCAATAATTTACAGCCTATTTTTAGACCGTTAAAAATAAATGGCTACTCGGAAATAGTTTATTTGATACAAATATTCCTATAAGTACAAGTTAAGCATCTTTTTTTGTACTTCGTTGCTTTAGGATATTTATTTTTTGACAATATCTCTTTTATGCTATCCGCAGCTTTTTGGACCGCTCCTATATCCTTATCTGCAATGGCTATTTCTACTAACTTATTTTTACTCCTCGTGTAAATCAGGAAACCTTTATTAACTACTCGTCCAAAGTTTCCTTTTATTAACCACGCATAACAGTACAGTTGAGTCAGATAAGTCTGATACACTTTTCCTTCATGCTTGGCGAACTTGTAATCTAAAGGCGCCATTGTATCATCATTTAGTAACAATATCTCATCTACTTCCCCTCGCAATAAATCATTGGTCAAATATTGGTTGAGGTACTTATCTTTTACGCCGATTCGCCTTCTCAAATACTCCATATTTTGTTTCGCCTTTTGTTCATGTACCTCCCTACCCCGCCCCACTTTATAATGGCGGTCTTCATATTGCGGAATCCGCAGTACATATTCAAAATAGGTGAACCGAGGGCAAAATAAGTATTCTATAATCTGAGAAGGTGTGATGGAAAACATGGATTGATTTTTTTTAGAAAAATAAAGCTTTTACTTTGTCACTTACCAATTTTTTGTCAAAGGCTTGTCCTAATAATACCGTATCTTTAAGCTCATTTTTACTCATTGGAAATATATACACCTTGTCTATTTCCCTATTGATTTCTGCTTCGATTTGTAGTTCCAAAGTATCCTTTCGATTGGATTCGACAGACCCTAAAAAGCAACTATATTGTACCCGATACAACCCTGCTTGTTTACAATATTTAGCAACCTTGGTCCTTGCTCGGTCGTTCTGAATATCATACAAAACCCATATTATCATGATGCTTGCTCTTTTTGGATGAGGGAATTGGCAAACTGATGGGCGTCAAATTGAAGGATAGTTGCCCTAGTTTGGTTTTTACCTTTGTATCGAATCCTATCTTCTTCCAAGTATTTATTAAACGCCTCCATTAATAATACCTTTCCTTCTTTATTAAGCCGCCATCCATTGGTAATGCTATCCACATGCCCTTTATTAACTTTCTTAGCAGAAAAAAGACTAAAAACTACTTTATCCGCATACGCCCGATACGGTTCAATAAAATCATAAACCATACTTTTATAATTATAATCATCCCGATGCAAAAAGCCAACATAAGGGTCAGCACCTGCAATAATCAGCGATTTTTCCACCCGACTATACAACACACCATAGGCATAATTTAAGAAAGCATTAAACCCATCTTTGGCAGGGCGATAAGACCGCCCATTTAGTTGATATTGCTTGGGCAAAACAAAAGCTATCGTTTCAAAGTAGAGTCTTCCCGCTGTGCCTTCCAATCCTCTAATCTGGTCAGCTACTTCGTCGATATGTATAGCGGTGAGCTGTTGTAGCTTGTCTTGTAAAACTTTAATTCGGTCTATTTTGTCGGTCAAATATACTTGGTGCTGTTTTCGGTGCTTCAACAGATTTTGGATAAATTCTAGTTGGTTTTGGATTTTTTGATACAACCAAGCTTGCGTATAGGTTAAAGCACTTTCGCTTAAACTTGCTTCCAATTGCTTTTTGCGAATCAATGAAGTACTGCCCAATTTGCTATGCCATACTCGCCCGATAGGATTACCGTCGTATTCTAGAAAAACAATATCAATATTATTCTTCACCGCCAACCGAACGGCATCAGAAGAAAAAGCAATCCCCTGCCCTACCCATATACTTTTTACTTTATGGGCGGCAATATGGTGTTTTTCGACGACTCCATCCGTCTTTTTTCTCACCTCAAAAAGCTGGTCTTTGATGTGGAGATAAGTGCCGTAGGTATTGAGGTGTATTTGCATGCTTATTTTATTTGTTGGATAGTGCCAAATCCTCTCGATACAGATTTCCCTAAACCGATGTAATCTGGTAACTTAACGTTGGTGACAAATCGCCCTAAAAAGGTCATTACTTTCTGGTTTTTAAAATTAGCTAACCGAGGTTCTTTTAACTGAAGGTTCACCATAATTTGCTTTTCCTCCCGATGCCCAACTGCTTTAAAAAAGCCAATCATATTATTGATTAGGATGCCTTGCAGTTTTTTATTTTGCTCCTCGGAGGTCATCTCTACATACTTCCGATGGTTGTCCTGATTCAACGCCATCCAAGGATTCACAAATTCATATTGATACAAAGCCCCATTTACGCCCGTCAAAAATTCTTGACTTTTCATGTTCTTTTGGTCTGTAAAAAACCGTAACCCTTCAATATCCAGGTATTGAATCCGCAAAAATCGTTCAACCACTAGACTGGCACCTTCTTCTAATCCTACGACCATCGGCATTCCTCGAATAATTTTATACTGAATTCGGGGGTAGCGATAGATTGCTTTTCCTCCTTCCGTATGATTATGAAAAAGGTCAGATTCTTGCCCGAATTGCTCGGCAAAGTAACCTCTTAGCTTGTGTCCGTGGCGACGTTGGAGGCTTACTTGGGGGAAGGTTAGGGTGGTTTGGTGCATAGTGATTTTGTTTAGTGGCTAGAAGTTGATGACCCCGCAGGAATATTTTTTGGATTCTTAAATTTCAAACCAGTTTCATAATCATAAATAACATCTACATAATTGAACCATTCATGTACTTCATCCTTCATACATTTTAATCCATCAAATCGTTTTTTGCTTATAGAAACTTCATGTTTTGTCTTTTCCATAACCTCTTTTTCAACTAGTTCTTCTTGAAATTTATCAGGAATAACGTTTACCGTATCTAACCCTTCTCTAGTAAATACTTCATCTTTACTCACCAAATCTAGAATATAATTTTGGTCAAATTGAATTTCAGCATAACGTCTTAGACCTTTTTTAAAAGATTCTTCACTTTCGACATCATAGTCCTTATAAACTAAATCAACCAATTTCAGTAAATCACTTTCGGTCAATTTCTGTTTATCATTCTTTTTTAGAATAGCAAAAGTGTTATTTAGAATATTGGGTAAGTCATAGACATATTTTTCTGTAATTTCGGAATGTTGAAATATTATTACTTTTGTATCTTCCTTTGCTCGTTTTCTATTCACACGACCAGCTCTTTGGATAATAGCATCAATTGGAGCATTTTCAGTAAAAAGAATATCAAAATCAATATCTAGAGAAACCTCAACTACTTGGGTTGCCACTAAAAGACATCCTCCATTTTTTGCTTCCATTACAAAAATATCTTCTTCTTTTTTAGAACGATGTTTCTGAATAAAACGAGAATGGTAACATAAAACGCTATCTTCTTGTCCTTTGAAAAGTGGCTTAAAGTATTGGTAGGCTTGAATCGCTGTATCTACAGTATTAAGCACCAGCAGTACTTTTTTTCCTGCTTTTATCGCTGCTTTAATTTCTGGTTTTACATCCTGAAAGGGTTTATCTCTAATTTCAAAAACATTCCTAGCTTTATCTAATAATTCGGTATCAGCGACAAAACTGGGATTATGAAGATATTTTGTCAGTAAATTCTTCATTTTTTCTGGCATTGTTGCCGTCATAATATAAAACTTTGCTCCAAATTCATCTTGTAAATATTTAATCGTTGAGACTATTAAACCTAAAGTATAAGGTTGGTATAAATGAATTTCATCAATAATGATTCTAGAGTTGAGTTGATGGAAGGTTTTTACTTCCCAAAAACCAAGATTAAAGCCTTGTGTTAGAATCTGGTCAATTGTACAAACCGTCACATTTTTGAAAAAGGCTTTGTCTATAAAAGCATATTCTTTTTCTGGATAATTTTCATCAATTTCTTTCTGTAAAAAGAAAGCGGAGGAATGAACAATGGCTACTTTTTTATCCCCGAAGTAATTACATAATCTTTTGAAAATAGCATTGGAAGTTACCCGTGTAGGTAGCAAATAAAAGATATGCTCAAATTCCTTTTTTTGAGAAGCCCAAAGCAATGATGCTTCTGTTTTTCCACTTCCTGTTGGTGCAATCGCTAGAATATTCCCTTCAAGATAACTTTCTTCTTGAAATTTACGATATTTAAAATTATCAGCAATTTCATACTTCTTTTCATCCCGTAATTTTGCTATTATTTGATTGGCTAAATAGTCTTTCTGATAAACTAACCCTGGTTCTAATTCTCGATGCCCAGAAGCTATCCAGTCAGAAATGTTTAAGATGGCTTTGTAAAAAATATATTGCTTTCGGTGAATAGGTTCAAATTTAGAACATAAGCTAAAAAATCGCTTTTGGTATTGCTTTACCAATAAAGTACTATACGGGTTTTTTAATAAATTCTGTTTTGCACCATCCGAAAAAGAAAATTTCACATTAGGATATTTAGCTAACCATTGCTTAGCATACGTCAAAAAATCATCTAAATATTTTTCGTTTATCCTTAGTTTTAAATGAGCATTCTTGTTGAATAAATCTGGAACTAAAGCCTTATGATGAGAAAAAACGGCAAATAGACTCAATGGATTTTCAGTATAGTGAGGGATATTATTTACAAACAAATACATCCCACTTAAAAATTCATGGCGAACAAAATTATCCCAATCAATTTTGCTATTCCGTTGCTGAATCATATCTTGGAAATTCTCGCATAGCTTTCCCAAATCATGAAAAAGAGCGATAACAAAAGCCTCTTGCCAAAAGGCTTCGTCTGGTATAGATTCAAAATAGCGCTTTTTTAAAGCGAGTAAATTCTTGACAACATAATCCGTATGTTCTGCCAAGGTTTCTTTTGGTTTTTTAGCCCAAATTTCTTGAAGCATATTTTCAAAGTTTAAAAAAGGGAATAAATAAATCTTTAAAAAAGACACCTTTAGTTTTAAAATTTAACTGCATTGCTTCCCCAATAAAAGAAAATGAAGAGGTGTTAGCCACTACCCTTTTACCATAATCTGAACTATAGTCAAATCGAGTAGGTAAATCAAAAGTGATTGGCTCCGATGTTTGATAAATTGAAAAGGCTAAATTATTTGATGCATTTCGAATAACGTCTCCCACTACATCTCCTTTCACCACACAATTTTTCAAACTATCTGTTTCTGTAACCTCAATATTTTCTTCTATGTTTTTCACCAATGCCAAAGCATCACTATTACCCATTGTCAAAGCAAAATAAGGATTTAAAAAAGCCTGCTTAAGTTTAGCAAGTTTCAAAACATCTGCTGAAGAGAAAGCCAATAAAAATTGATTATGCACTAAATGCTCTTTTTTTATTACACTTCCATCTAAAAGTGGGTCATACAAATGCATATTCGTAGTACGTTTATTATACTTCCACGTATCAATTACTCTGCCCTTAGAATTTCCTGCAATTCCTAATTGGAAAGGCGTTTCGTTAAAAAAGGTCTGTGCCATATCAGGACTTAATCCCATAGCAGCGCCTGCCAGCCCTATGACAGTTGTAGGAGGTGGTAAATCTAGCGTCTTATGAAAATTCTGAAATTCAGGATTCCGAAAAGAAGCTGTTTGAGAAACTATTTCAATACAAAAAGAATGCATATTTTAATCTTTTTTTACACCATAATATTCATTAACCCAATTATGAATTAACTGAAATCCACCTTTTAAACTTATCATTCCTTCTTGTTTAGAAAATACGGCTTCCTGTACGGCAAAAACCGATTGCTTTATAAAACGAGAATAGTCGCTTGTGACTGTTTTTAATTTAGCTAAATCCACCTCCCCTTTTTCATCTAAATCAACTGCTTCTAGAAAAATTGGATTCTTACTTTTCATTAACCCCGCAGCAATAAATTTAGGAGAAATGTCCGCTAAAAAACGACTTTGTCTGCCTGAACTCCAAAGCATTTGCAGAGCATCTATAAACGCAAGTACACGATTTGCTTTTTCTTGATTATCGACTAGTTCTTTCTTTTCTAATGTTCTAGAAACAATCTTTTTTCCTTCTTTTTCTACTTTCAACACATGCTCTATTCCTACTCTATCCAATTCAATTAAAATAGTACCTCGATAAACTCCAGAATGAATTTCCGTTTCAAAAATATTTGGATTTAATCCAATTTTTGTTCCCATAAAATTGGTCGCATAATCCAAGTCTCCTTTATAAGTAGCTAAGGCTAATAACGACTCTACTCGAATAGGTGAAGTTCTGGTATTTGAGGTGCCTGCTGTATCTCCTTCACCAGCTTTAGCA
>Ga0208660_1000899_pt1 | contig 12043 bp, 8 predicted proteins | sample DEB08_DNA_13_FD_184527 | JGI IMG/M metagenome (GOLD analysis project Ga0208660, IMG submission 184527) | Aqueous microbial communities from the Delaware River and Bay under freshwater to marine salinity gradient to study organic matter... | ecosystem: Environmental > Aquatic > Marine > Coastal ... | reverse complement strand
TATCGCCCGTACAAAAGGTATTCCCTACCGCTCGAGTTAAACCTGCATTTGGAAGTGGTCTTTCAATAATCGTTATTGAGCCTGTAGTACTGAAACAACCTGCTACATTGTATACACGTGCGTACACTATTTCGTTATTGATGAGCGTTGTGCTGGTAAAAGTATCGCTGGTCGAAGAAGCTTTTCTTGATATACCCGCCCCATCAAAAAATTCATATCTCGTACCTCCACTTGCTACAAAACGAATTTCCTCTCCTGAGCAAATTGCTAATGCACTTGAAGCTGTTATTGTACCTGAAGCTGCAGATGTTCCGGTCAAACTATTTGCGGGAAGTAATTCAACTGATACCTCAAAAGGAGTAGATAATCTTTCACATGTAATGCCGTTAAATTCACTACGTGTTATTCGTTGATAATATGTAGTTGAGCTTAAACTGGTTGTAGGTGTATAAGTAGATGAAAACGCTCCACCAATAGGAGAATATGCACCATTTGATGCGACTTGCCATCTATAAGTAATTGTTCCTGTACCAGAAGCAGCTGTTCCAACAATTGGGGCTGGAATCTCATTTAAACAAATTGAAGCTTTAGTTGAAGATAATGTTCCAGGATCTGTAATTGCATTTTCAACCAAAGTAACACTTGCAATACTAGAACAACCAGAGGGTGTAGTAACGATAACCTCAAATACTGATCCATCTGTAATTGTGATCGCTGGGAAAGACGACGTATCGAAAATATTCGAATTACCATTTTGATAGGATGTAGTATTGAATTTAAAATCGTAGGTGGCAGATACTCCACCGGACGCCGCTGTAAAAATAACAGTATCTCCTGTACAAAAGGTATTATTAGTAATTGATGTTGCTGAAATAGCAGCAGCTGGTAAAGGCTCGATTGTAACTTCTATATCGCCAGAATCATCGAAACAAGAACTAGCTACAGCTGTCTTGTAAACACGAACATGTACTTCCTCACTATCACGAAGTAAATTGGTTGAAAACGTAGTTGCAACGCCTCTGGCTTGAATGGATATATCGTTTACAAAAAATTCGTACTCAATACCCCCAGAACCTGTAAAATTAATTGTTGATGAAACACATGAAGTCATTGTTGCAGGAGCAGTAATTGCTCCAGCATTTGCTTGAAGTCCCGGAATAGGTAAAGCATCTACACTTACCAATATGCTATTGGTTGGCTGCGTGCATTCAACTCCGTTGAGTGTGTTTACCGTAAGTCTTCTGTAATATAGCGCAGCAGGAGGATTAGCAAGTGGGGAATAAGTGTCAGAAGTGGCCGTAAGAATCTTATTCCAATTGACATTATCCACAGAATTCTCCCATTGATAGTTTCCAGTTCCAGGAGAAACGATTGTGACTCCAGATATTGTCCCAGACACGGTGGAAGTTAAGGCAAAAGGAGTGGCACCAGCACAAACTGCCTGAGCTCCTGTAATACTTCCAGCCGTCGTTTGATTTACGCTGATAATTAAGGTTTCTTCTGTAAAACATCCTCCAGCGTTTATAACTCTGGTTTTCACAACATCTCTATTGGAGAAGACGGTTTGAGAAACGGTATATGTTTTAGATGTGCTTGTTTGAACTACACTATCATTGATATAAAACGCAATAGTCGGAGTACCAGCGACAGCGACACCAAAGGTTATATTATCCTGTGAACCAAAACAAATAGTATCTGATTTTGATGATAAAGTTGAAGTTAATGTTCCAGTTATGATTGGATTAGCATCCAACGTGATGGTAACAACATTACTGGGTATAGAACAGATAACCCCATTGATTGTACTTTGAGCTAGTCTGATATAACCAGTCGTAGCTGTTGGAATTGGAGGATCATAGGATAGGCCTGTTTCAAGATTAATATTCGTAAAAGAAGCGGTTCCTGTTCGCGATTGCCATTGGTATGTAATAGTACCTGTTGCTGATGTTGGAGTAACCAAGGAGCTTAGCACACTAGGATTTTCCCCTGAACAAACAGTATCAACTCCTCCAATTCTATTCGTACCTACAATCGAATTTACAGTTGCAATTATCGATACACTAGATGGACAACCACCACCATTTACCAATGGAAAAACATCAACACGTATCGTAGAAGTAACCTTAGCCAAGGTAACAATTGTTGTAGCAGCAGCAGAAGCAACTCCCTGCGATGCTCCATCAACAAAAAATTGATAGCTTAGTCCACCAGTACTTGTGCTTGCATCAAAAGTAAACGATTCGCCTGAACAAGCCACGTGAGCACCTGTTCGATTGGAAGTAAGTCTAGCAACTGGATTAGTTCCAGCAATTACAGTTATTGTTACAGCATCACTACTTACGATACAAGTAACTGAACTTAGTGTTGAAATTACATTTCGTCTAAATACAGTAGTTGTAGCTAGTCCACTTGGTTGATAAGTAACATTATTGGCTAATGAAATATTGGTGAAGGTATTCGTACCACTTTTCGCTTGCCATTGATATGTAATTGTTGGTGTTCCTGTAACCGAAGAACCTGTTAATAAGGCTGGTGTTGTTCCATTACAGATTGTTTGAGAAGCCTGAATGGTGTTTGCTACACTTTGCTCGTTCAAACGGATGATAATACTTTGTTCGACAAAGCAAAGACTATTGATAGTTGAAATCGCTCGCACTGTAACAACAGAAAAATCGTTTATCGTACCCAGTGTAGCTGCGTTAGGAGTAAAAGTATTCGCAGTTGTGGGTCCAAGAACTGGACTACCATTAATGAAATATTGATAGGTTCCTGCACCAGTAGTACCCGAAGCATCAAAAGTAACGAAGTCTCCAGCACACATAACATTTGAAGGAAGACCTGAATTAAAACTTATTACTGGAACTGCATTTGTATCCACAGTAACAGTAACCACATTAGACGCTGCTAGATCATTAGAGCTTGGACATATTATTGAATTCAAATGCGAGAATACAAGTCGTCGATAAAAAGTTGTAGTTGATATCGCAGAGGGAGAATAATTTACTGAAAGTGCTCCAGGTATGTTACTAAAAGTAGTTCCAGTTTCTCTATTTTGCCATTGGTAACCAATGGTAGCAACAGCAGAGTCAGCAGTAGGAATTGATAATGAACTTAATGTTGCTGGCGTTCCACCTGAACATATGGTTTGGGAAGCACTAATGGTGTTTGCACCTGTTAAGCTATTTACAACAAGCGTTAAAGAATCAGTATCTGTACAAATTCCATTCGAAACATTAACTGATATGACATTACTTGTCCCCAAGACAAGTGTATTGGATACTGCATTAGAGTCAAAGGAATTAGCTGTTACTCCTGTAGTTTGAAGAGAATTATTTACAAAAAATTGATAAGTATATCCAGCTACTACTGGACCTGCAGTAAAGGTTGGGTATTCTCCAGAACAGACAATATCCAAAGCAACTCCTGATGAAATCGAGGCATTGGGCACAGCAAGGATAGTCATTGTAATGGTATTCGAAAAAGCAGTACAAGATGAAGTATCGGTTACTTCGACTTTAATTGAATTTAAATTAGCTAAACCCGATATGGATCTTGTGTTGACATTACTAGATGCTCCCAAACTAATTGAATTCTCAAAAAACTCGTACATATCCCCCCCAGAGGCTGTGAAAATAACATCTTCACCCAAACAGGCCGTATCATTAGCGACTAAAGTTCCAGTAGGAGCTGGAATCACCGAAATTGTAACAAGGTTACTGATATCTGTACAGGAAAGACCGTTAAGTTCTGAAGTTATCAACCTTTGAAAATCAGTTGTTGATGAAATAATTGCAGAAGGGGAAAGAACTTCTTGTGTCCCTAGTGGTGCCAAGATATCCACAAATGGATCTGTACCAATTCTACTTTGCCACTGATACGTTATCGTTGCACCTGCAGTAAAAGTAGGTGTTGATATACTGGTAAAAGGAGTTGGAACTTCTCCAAAACATGCGTTAACTGAATTTGAAATAGTATTTGCCCCAGTAAAAGAATTTATTCGAAGAACAAAAGTGCTCTCTACTGAACAACCACTTCCTAAACTTCCTGCATAGGCAACCAAGGTTATTGTATCAGTATCTGACAGTAAAGATTTATCTATTGTTTTACTATCTACCGCTGATACTGAACCAATTATTATACTATTTCTATAAAACGCATAACTCAATGCATTGCTTGACGATGAAGCATCAAGAACTAAGTCATCATCGGCACACAAAGTCCTATTGGTTGTATTGGATAACAAAACAGAATTCACAGCTGGTTGATATGTGAGCGTGACAATGTTTGAAGTTGCTGAAGCAATCGTACTTATACATTTTACACCAAGGAATCGCGCATAAGTCAACCGTCTAAATAAGGTTGTAGTTGTGAGTGCACTTGGGGCATATGAAGCACTTGTGCCTGCCGATGCTGGCGTAACATTCCCAAAAGCACCTCCTATTGTGCTACTCTGCCACTGATGTTCTACAGTTCCACCTTCTCCAGATCGATCGGATGCAAAAACAGAATCACTTGAAAATACTGGCGGAGTAATTCCGTCACAAACTGAAGTAGCTGAATTACTAATTACATTGGCGCCTGATAATGAATTCAGCCGAATGGTAATATTTTCCTCGTCGTAACACAGAGTGGCAGTTGCGCTATTCCAAGTCCTAACTGTGTATACTAAATTGTCCTGAGTAATAGAATCGGTGGTATATGTATCTCCAGCGGTGGTACTTGCTTTTTTTGTAACAGCACCTAAATAAAACTCATAAATAGCGGTACCACTAAAATTAGCGTTCGCTGCTGTTAAAACAACTACGTCTCCTGGACAGGCAACATCGTTCCCTTTGTCAGAAGATATACTACCAATTGGATTAACGTCAACAACAATATTAATTGGTCCCGTATCCTGAGAAGTACAATTCCCATTTGTGAGATAAGCAGTTACATTAATTGCATCCCCATTATTCAATCCAGTAGTTGTCATGAAATTCGAAGCTTGACGAGATCTTATTATTGATCTACTACCGCCATTTGTTCGATAAAACTCATATGTAATATTAGGACCTACAGGGCCTGCCGCTGTGATAATAAGTGCTTCACCTTGGCAAATTCTCGGAGTAGTTCCTTTATTTGTATTTAAAACTGGTCGAGTTGGGTTGGGTAAAATATCTAGTGAAATAGTTTGCGTTTGATTCGTGAGATCTACGTCTGTTGTGGCGGATGCAGCTACGGAAATAGTAACGACAGTTGGGCCACTATTTTGAAAACGTAACACATCGTCCCAATCAAAACTTGTAGCCACAGGGCTAGATATGGTATTGACCCCACCAGTTCCTGTTGTAAAGACTCGAGTAACCACAGTAGAGGTGCCACCAAAAAAGGTGTTTCCAGAAACTGTAAGAGTAACCAGCAATGATGATGTTGTTAGTGACAGCGCAGTAGATCTTATATTTTTAACTTGAAAAGTCAAGTCATCAGAAGAATCATCTGTTATGCAATATTGAGTTGTCAGCCCCGGTGCTGGATCAATTGGTTTAGTTATATATGATCGAGCGTTAAGCTCTAAATCAACTTGAGCAAAAGCATCGCTAAAAGAAAGCAAAAGCAAAACGCCTAAAACCAAGTACTTTCGAAATGCTAGTAAACTTTTAATCAAAATTAAATATAGTGTATCATGTCATTAACGATTATTTTTCATAAATATTGTAAATAAATTTATTGAAATCTAACCGAGTTTATCGAATGTAATTTATTCGATAAACATTTTTTCTCGCATCCATTCGTCGTTATACATTTTACCAATATAACGGCTCCCCGAATCGTGTAGCAAAACTACCACAACGTCATCGGATTTAAAATTATTTTTCAGCTGTAATAGCCCTTTAATTGCTGCTCCACAAGAGTTCCCAGCAAATATACCTTCTTCTAAAGCCATCTTGCGCGTATAAACCGCAGCATCTTTATCTGTTACTTTTTCAAATGCATCAATTACAGAAAAATCAACATTTTTCGGAAGAATATCTTCCCCAATACCCTCTGTGATGTATGGGTAAATTTCATTCTCATCGAAGATACCCGTTTCATGGTATTTCTTAAAAACAGAACCATAAGTATCTATACCCCATATCTTGATGTTTGGATTTTTTTCTTTCAAAAATCTACCAACCCCAGAAATTGTTCCTCCAGTTCCAACACCAACTACAAAATGAGTTATTTTCCCATCGGTCTGTTCCCATATCTCAGGGCCTGTTTGTTCGTAGTGTGCCAATGCATTGGATGGGTTATCGTATTGATTTACATACCAAGAGTTTGGAGTTTCTTCGGCAATTCGTTTCGATGTCGAATAATATGATCTAGGGTCATCTGGCGCAACATCAGTTGGACAAACGACTACCTCAGCTCCTACTCCACGCAACACATCAAATTTTTCTTTAGATTGTTTATCCGTAGAAACACAGATCAACTTATATCCCTTCACAATAGCAGCAAGAGCCAAGCCCATACCTGTATTCCCAGAGGTACCTTCGACAATTGTCCAGCCCGGTTGTAAGCGTCCATCAGCTTCAGCATCTTCTACCATCTTTACGGCCATACGATCTTTTGTGGAGTTTCCCGGATTAAAACTTTCAACTTTAGCTAAAACCAAAGCGTCAATTTCATTAGTAATCTTATTCAATCGAACAAGAGGAGTATTCCCAATAGTCTGCAGGATATTTTCTGCGTAATTCATAAATTAGTGTATAATAACAAAGCTACATTAATTCAATGAGTTTCAAGCGATAAAAACATTAAAATTTCACTGAACACGCATCACTTTCGAGGGGTCTATTTTGGTAACTACAAAAGAGGGAACATAAAGTAAGGTGGTACATACTAAAACCACACCAGCATTGAGTAAAATGAAATTTGAAAAAGACAAAAGAATGGGTACTTCTGACACATAATACGTAGTTGGATCAAGATGAATCCAATTGAATTTTTGTTGACCAAAAATAAGCGCTAATCCGATGATATTTCCAATGAAAATTCCTTTGAGAATTATATATAATGCATTCCACAAAAACACTTGCTGAATCAATTTATTTTTAGCTCCCATTGCCTTCAATAATCCAATCATTTTGGAACGTTCTAAAATCAAAACCAATAAAGCTGTTGCCATATTAAGAGTCCCTACGAGTAACATAAGAATCAAGATGATAGCCAGATTGAAATCGAACAAAGAAACCCATTCAAACAGGCTAGGGAATAAATTATTTACGGTAACACTGTCGATGTGCGGAGGCAGTTGATTGTAAATCTGTACATTCTTATCCTCCAGATCTATACCTTCATTTAAGAAAACCTCAAAGCCACCGATTGCATCTGAATTCCATTTATTAATACGTTGAATGTGACGAATATCTGCAAAAAGATAGGAAGAGTCAAAATCTGGGAAACCAGTTTCGTAGATACCGACAATTTTAAAGTATCGTGTGTTGGGTGTTCCTGTTGAGCTTGAGTTTTGAAAATAAGCTGTAACCCGATCGCCAATTCCAACATGTAAACGCTGCGCTATGGTTTGCGATAATAAAATTTCGTTATTTAAATTATCCTGAGTATTGGGATACGCTCCTTCAACTAAATAAGAATCTAAATTATGCCAGCGATAATCCGAACCAACACCCTTTACCACAAGCCCTTCAAAATCAGTTTTAGATTTCACCAAGGCTGCTTTACTAGCCGTAGCCTGAATGTGATCAATGTCATCAGTACTATTCCATTCGGCTTCATTTAACTCCGAACGATATATTGGGCGGGTAGAAACTTTAGAATTATTATTTTCAAAAGGCGCAATGTTGAGCTGACCACTAAAGACTATGATTTTGTTCTTGATTTCATATTGGAGGCCCAAGCTTGTTGATACAGCAATCAACATCATAACCAATCCTAAAGCAATTGCAGCTATCGCGATTTTTATAATCCGATTCGATGCACTACTTTTATCAATACTTTGACTGCGCATACGATGCGCTAAAAATAATCCGAAATTCAAATGACGTATTCTATGGTTGTTCTCTTCAAAAATACATTTTTATTATGGTTTTCGCTGAGTCTTTTTAGCATAAGCCAAGGACACGCTCAGATTCAAGTAGGTGCCGAACAAATTGAGGCTTACCTGCCCTTACTTAAAAACAAGAATATAGGTGTTGTGGCCCATGCTTCTAGCTTAGTCAAAACTCAAAATCAGTCGGTTCATTTAATCGACACTTTACTGTCACTAAGTATTCAAATTAATAAAGTTTTTGCACCCGAACACGGCTTTAGAAGCAAGGCTGATAATGGCGAACACGTTGACAATATTATTGATCCAAAAACGCAGTTGCCGTTGATTTCTTTACATGGAAAAAACAAAAAACCTCAATCAAAAGATCTAGAAGGTATTGACCTAATGGTCTTTGACATTCAAGATGTTGGTGTACGCTTTTACACCTATCTTTCGACACTTCACTTGGTTATGGAAGCGTGCGCAGAAAACAACATTCCCTTATTGATTTTGGATCGTCCAAACCCCAACGCACATTATGTAGACGGCCCCGTGATGGAAGATGAATTCAAGAGTTTTTTAGGCAAGCACAATGTACCCATCGTGTACGGATTAACCCTAGGCGAATATGCTCAAATGATAAACAATGAAGGATGGTTGACCAATAAAATTCAATGTGAAATATCCATTGTTCCTGTAAAAAACTACACACACAAAACACCTTACTCTCTCGCTGTAAGGCCCTCTCCAAACCTGCCCAACGACCAAGCAATCAACTTATACCCCAGTCTTTGTTTGCTTGAGCAAACCCCTGTCAGTATTGGTCGAGGAACTGAAATGCAATTTCAAATTTTTGGGCATCCTGATTTTAAGAATAAATCTTTTGAATTTAAACCTCTGCCCAATTTTGGGGCAAAATACCCTAAACAAGAAAACAAAATTTGTTACGGTGTTGACTTAAGGCAACATCCAAGGGTAAATAAAATCGAACTCAAATGGCTAATGAATGCATACGAAATGTCCTCCATCAAAGACGATTTTTTCTTTAAACGATTTGCATTTATTTCAGGTACAAAGACCCTACAACACCAAATCCAAGAAGGGTTTTCTGAACAAGAAATAAGAAAGAGTTGGAAACCAAAGATTGACGCTTTCCTAAAAATGCGAGCAAACTATTTGCTGTACAAAGACTAGAGTTTAATTGCTGTCTTCATTCGCTCTACAATATCAAATGCTGCCGGACAAATAGCAGTATTAGCTAAAGTTAAATTCGCGATTTGATAAATCTTTTTTCGATCGGTATGTGGAAATTCCTGACAGGCCTTTGGACGAACATCATAAATAGTACATTCATCATCAATACCAAGGAAAGCACAAGGAACTTGCTTCAAAACCCAATCGTTATCTTCATCGATTCGCAAGTATTGTTTTTCAAATTGAGCTGGTTTGGTTCCTATGAATTTCGAGATTCGCTCAATGTCCTGTTTCATGAATAACGGACCAGTTGTTTTACAACAATTAGCGCAAGACATACAGTCTGTTTTCTCAAAAACCTCATCGTGAATCGCGGCAACTTGGTTGTCTAAATTCTTGGGAACTCTTTTTTTAAGCTTATTGAAAAACTTTTTAGTTTCGGTTGCCTTATCTTTGGCATCCTTGGGAAGTAAAAGGAGGCGCTCCTGCATTCTTTTAATTTTTCGTAAAACTACAACTAATTGAAAGCACAAACTGATATATTCGGAAAAGCATTACAAACCTATTTCCAAAACCCGAAAAAACAAAGCCTTACTACCTGGACCAATCTCACAGACGAAGACGACGTACCCCTTGCTTACTTCTTCAGATTATATGATGAAATGCCAGCCCTAGAAAAAAACGCACTTGCACTTGCATCTGGAAAAATACTCGATGTAGGCTGCGGATCTGGAAGTCATAGCCTGTACTTACAAAACCAGAGAGCACTTGACGTAACTGCGCTTGATATTTCGGAAGGAGCCATTGAAGTAGCAAAAGCTCGGGGTGTAAAACAAACCCATTGCCTATCCATTTGGGACTTTGATGAAACCAACTACGACACCATTCTTTTACTTATGAACGGAATGGGGATTGGAAAAACTACAACAGAACTTCCAGTTCTTTTGAAACACTTAAAAGGATTGTTGGCTCCAGAAGGGTCAATTTTTGTCGATTCTTCCGACTTAATTTACCTGTTTGACGAAGAAGATGTTGCACTCTGGAAAGAAGATGAAATCTATTATGGAGAAGTAGATTTCGGGATTCGTTTTGAAGGACATAGCGAAGAATTTCCGTGGCTGTATATTGATCCTAAACGATTAGAAGTTGCAGCAAAAAGTGCGGGCTTCAATTTTAAAATCATAACAGAAGGTGCTAACTATGACTTTCTAGCACAATTGAGTCTTTAAGGAATATTCAAATACTTGTGGGTCTGTAATGAAACCTTCCAGCGTGGGTTTTTCAATACATAATCAACCATTTCAGGCATCATCTGGTCACGCTTACTCCATTCGGGTTGTAAAAACAAAATACAATCCTCCCCTACCTTTGCAGCTTGCTCTTCCGCAAACTTAAAGTCATTTTGGTTGTGGATGATCATTTTCAACTCATCGGCTGCTGCATAAGCATCAGGAGTTGGTAATTTAGTTTTCTTAGGCGAAAGGCAGAACCAATCCCATTCCCCACTTAAACTATACGCTCCAGAAGTTTCAATATGGGTGCTTATCCCTTTACTTTTTAGCTCAGTGGTTAATGGATCCATAGGCCACATTAACGGTTCGCCTCCAGTCACAACTACTGTGTCTGATGACTTCTTAGCCTCCTCAACAATAGATTCTATACCCGTAGGCGGATGTAATTTAGCGTTCCAGCTTTCTTTTACATCACACCAGTGACATCCAACATCACATCCACCGATGCGTATAAAATAAGCTGCACTCCCCTTGTGATAGCCTTCGCCCTGTAAGGTGTAAAAAGCCTCCATAAGAGGTAAGTATAAACCCTGCGCTACATTTTGGTTCAGTTCGTTTTCTGTCATGCAGCAAAGATAATCTAATCTTGAAAAATGTCCGCTCGGTTGTACCTTAAATACCTATAAAAACATGTATTCTAAAAAAGACTACCTTTAATCATGCAAAAGATTTCACCTTTTCACTTAGCCATCCCCGTTCACGATCTCAGTATTGCACGTGATTTTTACGAAAATAAGCTTGGCCTTATTACTGGAAGGACGAGCGATCAATGGGCTGACTATATTTTTTTGGACACCAATTGGTTGTTCACGAAGACACTGAGTTTAAAGGCCACAAACATTTCAATGAAGTAGACGGAAAGTCTGTTCCTATTCCACATTTTGGAATTGTGCTTCCTTGGGATGATTTCCAAAACTTCAGTAAACACCTAATCTCAAAAAACGTTCCGTTTGAAATTGCCCCCTATCTCAGATTTGAAGGTAAAGCCGGAGAACAGATGACTCTGTTTTTTTATGACCCTTCAGGTAATGCATTAGAATTTAAATGCTTTAGAAATATGGATCAATTATTCGCAACTTAATGACGTACTCAACTCAAGTAAACCGACTCTTTTTAATTGTTTTTGGTGAAAAAATACAAAAACGTTTTGAAAACATTATTCTTGTTCTTGCTGGCTTAGGGTTCCTAATCCACCTTTTACTTATTGTACTTAAAACTAATAATATTGGTTTTCTTTCCGAAGTAAACAGCAGTTTATTGAATGATCCAATTACTGCGATTTATACGCCTTTTTCACTGATACTGATTTATGAGGTTTACCTATTGGTTTTCTATCTCCCGCGTTCATTTACCTCCTGTGTTTCCAAACAATTTGAGATTATTTCATTGATTGTAATTCGAAAAATATTCAAAGATATTCCACAAATGGATCTTCAGGGTGATTGGTATTTGAGTCAACACAATTTAGAGTTGATGGTTGATTTACTTGGTTTCCTTCTACTCTTTCTCTTGATTTATTTATTTAATGTTGGGAAAAATCGTTTAC
>Ga0208660_1000898_pt1 | contig 12044 bp, 16 predicted proteins | sample DEB08_DNA_13_FD_184527 | JGI IMG/M metagenome (GOLD analysis project Ga0208660, IMG submission 184527) | Aqueous microbial communities from the Delaware River and Bay under freshwater to marine salinity gradient to study organic matter... | ecosystem: Environmental > Aquatic > Marine > Coastal ... | reverse complement strand
CCAGTTAAAAAGTCTAATATCTTTTTCATATATTTTTGTATTCTTCATAAGCATCAAAGCAAGGGCAAGACTTGGCTGCAAATTCTCTATGTCCGTGTATAGTTATATCATCTCCGTAAATAGACTTAAGAGTTGTAAGTAGATTAAGAAGACTTCTTTTTTGTTTATCGGTTCTTGTGTCTTTTGCTATCCATTTACCATTGTCTCCTCTTTCTGATTCTACTCCTCCGATATAACAAATACCTATGCTGTCTTTATTCTCGCCCTTAGTGTGAGCTCCAGACCTTTCAATAGGACGACCAACTTCAGTTAGTCCATCTAAACTAATAATATAATGATAACCGATGTCTGACCATCCTCTACCATCAACGTGCCAACCTCTAATAGTATCGACTGAAATGTCTTTACCTTCTTGTGTAGCTGAGCAATGAATTATTATTTTATTTATTTTTCGCATTACTATTCCTTCTTTTATGCGTTTCGTATATCTTTTGTGCTGTATAACCAATAGATAAAAGCAATAGAATAACCTTTAAACTGTTTTCAACGTGCGTAAAGCTAACCATCAATGAGGTGGCATTAAATACTCCTAACTTGAAATCTTCCATACTCATAACTTGATTCTATCTAAGAACCTATTCCAGCTTACTATACAGAAAAACTGAAACGCTTCTATTTTGTCGGCTAAATATCTTAATACTCTAACCATTAGATTTTGTATGAGTCATATTCTAAACCAAAGAAACTATGTACTCCGTTTCCACTTAAGTCAACAGCAGCAGACTTCCATCCATAAGGGTGGTCAGCTTTTACTGTCTCTCCTTCTTCGTCAGTTGAATCGCTTAAATCCCAAAGAGAATCAATGTGCCACTTAGCAGATAATACTGGTGCTTTAGTTTCTTCTCCGTCTTCGTCATACTCTCCAGCTTCTAAGACGATGTGTCCTAAGTGTACTAAAGTGTGTTTGTGAGTTGGATACTCGTTTCCGTCTTCGTCTTCAGCAGTTCCTAATGCTTTGATTTTAGACTCTGCTACTTCTTTACTGTCAAATTCGTATTTTCCTATTTTCATTACTTAATTTATTTAATTATTTATATTGTTGTTAGTGCTGCTATTTCAGCGTTTGATAATCTTGTGTTGTAAAGTTTAAAGTCATTTATCTTAACACTATTTGCTAAATTAAACTGGTTATTATAATAATTACCAAATGTTATTTGATTTATTGATGGTACAGTTCCACTTGAATCTGTTGCTATTTGATTACCATTTATGTATAATGCAAAATCATTTTGTTTATAAGCAAAACCAAGTTTGTATCTTGCACCTTCAGTTGGATTAAATGAGTTGTTAGAAAATGAAGTACTACCGCCACTTTTAAAAAGAACAGTCAGAGTGTTATTGTAATTATTTATAAAAAATGCGTTATTAGCACTTCCATCATCTATTGATAATTCAAATAAATCTTCAGAAGTACCAGTTGATTTACGTACTAATATTGCATCATAAAAAATAACACCTTCCGTTTGTCCTATAACGTGAGATAGGTTTTGAGTATCTGACAAATCTCGCACCCTCGTTACAGCACTTCCAGATGTAGGAATATACGATGTAGCGTAACTGCCGACCTCTAATTGTCCAAACTGCATTAACGCTCCTTGTGTTCCATCTGGTAGCCAAGAAATACTTTCAGTTCCATTTCCTAAATAAACTTCTATTGAAACTAAATCTGTATTTCCACTTATTTGTATTTTATGCCAACCATTTCCAACTGGTGTCATACTTGTTGAAGTAGGGCCTCCAGATGCACTTCCCATCACTCCAGTTTCAAGGTTAAACCAACGAGCATAATCTGTACCATTACTATTACAATAAACAAATAAATCTTTACATCCATTTTCTTTTGCATAAATGGTAAACGTATGATTGTTACTTGACAATCCTAAACTTGATATCCAAATTCTATGACTTGTTGATGTTTCATTAGGAATTACATTATAAGCATTTACTGAACCATATACCCCAACATTTCCTCCAGTAACTGAAAGTAAAGAAGTTCGATTCCAAGCACTCATATTTTCAGAGTTAGGAACATAATTTGTCCTACTCGGCTCTAACAACAAAGCTCCTTTAGTATTATCCTTAAAGTCAATTCTTGGCTCTCCACTTCCAACTGTTTCTATTAAACCAGATTGATTAACAACAGTAGCACTTGATGCTCTACTGAATGAGAATGGCAGCGGCTTAAAGTTATTATTTTCGTCATTGAAAGCAAGAACTGTATCTGTGCCAGTAGCCCATTTTCCAGCTCCTAATTTTAGTGTATTAGCCATTGTATATTATATTTAAATTTAATTCGTTTACCATTGATGTCCAGCTCTTATAACTTGTAAGCGTTTCAAGCTCTAAATCCGTTAAAATTGTATTGTAGTAACCTATTTCTTTTGTCTTTCCGTAGAAAACATCTCCTCCAGTTCCTCTATCAAATGCTAATTCATTTAAACCAATAGGTACTGCACCACTAGTATCTGTTACAATTAAAAAACCATTTACATAGACTTTAAAATTATTAACTTTATATAAAAAAGATATTTTTGTTCCATCGGTAATCGTATTAATAGTTTTTGTTGAGTTTACTGTATCCGAACCACCACTTACCACAAAGAATTGAATTTGTGTTCCATTTGATGAAAGTTGAAATCCTATTCTATTAGAGTTACTTCCATTACTTAAACTTATTTGTCTGTCAGTATTCGCTCCTTTAAAAGCAGCTATATCAGCAAACAATACTCCTTCACTATCATTAAACACTTCGCTATTACCAGCACCAGAAGCAGTTTCAGCCACACGAGTCGTTGCAGAACCTTGCGTAGGTATGTAGGAAGATGATACTGAATTTTGTTCTAATTGAAATCCAAATATTAATACATCAACACTTTGTTGTATATCTCCACTTGCTGCTAAACCAAATCCCCTATTAAATGTTGAATTAGAAGAAAAAGTTTGTTCTACTCTTACCCATTCATTTGTTACTGTTATATTGTTTCCGTAAACACTATTTAACCAAACACTTAAATTTTGATTAACTCCAGTATTGCTTTTTATATAAAAACTTAATGTATAACTACTTGAACCATCTAATGCAAATACGCTTTCTAAAGAAGACCTATCCGAAGATGTTGAACCACTAATGTTAAATTGTACTCTTGTAGCGTTTTGTGTTCCATCTGGACTTACTGCAAAGTTTGATGCAATTATTGGAGCAGAAGCACTTCCAACTGAATTTTTTTGCCAAACAGATTGACTAATATCTTCTGAATAAGTAACTAAGTTTGTTGCTGCCTTTTCCAAAAGTAGCACTCCATCACTTGTATCTGTATAATCTATTCTAGGTCTATCGTTTGTTACTACCTCAATTAAACCTTCTTTATTAACTCGTGTCGCTGATGTAGACCTTGTAAACGCAAAGGGCAGAGGCTTGTAGTTTCCATTCTCATCATTATAAGCAAGCGTAGAACCTACTTTTGTAGCCCACGTTTTATTGCCGAATTTTAGTGTTTGTGACATAATTATATTTTATATTTTTTTATGTTATACATATCTACTCGATGGTGTATAATTGTCCATCAGCCATATCTCTAAAAGATGTCCAAGACGTTAATTGTTCAAGTTGTGTATCTGCTAGAGCTGAATCAAAGTATTGTAGTTGTTTAGCTTTTCCGTAGAAATTATCTCCACCAACTGCGTTATCAAAAGATAATTCGTTTAAACCTATTGGTGTGTTTCCAGTTGTATCTGTTATTAACTCATATCCGTTTACGAATAAACTAAAATTGTTTTGCTTGTATTTAGCAGCTATCTTATTAAATGATGATGCAGATGAAAGCGTTATAGTTGAAAAAACTTGTGCAGCACCATTGGAAGTTACTAAATAAGTAAGTTGATTTATATCTGTACGATAATAAAAAGTAACTCTATTAGTTGTTAAACCATTACTTAAATTAATCCATCTTAAAGTATCGGCATCATCAGCCAAAGCACTAATCTCTGCCATCAAAACACCTTCTGAATCGTTAAACGTAGTTGAGTTCCCAGCTCCAGTAGCAGTTTCTGCTGAACGAGTAACTGCAGTTCCGCTTGTTGGTATGTAGGATGTTGGAAAAGAGCCAGCTTCGAGCATTGCTCCCCAAATGTAAACACCGCTTGTTCCATCTCCACTTACAGTACCAGCTGAACTTGGACAATATATTCTAAAACCAGTTGTTGCAGCTACTGAAATACATCTATACCAACCATTTCCATAATATTCCATACTACCAATACCACTACCTTTATTTGTAAAAGTACCATTTGAAAGGTCAAAAGCAACACCATTTGAAGCAGAACTACCATCTAAAATTTCAAAAGTATTTACACCATCTGCTTTAGCAAAAATTGAAGTAGCACAAGTTTGAGAAACAACTAAACCTAAATCATATATTTGATGTGTTGTTGATACTATGGATGGTATTATTTTATCAGCGTTTAAAGTCCCATCTGGACTTATAGCAACATTTTGTGATATTGTTATTTCTTGTTTTCCCCAAGCAGCATTGCTAAACGCTTCTGAATAAGGTATTAAATTAGTCCTCGCTGGTTCTAAAATGTGATGTGGACACCCTTTCTGAACACCATCTATCAATGGGTAGTCAAGTCTTGATTGACCGCTTGCAACGTTCTCTATTAATCCTTGTGCATTTATTCTTGTTGCTACGCTTCCTCTTGTGAAAGTAAAGTCTCCCACACCATCACTCGGTAATACAGAGAATAACTTAGTGCCTTGTGCTGCTGGTATTAATGCTAATTTTGGTTTTGCCATTGTTTAATTATTTAAGTCTTGTAATGCTGTTGTGTGTGTCCAATCTGCTAAACATTTTACTGCTTCTACTTCTTGTCTTTCATTCATTGTAAACTGTCCACTAACGAAATCTGGTTTAGTGCCTATTGATGATGCTGTCTCTATTGCATTACCCCACCACGTTGTGTTATATATTTCTCCGTATCCCATCTTTTTGTTTTATATCAGTTTTTTCTTCTTTTACACTTTTACTCTCTATGTACTGTTTTAGTTTTTTGAGATTTATTTCTTTTACTTTATACTTCATTGCTTTTGATAGTGCATTAAATTATTTTCAACTGCGTGTTTAAAATTTTCACTATTTGTAACCCACTCTAAATTTTCTATTCTATTATCTGTTTTAACACAATTAATATGATTAACTTGTGGTTTACTTTCATTATTTTTTATAAATTCTTTTGCTACTAATTGGTGTACCAAATGATTTTTCTTTTCTGAGTTTATATTTAATGTACATCTACAATAACCTTTTTTTGTAATCCAAAAAGGTACTAATTTACCCCTATATGTAAATAGTCTTTTTTGACTTATGTTTTTTGGGTCTGTCCTTTCAATTTTTCTTGTTATACTTCTTACTCTTCCTAAATTACTTACTTCATAATAGCCGCTGTATCCACTTATCGGCTTCCAAATTTCTGTTTGCATACGCTTTAAATTTATTTGTTATATAATTAATCCTATTAATGGTGTTAAACCTAAAACCCATCCGTTAAATGTTGTGTCCGTATCTGGGCTTATATCCTCGTCTGTGTTTGAGTTATACTCTGGAAACAAGTTATCATTGTAACATAAGTAATCTACCATTCTTGTAGAGTAGTAGTTAGCGTATTCTCTTGCCTTAGATACTAAATAGTCTACCTCGTTTTTATCTACGTTTTGTGCAGTTTCACTACTATGCTTAAATACACCTCCGTTTTTTATTTGATAAGCTGCAAAAGGAATATAATTCATCTGAGCAAACCATATTAAAGTAGGTTGAACGTAATCATTAACTAAAGTTAGATAATTACCAGACAAACCAGTACCTCCACCAGCTCCAGAAGTAATATCTGCACCAATTTTTTTATATAGCTCTGTTCCTAATAAATTTTGTATGTCGATTTGTTGAGCTACCTTAATAAATTGTATAAACTTGTCCGTATCTACATTGCCATCTATTATAGAGTTCTTAACTAAGTCCGTTCTTGATATAAATAATGCTGTTGCCATATTAATTCTTAAATCCTATTTTATTCCAATAAGCTGCTGTATAACCTTTATACGGCATATCCTTAGGAGCTACAGGTACTTTCTGTGCGTTAGCCTCTGGTTTAAAACCTCTTGACCTTGCCTCTGTTGTACTAATAGCACTTCCTAAGCCTTTACCACCTTCTTTACGCACAAATGTTTTTCTAAGCCATTTATGTTGACATCTTGCACCACCTTTATAAAGCCATATAGAATAAGTATTTGAGCCTCCCTTTCCGAATCCAGCATTTACAACCTTTTCATCCATTGATATAATGTCCTCTTTTCTGTAAACTTTTTTAGCATCTACCATTTTCTTACAGAACTTTCTTGAGTTTGCACTATACGATTGTGGGCTATACATATATCTTACTAAAAACTCGTTGCCTTTCTCATCAGTTTGTTTACTTGTACCATCTTGCTGACTCTCTCTATAAGGTGTTGCTTTACCTGTACTAACAAATTCCCATACCTTAGCAAGTGTGCTTTTTTCTTTTGGTTTATTAAGGTCTGATATAACCTCATCTAAGCCTACTTCTTCATCGTAGTCAACTTCTCGTTCATCTATTACATCAAAGTCGCTTAAAAGCTCTGATTCGTCTTCTCCTAAGTCTATTAAGGCATCAGCTATATCACTTCCTAATTCGTCTGGTAATTCTTGACTTAATTTAACTCCTGTTTCTTCTTCTTTTGTTTCTTCATCTTCTACATTCTCTAAATCTATAAATTGTAGAGGTTGTAGTGTCTTAAAGTATAATTTTAAGCTAATTTGATTGTAAGCTAATATAGAATCAAAAGCATCTATCAATAAATGTTGGAAAGGTGCTATAACTAAGTTTTGCATCAATATAGAAGCAGTTTTTAATTCTTCTGCATTGTTTCCTAAGCCTGTAGCATCTTTAATCCCATAAAGCATAGGAGATACAACTCTATGACCTACCATTATCTTCTCAGTAGCTTGTGAACTTACATACTCGTAAGTATTGTGAGCATCACTAATAGGTAATGTCTCTACTGTTGCTGCTGCATCTTGGTTATCATTAAAAGCAAGGATAAACTTATTACCTCCTGTGCCTGTAAACTTCTGTGCTATACGATTCTCTAACGCTTGTCTTTCTTCTGCGTTTGGTGTTCCATTGTTAAATTGGATTAGTGTGTTAGGACTAAAACTTCCTTGAACGTTGTTTAAGTGAAAGTTTGATACTTCGCTTTCTATCTCACACCATTGTAAGCATCCTGTATAGTCTGGACTACTATAATATTTGTATCCAGCTCTGTAAGGCTTTACATATATAATCTCTATGTTTTCATTACTACATCCAAATGCTGGTATTCTTTTTAGTTCTGTTCTTGGTTTTACATTTGACCAATCATCAGAATAAAAATAGCCTTCTATCTCTCCTTTTTCGTTACACTTCTCAGCTCTTAAGTTTTCTACTGGTATATGAGCAACTTGAGCGATTGTCTTTCTGTCCTTTGAGTAGATTACTTGCATTGCACATTGACCCATTAGCTTTAAATCAAAACAAAGCTTTTGTACACAGTCTTTGTGAAACATTGTAATCATTTTAGCGTATTGCTCTGGTCTTCTACTTGAATCAGAAGCATCTAAGCCAAGTCCGTATATTTGTTGGCTAATAGCGTTTATAATAGCGTTGTTTGTTGGACTATTCTCATAATTAGAGATTAAGTGTCCAAAGAAATTATTATCACTACCATAAGCCACCCATTGCTTATTAGACTTCTCTACAATCTCTGGGCTTGTGTAACTACTTAAATTTACAATTCTTAAATCGTTCATATTATAATATAATCGTTATCGAAACTATCCTCTGTGGTGTATTCTCCATCATTTACAGAATAGTAATCGTTGTTTACTTGGTTTACTGTTTGGTCTGTACAGAATACTCTATCCTTGTATATGACAGCAGTTCCGTTTTTAATTTCGAGAGTATAAAAATCTCCTTCTGTCAAAGTACCAAAGGCAATAGTGAAAGTCATATAATTACCATCAGTTGATGCAGTAGGTGTTTTAGTTATTAATGCTCCTGTGCTTTCGCTTGTAAGTTTTACAGTAATACCACCATCAATAAATTGTCTTGGAATTACCTTAAAAGCCTTATCCCCATTAGTTCCTATTAACTTCATACTAATATATAAACAAAACTAAATTATTTTGTATTGTATATAAATAAAAAAAGCCCTCCCAAAAGGAAAGGCTAATTTTAAATATAAATAAACTACTAAGCTGGAACGATAGAAGTTGTATCGCTTACATCTGGAGCAGTACAGAAGAATGGAGGATTAACTTCCATAGCTACCGCAGTAATTGTAAATCCTTGCAAATCTGAAGGACTTGCCCCAGAAACGATAGTCCCTCCTGTGATTTCAGCACCATTGTCTTTACCTATTAGTAAATACTTAGTTACTCCAGCACCATTAGGATATAGTTCAGCTACATAATGAGCCCTTCCTCTATTAAGAAGTTTTATCTCCTCTTGAGTAGCTACATCTAATACTTGAAAAGTAGCATTTAATGTACTTTCATAGAATGTAGTTCCATTTTCTCTTGAAGATGTTACAGTTGTCTCTAAAGATGTTTGACCACCTTTTACTTCAAACTTGAAGAATTCTGCTCCACTACTTGGTAGTGTTACAGTTCCACTACTGTCTACTAAAGCAGCTACAGCAGCATTATAGTCTAAGATGTAAATATTTTTAATTCCAGCAAAGGCAGTTTTACATCCTACCCCTCTACCTTTTGTTATTGCACAAGCCATATTTTTTTGATTTTAAATAAAAAAGGGTAGGCAGTTTTAGCCCACCCCTTTAAATTAGTTAGTTAGTAATTAAGAATAAAGTACGATATCTGCACCGATTCCAATTTGTACCCCAGCAGTATAACGCATAACTACACGCACATTTTGAGAACCATCAGTTTCTGACATATCAATTACTCTTACTTCGTTTCTGTCATCTAATAGACCTGTTCCAAAGAATAAGTTAGACTTCTGAGCCAATACAGCGTTGTTGTCTGCTAATCCTTGTGCTACAAATATATTGATTCCTTCAAAAGTCAATTGACCTCCGTTGTACCAAGTAGTTCCTTTAGAGTCTACACCATTACCGCCTAATCCAGAAGTTCCGAATCCTCCTAAAGCACGAATGTAAGCTCTTGCAATGTTGTTAGAGATGTAAAGAGTTAAATCTTCTTTCCCTAATACAGAAGCACTTGCAGCATCTACTATCCTACCTAATTGTGCAATTACGTTTGCAGCAGTTACAGTAGTTTTAGCAACATCTACAACAGTTCCATCTGCACCTAATAGAGTAGCAAAGCCATCAAAAGAACCTTCTCCAGCAGCACCACTCCAGATAGAAGTTTCAGTTGCGTTAGCAACCTCAGCAGCAACTCTTGAAATTACATAGTCAGAGAATAATGGAGGTAGTTCGTCAAAAGCACTAAAGCCCATTTGAGCAGCTTCCCAGTCAGCGTGAAGCTCTTTCTTACAGATTTGTAAGTTTACTTGTAGTTCAGCTGGTGTTAGTACTTTTTCAGTCAAAGTAAGTCCAGATGTTGTAGCATCGAAATCACAATCAGCAGAACGTACTATGTTTGAAAAAGTTCCTACTTTCATAGCAGCTTTATACTTGATGTTTGGTAAAATAGTTACAGCTCCAGCATCTAAAGTTGAAGCAGATAATAGGGCAGCACCTAAGTACTTCCCAGCAAATTCTCCAGCGTATGAGGAGTTTGTAATAGTTGGATTTGGCATTTTATTTAATTTTAGTTGTTAATTATTTTGTTTAATACTCTATCAAAAGTTGAAGGTTTGCGATTTTGTGCAAACTTAAAACTTGGTTTGTTTGTTGAGTCAGCTTCTGGGTTAGCCATAATAGGCTCAGCACTTGGCTCATTTAATTCTTCTTGTACCTCTTTTGGTACTTCGTTTAATTCGTGCTTAGATAATTCCTCTGTTATAAGGTTTCCTAAGTCTTCAGAACTCATTTCTTCTTTAGGCTCAAGCATTGCTTTGATTTCTTCAATCATATCTTTTACCTCTTGAAGTTCTTCTTTAGTAGCGTAGCCCATTTCTTCTTTTTCTTCTTCTTGAGCTTCCACTTCTTCCACTTCTTCCTCTACTTCTTCTTCTCCAGCTTCTTTAACTTCAGAAATAATTCCTTCTTCAGCTACTACTAAGATTCTTCCATCTTCGAGTTGATACTCTCCAACAGGTAGAGCTACTTTTTCGTCTTCAGTAACGATAAATACTTCGTTATCTGCTTCAAATGCATCTGCCTCTAAGACAGTACCATTTTCTAACGCTTGTTGTTCTAACTTAACTTCTTCAGATAAGCCTACAACTTCCTTGATTTTACTAATCATATCATTTGTGTTCATATTAATATATAATGGTTAAAAATTAATTTTGCATTTTCAAATACTTCCTATCCCTTGAGCCCTTAAACTTCCATCGCAACATTTAGTCTTATAAGTGTTGTCTTTACATAAGCATCCTTTTCTACTACTCTTTGGACTTGTCTTGCTTGGTGTTATAAATTCTTTAGATTTGTTTTTCATTTCTCTAACTCTTTTAATTTACTACCAGCCCATCTTAATCCAGCTTTACCACCCCATAATAAATAAGAGATAGTACCACAAGCCTTAGAATCTCCTTCATCGTAATACTCCTCAGCTCTTGATAAATAGCTAAACATTCTTTTTATTGTTTCAGCACTTATTGGTTTCCCTTGTGCTAATTGTTGAGCCCTTACCTTTCCTACTTGTGTAGCACATTTATTGTCTACCTTTTCATTTAATTCTAAACCTCTCTTAGCATTATTCTTAACTCCACTTGGATAATCTGAATAGCTTTCTAACTCTATATCTTCATTCTTTAATATAGCAGTTACTTGACTTAATAAGTACTCTGCTTCTTCTTCTTCAATCTTAGCTAAATCATCTTTGATGGTTTCTTTAGGTCTTTCCATCTTGTCAGCGAAGTAGCCCTCTATACTAAAGCCCTTTACCTTACCTGTTTTTACAAACTCATTCCAGATTTTATCGTTGTTTACTTTAACAGAACCAACCCAAGTACCTAATGGTAAATCCATACCATACTTAACTGACTTGTCGTGTACCTTATCTTCTACTATCCAAGACTCTACTAAACTAAGTCCGTTTATTTCGTATTGGTGTTCTAAGGTTGAGTTGTTTTGTTTGCCTTGCATCAAATACATTTGAGATGCTTTTAAGACAGTATCTTTTGAAAAGTATATATAATACTCATCTTCTCCGTTTCGTCTGTATATAGGCTTATTTGGGATAAGTAAAGCACCCATTAATATACGCTTCTCTTTATCTACCTCAGCAAGTTTAAACTCTTGTGATTTAAGAGCTATAAAATCTTCTTCTATTGCTGGATTCTCTACTACGCTAATAGCTTCAATTCCTATCTCTTGGTCTTCGTCTAAAATCAGTTCTACTATTCGCATATTATTATATAAAGATTTTTAATTTATTTTGTATTTATCCTATCGTTGCACCTTCAACAATATTGTTTTGTAAACTCTGTGCTGTTGTTACATCGTTAGAGACTACATAGGCTTGTACTGGTTGCTGTTCTTGAGCTCCTATCGCATCAGCTAATTGGTTTGTATCAGAAGCTCCAACAATGTTAAAAGCTGGAGGTTGTGGAGCACCGCCACCGACGGATGCACCCCCACCAGCAGCACTTCCTTTGCTTGGATTTGTAGAAGCTATTTTTTTAAGCTGCATTGCAGAAAATGCACCAGCTAAACCAGCTTGAATAATTGGATAGGCTGGAAAAACAGCAGTAACAGGAGATTTTTGTGCTGTGGTATATGCGTTTTGTACACCCTCTATACCGCTTATTGTTGCTTGTGCTAATGCAACTCCTTT
>Ga0208660_1000889_pt1 | contig 12130 bp, 24 predicted proteins | sample DEB08_DNA_13_FD_184527 | JGI IMG/M metagenome (GOLD analysis project Ga0208660, IMG submission 184527) | Aqueous microbial communities from the Delaware River and Bay under freshwater to marine salinity gradient to study organic matter... | ecosystem: Environmental > Aquatic > Marine > Coastal ... | reverse complement strand
AAAAGAGGGCTTTAGTACTACTAGCATAGGCACACAATCTCTAAACACAGATAACCTAGAGGGCTTTACGTCATTTGACACGCTTACACACGAAGATTTTATAGCGTGGACAAAGGCAGCAATGGGCTTAGATAGGGTAGCTGAGATAGAGGCTAGCTTGCTTACTAGTGTAGACGCAATAATTACACCTACTACTAAAACTATAACAATAGAATAAACATGAACAAAGAAGATAGAAACGAAATGAGTAAATTTTCTAGCCGCTTAGAAAATGTAGAGGGCGACCTAAAAGAAATATTAACTATATTAAAAGATGACCCAAACAGCACAAATAAGGGGTTATTAACTAGGCTAAACGAAACTGAAGACCTGGCGCATAAAGCTAATAGGCAAGCCCAAAAATTAGCCAAGACAGCTAACTGGGTAGGTGGTGTATTAACAGCTGTTTTAGTTTCCATTATAGTAGGTGTATTAAAGCTATTATATTTCTAAAATGAGATACATAGATAAAATAATAATACACTGCAGCGCGACGCCTGAGTTTAGAGACGTAACTACAGACGACCTATATAGCTGGCACGTAGTACAAAATGGCTGGTCCGATATTGGCTATCATTTTTTTATAGACCTAGATGGTGTATTACATAATTGTAGGCCAGTAGAGCGCTCAGGGGCCCATACAAAGGGTTTAAATAAAAACTCTATTGGTATCTGTTACGCTGGAGGTTTAGATAAGCAAATGAAGCCTAAGGATACCAGGAACGATGCACAAAAAAGGGCTTTAGACTTACTAATATACGACTTAATGGATGAGCACATAGACGCCACCCTTCACGGTCATAACGAATTTAGCAGTAAGGCGTGCCCTAGCTTTGATGTACAAAAAGAATATAAATATACTATAGACTATTACAATGAGTGTAAGCGGTAAATACAAAGATAAAAACGGCACTACCAGGGTAGGCGATAGCTTAAGATGGCTAGCTAAAAACGGTAAGAAATTTAGCCCACAGCTTTTAGACCTGGCTGCGAGCGTTACTGGCATAAAGCAACTAAGCGCCCTAGGCGATGCAATCAAAGGCGACAAGGATTTAACCCCAGAGGATAAAGACTTACTAATTATGCAGCTACAGTATGATATGCAGTTAGAAACTGAGATATCTAGACGCTGGGAGGCGGACCTACATAGTGACTCGTGGGCCTCAAAGAATATAAGGCCTTATACTCTCGCTTTTTTACTTGTATGCATGTTTCTATTTATTATGCTAGATAGTTCCTTAGAGGGCTTTAAAATAGCCCCAGAGTGGATAGGATTGCTTCAGGCTTTATTAGTTACAGCTGTAGGTGGATATTTTGTAGTGCGCTCTGGTGAAAAGATTATCAATAAGATTAAAAACAAAACATAGTTAGGGCCTATCACACGTACCAAACACTAACGTACAGCCACACTGGATATCGGTTAACTTAAAACCTAATAACTGGATATCTAGTTACTGAATAATCCAGCTAATTGGTAGAAGTTTTTTGTAAGATTAAAAGCCTCGTAAGATTACTAGCTGCACACTCATAAGAATTTAAAGGTACACGTCTCAAAATTAAATACCTGAGATTTGATAGCTAGTTTTCCTTAGTTATAAACATAGACGATGTATAGCAGTTAAAAGTGTTTTTAAATAAACCTATCAATACGATTATAGATAGTCTAAAAGGTCCAGGTTTCTGTGGGGTTTATCCTGGGCCACTATTTACTTTACATGGCAAAAAAGAAGACTCTAAAATACTGGAAAACTAAAATCGATAAACCATTTCATGAGTATATACGTAGACTTAACGTAAACTCTGAGGGGTATGGTACATGTATTTCATGTGACAAAGGTATACACTTTTCAGAGTCGGACGCTGGGCATTTCATTTCTAGAGGTAAATTAGCTACCAGATGGGACGTTAGAAACGTAAATTTACAATGTAGAAAATGCAATCGATTTGAATATGGCCGTCAATTTGAATACAGCCTAAAGATAGGCACAGAATTAGCTGAGCAATTACTAAAGACTCTAGAGCTACATTTAAAATCTCAGAACCTGAGTACTTAGAGCTATTTGAGAAATTCAGAGACCTACTAAAAGAGCTAAAAGACTCTCAAAACTTCTAAACACAAATTTTATTAAAAAATAATTTCAGGCGTAACTGCCTGATTTTCTGCGTGCTATAAACTTTTTTCAAAAAAAAACGAAAATAATTCAAAAAAGCTCAGGTTTATACTAGAAATGTATTGTATCTTTGTACCGAACATAAAAACTAACAACTAAATTAAAATATCATGACAAACAAAGAAATCAAAACAGCAATCGAAGATGGAAACGTTAAATTTACAATCACTGGAGTAACAAAATTATCTTTAGGTAACAATGGAGAGCTAGTAGATGTATTAAAGGTAATGGAGGTTGACAGCTTAGGAGAGTCAATATGGGAGGCTGACGGTGCAATCATGTATGGAATGAACATCGAAAAATTAGGACCTACGACTATGAAAGTATATACATTTGACTTACTAGGAAACCGAACCAAGTCAGTAGTAAGATACTCAGATATCACAATATTAGGCTAAAAATAATGGGGGCGTAAAAACCCCCTTAAAAATAAAATAAAAAAAAATCCAAAAAAGTTTGGTAGTAACCAAATAAAAGTATTACCTTTACAAAAAACAAAATATTAATAATAAAAACAAACATCATGTACACATTAGAATTTACAAAAAACGACAACGTAACTCCATTAACATTCAAAACATTTGACAACGTAAAAGAATGGGTAGAAAATAACAAAGAATTTTTATCAGGACTAAGATTTATTATAGAAAAAACAAACTAAAAACCCTTAAAAACTAAAATTATGATAAAGAAACTAATTACAATCCAGACGCAATTAAAAGCCTCTAAGAGCCAATATAACTCTTTTGGTAAGTACAGCTACAGAAACGCTGAAGATATCTTAGAAGCGCTTAAACCGCTCTTAAATGAGCAAGGATTATTACTAACTGTAACAGATAAAGTAATCGAAGTAGCTGGTAACATGTTCGTAGAGTGTACCGCAGAAATTACAGACGGTGAAGCTAAGGCGCACGTAACAGCCCAGGCTGGTTTAGATTTAAACCGCAAAGGTATGGACAAAGCCCAGAGCACGGGAGCTAGTAGCTCTTACGCTCGTAAGTACGCTCTAGGAGGTTTATTTCTACTAGATGACACTAAAGACGCTGACGCAACTAACACGCATGGCAAAGCTCCAGCAAAGGCTGTTGTATTACCAGAGCTAAGTTTGTCTAGTGAAGCATATTTAAAAGCGTTACAGGCAGTAACTAATAAGACGGTAACTGTAGCCCAGATTAAAGGAAAATACTCTTTAAAAGGCAAAGTGTTAGAAACGTTGACAACTGCTGAAAACTCACCAGCTTAAAAATTTGAGTAAGAATAAATAAGTATTATATTTATAGCAAGTTAATTAATTAAACGGCAATTTTGCCAACACTAAAATCAGGCCTTTAAGAGAGGCATAAAATTATGAGTACAATTATATCAATCGGTATCAACAAAGAGAAAATTCAATTTAACGACAAGGGCTGGGCTAATATCTCAGTATTTGTAAATGACGAGACTAACGTATACGGTCAAAACGTAAGCGCGGCAATGGACCAGACAAAGGACCAGAGAGACGCTAAAGAACCTAAGCAGTATATCGCTAACGGTAAAGTAGTATGGACCGACGGTACGATTACAGTAGCGGACAAGGTAGAACAACAAACAGCAAGCTCAGAGCAATCTAGCGCTGGACGTGAGACACCAGACTTACCATTTTAATCATGGCTTAATTACGGGGGTGTAAAAGCCCCCTTATTTATTAATTAACTTAAGGCCAGATTATGATAACAGATATTGAAAAAATAAAAGGTAAATTATATGATGTAAAGTATGACCGTATAGAGCAAGGTAAAGGCTTAGGTATCGAAGAAATAGACGAGTATTTGAGATTTAAAGCTGGAGCTTTTAACATTTGCATAGGACACGCGAATACTGGTAAAACTACAGTTATATTATACTTAATGATGGCTTACGCTTTAAAGCATGGCAAAAAGTGGCTAGTATTCAGCTCTGAAAATTCAGACTACAGCATAGCCCGTAAGCTCTTAGAGTTTAAAACTGGTACTCCAATACAAAAGCTACCAGATGCACAAATAGAAACAGAGATAGAGTGGATTAACGACCACTTTAAAATAATGGCAGTAGATAAATTATATAGCGCACGCACACTAATGGCAGAAGCTAAGCAAATATTAGACGTATGGCACTATGATGGCTTACTTATTGACCCTTATAACTCACTAATAAAAGACGTTACATTACTTAAGCAAGTTGGAGGCCATGAGTACGATTACCAGATAGCTAGCGAAATGAGATTATTCTGTAAAGAAAATAATGTGACTGTATGGCTTAACGCTCACGCAGTAACTGAAGCTCTAAGAAAAAAGCACCCTAGCGGTCATGAGTTTGAAGGATTACCACAGCCATGTAGTATGGCAGATGTTGAAGGAGGCGGTAAGTGGGGAAACAGAGCGGACGATGTTATAAGTACTCACAGGTACACACAACACCCAACGCGCTGGATGGTTTCAGATATACATGTAGTAAAGGTAAAAGAAACTGAGACAGGCGGACGGCCAACTAGTTTAGACGCGCCCATATCATTAAGGATGCAGCCTAGTAACGTGGCCTTTACAGTAGCTGGTCGTGATATTATAAACCACAGTAAACCATTACCTACAATGACAGTGCCTAATCAATCACCTAAATTAGCATTTTAATGAGCAAAAATAAAGCCCTAGAATTACTGGCCCAATATCACCCTGAATATATTAAGATGGCTAAGGCAATAGCTGGTAATAACAATGAAGTATTTAACTACGCTGAAGATTTCGTACAGGAGGCGTACCTAAAACTATCCAGATACGAGGATTTATTTGACAAAGTTGTAAACGATAAAGGCAAAGTATCTAAGGGATATATGTTTTTTGTACTAAGGTCAATAATCCTAAACAGCATTAAAAAGAAATCTAATTTAAAGTATAATCACCTAGGCAGTCAGTACGATTTTGAAGAAAAATACAACTGGATAGACGAGGGCCAAGACCCTGGAGTTGTTTCCTTAGAGGCAATAGAGATTAAGATGTACCAGATTGTAAAAGATAATGCTAGCTGGTTTGATTATGAGTTATTTAAAACTTACTTAACTACTGGTAAGAGTTTCAGGACCATAGCTACAGAGAGTAAGATAGGAATTAGAACAATTTATTTAAGCATTAAAAGAAGCAAATTACTGATAGCAGATAAACTGCACGAAGATTACCAGGATTATTTAAACGGTGATTTTCACTTAATTTAATAACCACTAAATACCAAAATTATGAGTACAGAACAAGAGTTAAACGACCAGATTTTTTTATTAAACAGCGAGGGTTTAAGCCCTGGTAAGATTGCACAAAAAGTAAGATTAAAAAAGGCTGTAGTAATTGAGATACTAGGCGAAAGTAAAAACACTGGCCTGGGTGATATTGTAACGCAATTTACAGAGGTTACAGGAATTAAGGACCTAGTAGATGCTGTAGTAGATGATTGCGGATGTAAGGCGCGAGCTGCAGTGTTGAATAAGGCGTTTCCTAACAAGAAATTAAATGACCTCTTAACAGACGATTATAATTTTTTAAAGTCGTTCTTTGAGCCTAAAAGGCCCACTAGCGTTAACATGCCTACACAGACCAGGTTAGTAGAGGTATTTAATCATGTATTCAGCGCTAAGCGCCAGGTTTCAAACTGTGGCCCATGTTTAGCTGGATTAGTTAGCCAATTAGAGAAATTATACTATGCCGCTAACAACCAGTAAGTTGAAAAAAATGAGTCTGCCAGAGCTTAACGATGTGGCGGATGAGTTTGCCACTAGGCTGTCATGGCAGCACCAGGTAGGTAAGGACCAGAGCGACCCAGAGGGCTATAAAAGACTAGCCAGCGAGTTATACCATATAGCTCAGATTATAGAACAAAAAGAAATTGAAAAATCCCAAAAACCAAAGACAAATTATGGCAAATAAAAAACATGCAGACGTAAGGCCCAGACTGCAAGGCGCTAAATTAGCCTCATTTGAGTTCTTTAATAACAAAGAGTCTAGAGTGTTAGTTATAGGTGATTTACACAGCCCATTTGACCTGGACAGCTACTTTGACCATTGTGTAGAAGTGTACGAGCGTTACAACTGTAACCAGGTAGTTTTTATAGGTGACGTGATAGACAACCATTACAGCTCATATCATGAGACGGATGCGGACGGCCTAGGAGGCGGTCAGGAGCTGGAGCTAGCTATTAAGAGACTAGAGAGGTATTACCACAGGTGGCCTGATGCTCACGTGACTGTAGGTAATCATGATAGAATTATAATGCGTAAGGCACAATCAGGAGGCGTGCCAAAGCAGTGGATTAAGGATTACTCAGAAGTATTAAATACACCTAAATGGAATTTTGTTACAGACGTAGAAATAGACGGCGTTTTATACATACATGGTGAAGCTGGGACAGCTAAGACTAAAGCGCGCTCAGATATGCGTAGCACGGTCCAGGGCCATTTACATACCCAGGCATACACTGAGTATTTTGTAGGAGCTAACTCCAGAGTATTTGGGACACAGGTAGGGTGTGGTATTGATGCTAAAAGTTACGCTATGGCTTACATGAAAGTAGGTAAAAAGCCAGCGATAGGATGCGCTGTAGTATTAGGCGGAAAGACCGCAGTTAACGAATTGATGGTATTGTAATTTAATCAGGGGTGTGAAAGCCCCATAACATAAATAAATATGAAAAAAGCAAAAGAAGAAGTAAAAGAAGTAGAAACAGTAAGTTTAACAGTGGAGTCTGTTAACCAATTATTAGGGTATTTAGCTACTAGGCCCTATAACGAAGTGGCCCAACTAATCAATAACATACAAAAACAAGCGTAATGAAAGAAGATTTAAAATTTACAGCAAGGATAGTATTAATAGGGTTTTTAGCCCTGGGCTTAGCTATGCTGGTATCGTAGACTGATTAATAACGGGGCTGTAAAAGGCCCCTTAATAACCCTTATATGAGTAGAGATAAAATAAACGAAATGAGAGACACGATACTAAGAGAACCATGTTTAGACTGTAGCTGTGAAATAGGTGGTAAAAGCCTTTGCAGTGAGTTTTATAGGAGCTATAGCCATGACCTGGACGAGTTACTAGATAACCCCCCGTTCGGCAACCAGGACGTCGCAGCTGAGCGCAAAGCCACACCTATCTACTCTGGAGTCTTAATGTATTTTCCAGACGCTATAAAGGCTATAGCACAATGTAGCCAGAGAGGCAATGACCAGCACCATGCAGACAAGCCGCTACACTGGGACAGAGCGAAATCTGGTGACGAATTAGACGCGCTTACAAGGCATTTAATGGGCGCAGGAACGTTAGACACTGACGGCATAAGACACAGCGCAAAAGTAGCCTGGAGGGCACTAGCAAACCTACAAAAAGAGATTGAGCGAGAAAATATGTAAATTTTTTTTAGCACCAAAACCCCAGTAGAATTAGGGCTTACAGAGATGTGAGCTCTTTTTTTTTAAAGTTTTTTCAAAAAAGCTCAGGTTTAACTAATAAAGGTTTGTATCTTTGTACCATAATCAAAAACAATACTATGACAGACTTACAGAGCACATTATTAAACCTAGTAAACAAAACAGATAAGTTTAAAGTAGACTCATACCCATGGGGCTGGACGATAGTTATACCAGCTGAGGGTTATAGAGCAGCGGTTACGATGGAATTTACACCAGAGCAGCAATTAGACTTAAATAGACTAGAGCATAGACTATGGCAAGCGAGAGGCTACGATACTCACTACCTAATAGAATTAACCCAGGACGAATTAATAAGATTATACGATAAAGAATTCAATAGATAAAATTATGAGACCCAGACAACGCATAAACACAAATACAATGGATTTAATCCAGAAGGCAGTAGAGACAGTAACAGGCTGCGATATCATGCTTAAAACACGCCAGAAGTGCCACGTACAGGCCAGGAACATATTTTACTTCTATTCTAGGAGCTACGGTATCACCCTAGAGAACATAGGCTTATATCTAAATAAAGACCACGCTACTGTATTACATGGCTTAAATAAGTACGATATTGAATTAGACTACGATAAAACCTATAAGAGAAACTCTAAGGCCGTTTCAGAGATTTTGAGTAGTGTTACTCCAGATGAATCTATAAAGGCCACAGACACGCTCCTAGAGGCTCTAGAGATACAAAACAAAGCTCTTAAGTTGAAGGTGATGGAATTGCAGCAATTAGTAGAACCAGAGAGACGCGGTATAGACGACATCCTTCAAGGCATACCTGAAGACCGTATAGAGTTTTTTAAGAACAATCAACTAAAGTCTTTTGTAGCCATGGAAAGAGCTATAATGAGACAGGACCAGGAACGTGAAGCCCAGAGAGCTATAGACAAAGCGGATAAAGAGGCTTTTAAAACTGCCAGTATGTATGAAGATGGCGCTGAGCGTTACGGTGATGCAAAAGTTTTTACTTACCTAAGCTCTTAAGGACCAGGCTGTTGTAAATTAATTTAAAAATAATTCAAAAAAGCTCAGGTTTAACTAATAAAGGTTTATATATTTGCAGTGTAGAATAACTAACTTAAAACAAACACTATGATTAATTTTACAAAAACACTGAACACTAAGTATACAAAACAAGAGCAAGAGAACGCTAGAAAAATGACTATTATACGTAAATATAAAGCGTTAATGGCTAAAGCTTACGAAGCTAAAAAACTATATATAGAATTAAAGGCTAAGGATACCTCGAAGCTAACAGAGGTAAACAAAGAGGCTTTAAAAAATCTAACAGCCTCTGAGTATAACGAAGCACTAGATTACTACAATAAAGCTCAGGAATTAAAAGCTAACAACCCTAATATAATAATAGAATAATAACTAAAACACTATGAACACAATACCAATTTTAAACCAGATAGACCAGGACGCTGAATTACTAGAAAATGTAACCGATGTACCTGAGGTAATCGAAATGACAGAACAGGAGTTTATTAATTACTTAACACTACGTAAATATGCCTAAATTAACACTATTAAATCACGAGACTGTAGACGTATCTGAGACACTAGATAACATGTACAATGATGAGTTTTACTATAACTATTTAAACCTGGACCGCGTGCTATCTTATAGTACAGCTAAGTGGTTATTAAAAAGCCCTAAGTGGTTTGCTCACATGCGTAAAAAAGGCATGAGTGAGACACAAGCACTAAGAGATGGTAAGCTGGTCCACACTGAGATACTAGAGCCTGAGAATTATAGTAATTATACCTTTGTAGATACCAGTAGTAAGAACACCACTAAATGGAAACTAGCTAAGGAGACGCACGGCGCTAATAACACATATACCCTTAAAGAAAAATACATGAATAATCGTATCGCTGCAGCGTTCTTACAAAATGACGCATGCACAAGCTTTATGAAGGGAGCTGAAACTGAAGTACCAGCCCTGGTAGATGTACAAGGATTGCCATTTAGAGCTAAGGCAGATATCTTAAAAGCAGGTGAGTATGTAGCAGATGTAAAAACTACTAACGATGGCCTAAAAGAGATAACTCTTAAAAATGGTGAGGGGACTAATCAGTTTTACTATACAATACAAAAATACGATTACGACCTTCAGGCATATCTATATACTCAGATGTTTAATGTACCAGAATTTTACTGGTTAGTGATAGACAAAACTACTACAGATATTGGAGTGTTTAAGGCCTCAGAGCAAACGCTACAATCTGGCAAGGATAAACTAGACGCAGCTGTAGCAATCTATAACGCGTTCTTTGTAGATGAGCTAATAGACCTATCACAATACCATAAAGAGGGCACGCTATAATGTACCTATACTTAGACAAAGAGTTAGTAAGAGTAAACCTAAGCGCTGCACTGGTAAATGTGGCGCATGGTGTACCCTTTGAGGCAATAGCTGCCTTAGAGATAGAGGCCGCTGAAGATAACGATTTCAACATGGCTGAGGGGTGTAGACTAGCCCTAGAGATATTACTGGAGTCTGAAGGACAAAACTGTAAAGTTATTAGCCAGTTGTACATACCAGACGAAGACGAAAACACAGACTGGATAGACGAAGATAACGAAGACTATTAAATTATGAAAGACGTAACACTAGGTGACCTACAATGCTTCGCAGACCAGGACCTAATACTGAACATGCTTATAAAGTGGCAAGGTGCAAGTAATAACCCAGAGCTTAATGAAGTAGCAAGCGCCTTCACCAGGGTATTTGTGCATAAAGCTAACATGGACCTTGAAGCACATAGCTATCAAAGGATACTATCACAAAGCCGCTCACAAAAGAATAGAGCCGTTTTAAGAGCACGTAAGGCAGAAACGGACCTAGAGGCTGCAAACAAAAAGATAATCGATTTAGAGGCAAAACTAAAGATATTCGGGATATGAATTATAACAATGACTTTAAGCATGATTTAAAAGTAGGACAGGTAAAAGAGCGTGAGCTCGGCGCGATATTTGATGAGACTACTATAGAGGTTAAACACGACCTTAGAGCGCTCGAAACTGGCAACGTATATATAGAGTATATGAGTAGAGGCAAACTATCAGGAATAAGCACTACAGAGGCTAAATGGTACTGCATAGCAATCGGTAACACATTCCACTTAATTAAGACTATAGATTTACAGTATAGGTGTAAGAAATACGCTAACACATGGCGAAATAAAAAGGGAGGCGATAACAATACATCCTGGGGTATTTTGCTGCCTATCACTGATTTAATCTAAGACTGTTTTTAAGTAAACACCTCATATTCAAATCATTTCAAATGGCAGGCAAAAAAGGAAAATCAGGAGGCGCTAGAGCAGGCGCAGGACGCCCAACAAATGGCGAAGTAATTAACATCCGAAAGATACTAGATGACAATATAGACGTTAACGTAGTGATACAAAAACTACTGGAGCGCATAGAGTCAGGCGACCAGAGAGCGATAGAGCTATTCATGAAGTATAGGGCAGGTATGCCTAAACAGGAAATTGACCTCAGCGTAGATGGTAACGTAGATTTAAACGTAACTCTTAAAGGCCTAATATCGTTCGATGAGTAAGATAAAATTAAACCCCAAATTCAAGCCATTATTCACAGATAACTCCAGGTACTATATAGCTACTGGGGGGCGTGGTTCTAGTAAGTCGTTTAGTATCTCTACAATGATACTTTTACTAACATTTGAGCAAGGGCATAACGTCCTATTTACGCGTTACACAATGAGCTCAGCTAGTACGTCTATTATACCAGAGATGACTGAAAAAATAGAAATCCTGGGCTTAGAAGACCACTTTATAGTCAACAAAACAGATATAACTAATAAGGCCACAGGTAACCGTATATACTTCAGGGGGCTAAAAGTAGGTTCAGGTAACCAGACAGCTGCGCTTAAGTCACTTAATGGCATCACCACGTGGATACTCGATGAGGCTGAAGAAATGCCAGACCCTTTACTATTCGATAAAATCGATTTGTCAGTACGTTCTAAGGACGCCCAGAACCGTGTTATAATGGTCATGAACCCAGCCACTAAAGCGCACTGGATATATAACAGATTTTTTGCATCTAGAGGCCTACAGGGAGGTGAGAATATTAAGCACCAGGATACCACTTACATACATACCACATACGAGGATAACATAAAGCATTTAGATGACACCTTTTTAGCTAATATAGAGCGCATGAAATCAGAGCGCCCAGATGAGTACAAAGCTCAAATTCTCGGAGGCTGGCGAGACGTCGCTGAGGGGGTTATTTTCAAAAATTGGAGTATAGGACCATTTGACGATAGAGGTGACCATTACGGTATAGGCCTGGATTTTGGATTCAGTAATGACCCGTCTGCAGGTACTTTAGTATCTATAAATGTAAACGCCCGTACAATCCATTTAAAGGAGGTTATGTACGACACTGGTATGACCACTTCAGAT
>Ga0208660_1000886_pt1 | contig 12135 bp, 11 predicted proteins | sample DEB08_DNA_13_FD_184527 | JGI IMG/M metagenome (GOLD analysis project Ga0208660, IMG submission 184527) | Aqueous microbial communities from the Delaware River and Bay under freshwater to marine salinity gradient to study organic matter... | ecosystem: Environmental > Aquatic > Marine > Coastal ... | reverse complement strand
GACATCATTAAAGCATGGTGTGATATTACAGGTGTAGACCTTTCCCCTTGGGAAGTTACTATTATAAAGTCTCTGGACAACCTCTGGATTAAAACTACTGGCGAGGAAGCAAATGGCTGATCTTATTGAACTAGACTTAGTTGTAAGAGATAAGACTCTCAAAGCATCTATTTCTACTGTGGCTAGGCTAGAGCGTGAGATCATTAAAGCTCAAAAAGCTGTTGACAGCAACACTATATCTCAGGCCCGTTACAACAAGGTCCTCCTTTCCGCTAAGAGGGAGTACCAAGCCCTTGGTGTATCCAGTCAGAAAGCCACTGCACAGGTTCGTAATTTTGCTGCGGCTCAAGCTCAGGCCAGTAAAGCTACAAATTCCTTTGCGGCAGGTCTTGGGCTTAGTGGTAAGGGTATTAACCGTCTTGGCGTTGGTATGCAGCAAGCTGGCTATCAAGTAGGTGACTTTGCGGTGCAGCTTCAAGGTGGCACTAATGCCGCAGTTGCCCTTGGTCAACAGGGTTCTCAGTTACTTGGTATCTTTGGCCCCGCTGGTGCGATTGCTGGTGCTGGGCTTGCTATCGCCACCGCTTTCATCGCACCCATGATTAAAGCAAAAGAAGCTGCTGATCAAGTGGGTGTATCTATAGACGCCGTGTTCGACAGAATTATAGCTCGGTCAGGGAGTATAGGAAAACTCCTTGAAGTTACTTTTTCTGGCCCCTTGGAGCTTGCTAGACAACGGTTCTTGGGCATTGAGGACGTGTTTAAGAGGCTGGACGAGAAAACCCTTCTTGGTAAACTTAGGGCCGAGGGTTCAGAACTTAATGTCGTGCTTCAAGAGATAAATAATACCTTTGCTGAGAACGACAAACTTATTACACAAGGGGCAAAACGAACTGGTGGACTTAGTGGCATAGCTCTATCGGAGAAAGAATTAAAGAACCTTAAGGATGCCCAAAAAGCCATAGTTACATTTCAAGCTGATCTTGGCATTGCCCTGCGTGGGCCAACGGAAGATATTGCCAAGGGTTTTGTTGAGGCATACGCCACCTTACAGGATATGAGCAGTGTTGTTGCAGAGGGTATTGCGCCAGAGTTTAAGAGGCTTCTGGAAGACACTGGGCTATACGCACAGTATCAGGAGGAGCTACTTCAAGCGGCAGAAGAACAAAATGAAAAAGATAGAGAACGCGCTCAAAGTCAGGCAGAGTTTGCCGCTAATGCTATAAGTGCAGGAGATGCGGCGATTTCAGCAGAAGAGGCTATCCTCAAAGCATACAATGAAAAACTGCAAGCTCTAAAGGATGTTGCATATTTAAATGGCACTATTTTACAGTCTGAAAACGATCAAGAAGCTGTTCTCAGGACTAAACAAGATATTCAAAGAAGAAGCCTTTCTGTCTACATAGATGAGGCCGACTTAACTGAGGAACAGGCTGCTAATCTTTTACACACCCTCGCAATTATCCAAAAGCAAGAACGTGAACTGCTTAAAGTAGCACAGAACACAGCAGACGCTAAGGAGGAAGCCAAGCTATTTGCAGAGGCTATGAAAGATGTACTCTCTGCAATGTCTCAGATTGACAGATTTGGATTATCACTCAAGGATAAACTCGCCAAAATTACAGCTTCTAATGAAGCCATTAAGCAAGGTCTTGATGGTCAAATCGCTGGTGAGATTCAACTGCTTAAAATACAACGAGATCGTCTAACTCTGGGTTTAGATAGGGACGACATTCTAGCTAAATCTACTGAACTGCGCCAGATTGACGATACTATCGCCGCATACGAAGAGCAGCTTGAGTTAAACAATAAACTCACCAAGTCTAACAAAAAAGGCACAAAGGCTGTAAAAGACAACAGAACAGCATACGAAAAAGCTATGATGACAGCGAAAGAGTTTGCTGACACACTAGACAACATGGTTATTTCTGCTGTAGATGGTGTATCTAATGCCTTCTCCGACTTCCTACAGAGGGGAATGAAGGACTTCAAGGGTTTCGTAAAGTCTATTGGTGATATGTTCCTTAAGTTGTTGGCTGACATGGCTGCTGCTGCCCTCAAGCGTCAAATCCTTATTCCCATTGCTACAGGTACGGCTGCTGGATTTGGTAGTGCTGCTGCTGGTGCTTCTATGGGCCAATACGCTACTGGTGGCGCTCAAGCTGGAACTATCGGTGCAACTTTAGCTACTGGTGCTTCTACCATTGGAACTGGGTTAAGTACGGGCTTTATGACCACTATGTACGGTGGTGGTACTGGTGCTATCTCTGGGGGGCTTTCTGTTGGGGGCCTTAGTGGTTTCTCTACCGCTATTGGCGCTGCTATACCATATATCGTAGCTGTAGCTGCTGTAATAGGTCTCTTCACTAAGAAAACTAAGCTCCTCGACAGTGGCCTGAGAACTACTGTTGAAGGCTTTGACGTAGCCATAGAAACCTTCAAGAAGACACAGAGCAGTCGTCTGTTTGGGCTACTGAAAGGTAGTAAGGTAACAGCCTACGAATCTGCAAGCGCAGAGGTTGCTGACCCACTGATTGAAGCTATCGGTAACATGCAACAAAGTATAGTTGATGCCGCTGGTACTCTAGGTATCGGTGCAAACGCTTTCGATGACTTTAGCTATCAGTTCAAGCTATCGCTCAAAGGTCTTACCGAAGAAGAGCAGTTACAGAAGATCAACGAAGAGATCACTAAGATGGGCGATAGCTTTGCCTCTCTGACTGGTCACTTTGAGACAATGAACGAGTTGCTTGCTGTGGCTCAACAAAGATACGACCTTACTACTAGACTTTTGCAGCTTCAAGGCAATGGGGAAGAACTTCTTCGTCGTTCTCGTGAGCGTGAAATGGAAGCTACTCATGAGCTTAACAGAGAGCTTCTTCAAACTATCTACTCCATTGAGGATTTACAAGCTGCTTCTGCAAGGGCTAATCAAGCTGTAGTTATTGCTAATCAAGGCGTAGCTCAAGCTAATCAAGCTGTAGCTGATGCTACCGCAAGCCTACGACAAGCTATTGATGCTGAAAAGGGTAGAATACAGGCATCCTTCGCTAGTCTAATATCTGGGCTTACTGACCGTCTTGATGTCGCTAATGAAGCTATGGATAAGAGCCGTAGTATCTACGATCTGCTATCTAATGCCCTTAGCGGTCGTTCTCCAATCGGGGATGATGCCCTCGCTGGTCGTCGTTCTTCTTCTCTTGATTTTCTACGTCGAGGGGATTTTAGTGATGAAGATAAGCTAGAGAGGGCGCTAGACACTGTAGCTGAACCTTCTGAACAACTCTTTGGTTCCTTTGTTGACTATGCGAGGGATTTCGGTCGTACTAGCGCCATAATTGATGACGCAAAGAGTATAGCAAGAGTACAGCTTGATTTCGACGAGAGACAGGTACTACTGTTACAAGAGCAGATTGAGAACGCTAAGGCTTCTGAACAGGCTCAGTTAGAGGCACTTGACAAACAGTTTGAAGCTCTGACGAATGTAAATTCAAGTGTCCTTTCGGTTAAAGATGCCATAGGTTCTCTTGCTTCTGCAATACAAGCACAAGCTGCTGCAATGCAAGCACAAGCTGCTGCTCAAGCACAAGCTGCCGCTGCCTCTGCTGCTGCTGCCGCTGGTGCTGCTGCCGCTGCTGCTAGGGCTGCCGCTGGTGGTACTCCTAGTGGTACTCCTAGTGGTACTCCTAGTGGTACTCCTGCTGGTAATGCTGGTGCTGCCATGGCTAACCTTCAGAGCCTCGGTACATACCACCCTTCAATAGCCCTTGGTGGGAATCCACTTCCAGCATCAAATATCGGTAAACCATACGCAAAAGTACCTGATGCGAGTTCCCTAATCAGTGCCGCCCAAGCTGCTGGTGTTCCCACAAGTGGTCGCAGTGGCGCTGAAATTCAAAAGGCGCTATCTGTAGCAACAAAAAGTGTTATTAGCATGGCGAATACCATTCGTGCGCAACAGTTTGCTATGGGGGGTTATCACACTGGTGGTCTTCGTATGGTTGGTGAACGTGGCCCTGAGCTTGAAGCTACTGGCCCATCTCGTATCTTCTCTCATAATCAGACTGCAAGTATGTTCCGTGATCCTGACCTTAAGGAAGCTGTTAATGAGCTTCGTAGGGAAGTCTCAGGTCTGCGTGGGGAGCAACGTCAGATGCAAGCAACTAATGCCAAGTATGTGAAACGTAACTACGATATTAACCGTAAGTGGGACGTTGATGGTCTACCAGCTACAAGGACTTAAGAGATGCAGCTAATCAAACCTGTAACAGTTACGGATAGTATTCTGACTGCTACGAATATCACCGAAGATGATTATGCTGTGTGGGACAGTGGGACTGCTTATGTCGTTGGTGACAAAGTTATTTCCACTGTTACCCACCGTATATACGAAGCCCTCATCAATAACACCAATGTTGATCCTACAGGTACAGCTACAGACCCTGCCACATGGTTAGACATTGGTGCTACTAACCGATGGAAAGCCTTCGATCAGAAGATTAGTGATCCTGTAGTTAACGCAACAAGCATTGATTACACTCTAAGTGATCCCAATAGTAACATCACTTCTGTTGCCTTGTTCGGCCTTAAGGGAGCATCCGCTAATGTAACTGTTACAGATGCTACTGAGGGCGAAGTTTACAATAAGACTATATCTCTGTTAGATAACAGAAACATTGTAGATTGGTACACTTACTTCTTCGAGGAGCAAGTACAAAGGGAACAAGCTCAGTTCCTAGACCTACCGCCTTACCTTGGCTCTGACGTAGAGGTTACAGTTACAGCAAACTCTGGTGAAGACACTGAGTTGGGTCAACTGGTACTAGGGTTCCTCAGTAGTATTGGACTAACGACATACGGTACATCCATTAGTATCGAAGATTACTCCCGTAAAGAAGTAGATGCCTTTGGTAACTTTATCATTGTCCAGAGAGACTTTGCTCAGTTAGCTGACTTTGATGTCCAGTTTGAAACACGGAACGCACGGAAGATACAAAGAACACTGGCTGACTTTAGAGCTACACCAATCGTCTATGTAGGTTCAGAAGATACATCCTACGGTACTACTATCTACGGGTTCTATCGTAGATTTGATTTAACACTTGAAGGCCCATCCCTGTCGTTTGGTGCTATCGAAGTAGAAGGACTTACCTAATATGGCATACCCCCCAATATCCAATTTACCATCACCTCCCAGTCGTCAAGACCCCGCTAACTTCGCTGATGAAGCTGATGCTTTTCTGGGGGCATTACCTACGTTCCAAAGTGAGGTCAATGGTGCTGGAGACTACTTTGATAGTCAAAACACTATTGCAACCACACAGGCTGGCATAGCAACCACACAAGCTGGTAATGCTGCTACAAGTGCGTCTAGTGCTGTCGCCGCTGCTACTGCTGCCGAAGCTGCTTCTGGGGCTGAACTGTGGGTTTCAGGTACAACCTACGCTGTGGGTGATAACGTCTACTCACCTAGCACCTTCTTTACCTACAGAAGTAAGTCTGCATTTACCTCAACGACAGACCCTGCATCAGATACTACTAACTGGGTTCTTGTTGGTGTTGGTGGTACTGCACTGTTGTCGGTCACTAACACGACAGCCACACAAGATCAAACTGCCTTCACAGGTTCTTACACTGCTGGTGCTGTTGTCGTTACTCTCAACGGTGTTATCCTCACGGATACGACAGACTACACAGCTACAGATGGAACTAACGTCACACTAGCGACTGGTGCTGACGCTGGTGACGAAGTGGGTATCATAGGCTTCCCAACCTTTGTTGTCGCTAATACACTGGCCCTATCTGGTGGAACACTTACTGGAGCCTTGGCTGGTACGACAGCAAGTTTCTCTGGTGCTGTCTCTGGTGCTTCTGTTGCAGCTACAGGCGCTGTCTCTGGGGCTTCTGTTGCAGCTACTGGTGCTGTCTCTGGGGCATCTGGTGACATCTCTGGTGAGTTCATAGCTGACAGCTACAATGAGACTTTCGTAACTCTCACTGCTGCTGCTACCGTAGATGTAGACTGTGAGACAGGTAACGTGTTTGCTCTTACGACAGATCAGAACACTACGTTCACCTTCAGCAATCCACCTGCAAGTGGTACAGCTTACGGCTTTATGCTACGTTTGACTGCTGGTGGCACACACACAATCACCTATCCAGCTTCTGTTGATTGGGCTGGCGCTACTGCACCTGATGCACCTGATAGTGGTGAGACTGATGTGCTTGTCTTCACAACAACAGACGGTGGTACAACATGGTACGGTGCGCTTGCTATTGATGCGGCAGGGTAACGGACATGAGTAATATTAGTAGACTTACAAGTTTAGCTGCTGCGGGTGCTGCTGGTGGGAGAACTTATGAGATCGCAGCAACTTCGGTTGTTCAAGCAACAGCCCCTAGAACTGTAAATCAACTCCTGAGTTTTGAAGACGGGGCAATAGAATATGTAGATAACTTTAGCCCTGAAATTTACAACGGTAGAATAAACTTCAGCCCTGACGGTACTTTTTTAGCGTATAGTAGCTCTCAAGGACTTTGGGTTTATGATACCTCAACAGAGTTCTCTGCAACTCAGGCTGCTTTCTACAATGCGCAAGTAAGACCCCCTCAGGGACAAGCTTTTAGTAGCAACAACTTAAGACTCTCCTACGCAACACAAACGGCATTTAGTAGTATTGGTCAATTTAGACTTATGAACTTTAATGGCTCCAATTCCTTGTCCAGATTTGCGGATGCAGAACTTGGACAAGTGCAACAGGGATGGTGTACGGCAATTAACCCCGCAGGTACAAGGGTAGCCTTTGGTTATGCGGGTAACGGCTTCGGTGCTGTTGGAGTAACTTCTTGGAGTAGTTCGATGGCATTTGGGACAGCCTACAGCCCACCCCAATCTGTCGCTGTTACTGACGTAAAATTTAAACCTAGCGATGATACAAAAATTGGAATAATGTCTAGTAGCACGGTAACTTACCAAGAGAACTTTACTATTCTAAGTAGAAGCGGTAATAACCTAGCACGAGTTGGTGGTTATAACTATTCTGGTGCGAATACCTATTCGAATAGTGCTTTCGGCTCTCAGTTCTGTTGGACACCTGACGGGAATCATGTTGTATTTATTGTAAATGGCACTACCCTAGCAATCCTAGACGTTTCAAATACGGCCTCAATATCTCTAGTAGGCACATTTACAAACCCCGTGATACAAACTACTATTAGGTGTATAGATATTAGTTCAGACGGAAAGTATGTTCTGCTGGGTCTAAGCGACTCCACAGGGCAGAACACTAGGGCTGGAATAGCTGTTTTTGACTACAACTCAAACAACACTCTTAGCCTCAATGCGACTTATACAGAACTTACTCAGTTTTATGACGCTAAGTTTAAACCATTCACACCATAAGGAGACTTAAATGTCGCTCGTTAAAATCACAAGCGGTAGTGTAGATACATACCCCTATTCCGTAGGGCAACTACGCCGTGACAATCCGAATACATCCTTCCCAAAGCAAATCCCTAGTGAGATGCTTGAAAGCTATGGCGTATACACTGTTGTATATACAGACATGCCTAGCATTGACGACAGAACACAGAAAGTTGAGCAGGAAGCTACACCATCTTTGGTTGCTGGTGCTTGGACTGTTGGCTGGACTACCTCAGATAAGACTGCTGGTGAGGTGCAAGAGTATGACGACAACCAGGCTGCTACTGTTCGTTCTGAACGTGACGGTCTCTTGGGTCAATCGGACTGGACACAGGTAGCTGACGCCCCTGTAGATGCTACAGTATGGGCAACCTATCGTCAGGCACTACGGGATATTACAGATCAAGCTGGGTTCCCTAACGACATCAACTGGCCCACACAACCTTAATCAGGAGATAATACTATGAGCAACGCAAGACTTCTCGGTGACATTATTTCCACTGATGGTTCTATCCAACCTTTGTCGTATGCTGAAACTTATGTCGCAGTAACGGCTACTTCTAACGCTACTACAGTGGACTGTGAAGCTGGCAATACGTTTAGCCATACACTGACAGAGAACACTACGTTCACCTTCAGCAACCCACCTGCGAGTGGCATAGCTTACACGATGAGCATTGAGATCGTCCAAGATGCAGGTGCTTCTGGATACACAGTCACATGGCCTTCGTCTGTGGACTTCCCTGCCGCTACTGCCCCAACGCTGACCGCTGATGCTTCTGCTGTGGATGTATTCGTATTCTCCACCCGTGACGGCGGCACAACTTGGTATGGCTTCACGGCAGGTCAAGCAATCGCAACACCAGCATAAGGAGCTATAGATATGGCGACTAAGAAAAAGATGTTGCAAGCTGCGGCTGGTGCTGGCGGTGAGCCAGAGGGTGCATGGGATTTGTCGTATGCTTATTATGATGATCCTCTTGCGTGGGATGTCTCTAGTGCCACTTTCGTTCGATCATTTAGTGTCTCCGCACAAGATACTGGCCCAAACGACGTATTCTTCAAACCTGATGGCACTAAGATGTATGTTCTTGGAATTACTGGAGATGACATCAATGAGTATAACCTAAGCACTGCTTGGAATGTTTCTACTGCTAGTTTCTTGCAAAACTTTAGTGTTGCTGCCCAAGAAACATCCCCCAATGCAGTGTTCTTCAAGCCTGACGGCACGAAAATGTATATTACGGGTGTTTCTGGAGATGACATCAATGAGTATGACTTGAGTACCGCTTGGGATATTTCTAGCGCCAGCTTCTTGCAAAACTCTAGTGTAGCCTCCCAAGAGCCTAACCCAAGGGGATTATATTTCAAGCCTGACGGTTCTAAGATGTACATCACTGGCTCAAGCCAATCTGCATATGAATACGATCTCAGCACCGCTTGGGATGTCTCTACATTATCTTTCTTGCAAAGCTTTAGTGTTGCTGCCCAAGAGACAGACCCCAATGCTGTGCGCCTTAAGCCTGACGGTACGAAGATGTACATACTGGGGAACACTGGAGATGACGTAAACGAATATGACTTGAGTACCGCTTGGGATATTTCAACCTCCTCATTTGCAAAAAGTTTTAGTGTCTCTGCACAGGAAACCACCCTTCGGGGAATGTTCTTCAAGCCTGACGGTTCCAAGATGTACATCATTGGGTCTGCTGGAGATGACGTAAATGAATACGACCTCGGCGGGTTCAGTGTAGCTGCTCAAGAGTCTGTACCCAATGGCATCTCCTTTAAGCCCGAAGGAGATAAGATGTACGTTGTTGGGAGCGGTGGCGATGAAGTAAATGAGTACAACCTTGGACTGATACCGCCTTTCAGTGTAACTGCTCAAGAAACTGCGCCTAGATGTTCAATCTTTAAGCCTGACGGAACTAAGATGTATGTTGTTGGAACCACTGGCGATGATGTAAACGAATACGATCTAAGCACTGCTTGGGATGCGACTACGGCAGTCTTTCTTCAGAACTTTAGTGTAGCTGCTCAAGAAACTGCGCCTAGAGGCCTATTCTTCAAGCCTGACGGCACTAAAATGTATATTACTGGACAGACTGGCGATGATGTAAACGAATACGATTTAAGCACTGCTTGGGATGTGTCTAGTGCTTCGTACTCTCAAAATTTTAGTGTAGCTGCTCAAGAACCCAGCCCTTCTGGACTTTTCTTCAAGCCAGACGGAACCAAGATGTACGTTGGGGGTTCTATAGGAGGAGACATACTTGAGTACAGCCTCAGTACGGCTTGGGATATTTCCACCGCTTCGTACTCTCAAAACTTCATTGTTACTGCTCAAGAGGCAAACCCTGGAGGGGTATTCTTCAAACCTGATGGCACTAAAATGTATGTTGCTGGAGGTAACTCTGACATAATAGCTGAGTACAGCCTTAGCACAGCTTGGGATATATCAAGCTCGTCTTTCTCTTATAGCCTTAATGTTTATGCTCAAGAGCAAGACGTTCAAGGTGTCTTCTTCAAGCCTGATGGAACTAATATGTACATCATTGGTACCAATAAAGACTCTGTTTTCCAGTATGACCTAAGTACAGCTTGGGATTTGTCAACAGCAGACCCAGTCAGAGACCCAGAGAAGTATTTTGACTTATCAACTGCATCTTTCTTACAGAGCTTCAGCGTTGCTGCTCAAGATACAAATCCACAAAGCGTAACCTTCAAGCCTGACGGCACTAAGATGTATGTAGTCGGACTAGCTGGAGATGACGTAAACGAATACGATTTAAGTACCGCTTGGAACGTATCAACTGCATCCTTCAGTCAAAACTTCAGCCCTAACGCACAAGAAACGTCCCCTGCTTCGGTAAGGTTTAAAGATGATGGGACGAAAATGTATCTTATTGGATATTCTGGGGATGCTGTTTTTGAATACGATTTAAGCACAGCTTGGGATATTTCGACGGCATCTTATAGCCAGAGCTTTAGTACAGCCTCACAGGAAACTCTTGCTTCAGACCTTTTCTTTAAACCTGACGGTAAAAAGATGTATGTCCTCGGAACAAGTGGATTAGATGCAAACGAGTATGACCTAAGCACGGCGTGGGACGTATCGTCGGCTAGTTATGTTCAAAACTTCAGTGTTTCAGGTCAGTCCATTTACCCTTACGGATTTTTCTTTCGCCCAGATGGAACGCAAATGTTTGTTGTTGACGCTTATGGATCGCAAACCATCTTCACCTACTCCCTCGGCGTCCAAGAATAACTACAATCGAACAGATAGGAGCTTACAATGTTCGTTAAAGCCACAAACGGTCAAGTCATCAAATACCCTTACACGGTAGGTGATCTTCGTCGTGAGAACTCAAACACCAGCTTTCCCAAGAAGATACCAGAGGCGGCTATGGCTGCTTTTGATATGTATCCTGTCGGGTATCAAGCTGCACCTGACTATGACCCACTGACGCAGCGCCTACAGCACAGCAGTATTCCTTCATTGGTAGATGGCGAGTGGAAGCTGACCAAGACTGTCGTTGCCCTTACAGACGATCAGATCGCAGCAGCCACTGCTGCTAAAGCAACGGAAATGCGCAAGAAGCGTGATGCGTTAATCTCTGCGACAGATTACTTTGCATTGACTGATGTAACTATGGACGCAGCTATGACAACCTATCGTCAGGCTTTGCGTGACATATCAACTCACGAAAACTTCCCGTATCTTACTGATGAAGACTGGCCTGTAGCACCTTAAGGAGATATACCCGATGACTTATCAGTTAGGCAAACGTAGTAAAGATAGACTACTTGGGGTAGACCCCCGTATGGTTGCTATCGTGGAGAAAGCTATCACTATCTCTGAGCAAGACTTCTCGGTGATCTGTGGTCTTCGTACAGTACAAGAGCAAGAAGCCCTAGTAGCCAAGGGTGCATCCCAGACGATGAAATCTAAGCACCTCGAAGGTTTAGCTGTAGACCTTATGGCTTACATAGATGGGGGCAGATGGGAACTCAATCTCTACGATGAGATTGCTGATGCTATCCGTAAGGCTGCTATCGAACTTGGGGTTAATGTTCGCTGGGGGGCTGCTTGGCACAAGACCCTTAACGAGTGGGATGGAACGGCAGAAGACCTTATGAACGAATACATAGACCTTCGCCGTAGCCAAGGTAGACGACCGTTCATTGATGGCCCTCATTTTGAAATAGTGGAGTAATACTAATGGATACAAATGATAGCTGGCATTTGTCCAAGAGTGTTCCACTGGGTCTTATTATTGGTTTAATTACTCAAGGTGCAGCAATCGTCTGGACTGTATCAATGATGATGTCTGACATTGAGAGTAACCGTAAGGATATTGCTGAAAACCAACTAAGGGTTAGCCGCCTTGAAACATCAGTTCAAAACCAAGCTGTATCTATGGCTAGAATTGATGAGAACATAAAGGCCATTCGTACTGCTGTAGAGAAGATGTCAGAGAGACGATGATCTGTGTACTTGTCTTCTTGTCGTTTAACCATGCTTGGGTAAATGGCAGGGGGAACCAGTTGTTCCAATACTGTTACTACGATTGTGGTCTCCAGAAGAATGGACTTTGGTACGACAGGGTTTACAGGGTAAGCCATAACTATGTGTGTCCTATAGAGGTTAAGTTCAAATGATTGATCCCTTTACAGCATTTGCTGCCGCTCAGACAGCCGTATCAGCTATT
>Ga0208660_1000879_pt1 | contig 12173 bp, 29 predicted proteins | sample DEB08_DNA_13_FD_184527 | JGI IMG/M metagenome (GOLD analysis project Ga0208660, IMG submission 184527) | Aqueous microbial communities from the Delaware River and Bay under freshwater to marine salinity gradient to study organic matter... | ecosystem: Environmental > Aquatic > Marine > Coastal ... | reverse complement strand
CGACGGTAACGACATCATGGGTTTTGTAGCTCAAGAAGTTGAAACAGTGTTGCCAGAGCTTGTACATGACTACAAGTACAGTGAGGAAGAAACCAAACTAGGCTTGAAGATGGGCGACATGATTCCAACGCTAGTCAAAGCAATCCAAGAACAACAAGCAACAATCACTGCGCTAGAAGCGCGTATAGCACAACTGGAGAACAACTAATGACTACATTCAACTGGACAATTTCCACCCTTGAGCGCGACCTTCTACCAGAAGACATGGCTGGCGCTGTTGTCATCTCGCACTGGAGAGTAACCGCAGAGCAGAGTGAGGGTGATAAAACCTACACCGCCACCGCCTATGGCACTCAAGGCTACACCCCAGACCCCTCTGCTGAAGGGTACATTGCCTATGATGACTTAACCGAAGCTGACGTTTTGGGCTGGCTTTGGGCGCAGTCAGAAGACTGGAAAAGTGACATGGAATCCTCGCTACAAGCTCAGATAGACGCAAAGATTACCCCTTCACAAGCCGCAGGGGTTCCTTGGTCATGAGCTACGTATTAGATTTCTTCAACATCGCCACAGCATTGATAGCTCTAGCATCTGCTATTGCAGCCGTCACCGAAACCAAGACAGATGACAATTGGGTGGGCAAAGGGCAAAAACTGCTAGACCTAGTCGCACTGAATATCGGTAAGGCCAAAGACTCATGACACCTAGTGAAAAGGCTTTAGCCAAAATCGAGCAGCATGAGGAAACTTGCGGCATCCGGTACGAATCTATAGATAGTAGATTAACCGCCGGAGAGAAGCGTTTTGACCGCTTAGAATCAATGATTTGGGGGGTGTATGTGGTTGTCATGATAGCTGTCGCCCTCCCTCAATTCTTGAACGGCTAATGATCCTCGAAGCCGTGGCTGCGGTGACTACGGCTTGCAAGGCATTGGAGATGGCGGCGGGTGCTGCATCAAATATCGAATCCTTGGGCGCTTATATTGGCAAGCTAGGAGCGTCAGAGTTCGACCTTCAGCGTGCTAAGAATTCCAAGAACTTAACAGAGGCTGAGGCGATGAAGATTGTGATGGCTGAAGAACAGTTGAGGCAGTCACGGGAATCAATTAGACAGGTGTTCGAGGCAACTCACCGAATGGACCTCTGGAACGAGATGCTGGCTAAGACTGCTGAAGCTAGGAAGAATCGGCAAGCATTCTTGAAAGCAGAGGAAGCTAGGAAAAAGAAGTTTAGAAAAGAACTCACACAGTACGCGCTAATCTTCTTGGTGGTGGCAGCTTTAGTGCCAGCCGCGATTGGCGCTTTGCTTGCTTGGCTGACCAACAGGTGATCATGGCTTTTGTTTTAGTTGTAGTCCTAGAAGGGACAACAATGCCAGAGGAGTTTCTATTCAGGAACGCAAACCGTTGCAGACAGTTTGAGGCAATACTTGAGAAGCGACAGAAGGGACTGACCGCTTATTGTTTACCCAGATGGGTAAGTGCAAAATCAAAATTTAACGACTGAGGCAGCTATGTATCAATATCACTACCAAAGGCCCACCCCCAATTTATTATTCGACATCGCGCAAGGCAAGATGTACGACTCAGAGCCGGTGAATATATTTGGTTTCAATAGAGCGGTTGGGTCTGCGTTTGAAACTGTGTGGAATGATGGCGACACTTACGCTTTCCCGTCCGCTGCTTTGTCAATGACAATCGTGAGCAGTAGCGCAAGCGACACAATGGACGTTCTAGTAGTCGGCTTAGATGCCAACTACAACGAGGTTCAGCAGACTGTCACGCTCACTGGGACTGATGCCGTTACAATCCCTACAGCGCTCTACCGCATCAACTCAGCAATTATCTTGGCTGGGTCTAATGTTGGAAATATAACCATAGCAAGTGGGGGTGTGACTTACGCATTCATCGAGGCAGAGTTAGGCACCACTCAGGCTTGTATTTACACTGTCCCCGCAGGATATGACTTGTACCTTTTTAGAATCACTGCTAACTCAGCAACTGCTACAGGCTCACAGTATCTGTTCATTAGAAACGCAATCAGAAGCTCAACTGGTAGGTGGTTAAAAGTAGCAGAAGCGACATTTTCGCAAAGTCAGGTAAACTATGACCGGCAGGTGCCGTTCAAAATAACTGAGAAAAATGACTTTCAATTTGAAGCGAAGTCTAGCGCCAGCACAAACGAGGTATCCATTTTTGTGGAAGCGGTACTTGTCAAACGCAGTTAATTAAGGAAATCAAATGATTACAATAGATGACGTTGAATACTCAGAAGAAGAAATGACCTATGAAGCCAAGATCAGGGCGCAGCGCATTTCTCAATTGAGGGAGGAGCACATTAACCTAGTGTTAAGGCAGCAAGAGGTGGAGCAGTCTATTACTTTCCACGCTGGCTGCATCAAGAAAGAAATGGAGCCAGACGAAGTGGAGCCAGAAGAACACTAGGCTTATTGTTTCACGTGAAGCACTAAGTCAAAGTTGCGGGGTGAGGCCAAGACGTCCTGCCCAGCAACTTGTGGATTTCATGACGCTCAACGCCTAGATTGTTGGCTATCTCAGTTACTCCCGCGCCTTTTCTTTGCATCTGATAGATCTCATGCTTTCTGGCAATCGGGAAGTTAGGGTGCTGAACTGCCAGCAGCCTTTCGTGTATGTAAGACTGCCGCAGGTTTGTCTGCGCTTTAATTGCTGCTAGAAAATTATCCATTTGGGTGGTTCCCTCTATCAACGCAGTCATAGCACCAGATCATCTGTTTCTCACTGACTGGGAAGCTGCTAGTTTCTCTTGGCCCCGCAGAGCCTTGCTTGTGGCATCTAGGGCATTGAATGATTACCTTGCCTGCTACAGTACAATACTCAAGTTGTATAGGATTTTTGCCCGTCCGTAAAATCCACTCTTCTACTGTTTCTTTCACGCTTGCGCCCTTATGACCTTCAGACCAATTGTTGAATATGCGCCTTGCATGTGATGATCTGCTAAACCTGAGTTGATAACGTCGTCAACTATGCGCTCATGCCAATCCTGTACGCCGTCTGGACGTTTAACCGGAACCCCGTTGTACTCTATGCCTAACAGGTGCTCAAACAGCCTACAGGCGATTTCTTCGTTTTGGGCCGTGTCACGGACAACGCTACCAACTTCAGTTTTGGTATTGTTTAGCGCGTTGAGTTTAGTTCTGATTTGCTTGGGTGATGGGAAGCTATCGAGTTCCTCAGTCAATTGGCCTAGCGCCTCCCTCATTGTCTGCGCGTGTTCTTTGCCAAATGCCTCATAGTGGACTTTGCCTAGCTCTGGCCAATCTCGTTTCTTAAAAGGGTGAAGGGCGAACCATGCGCCATAAAGTTGTGTAAATTCTTCTTTTTCCATTATGCGTTTTTCCCTATTAGTGTTCTTGCTTCAGCTTTGGCACCGCCCTCGCTCTGCTGTCGAGCCTCGATGAACCTGCCGGTTGTTGTTCTCACGCCCCAAACATTAGGTTTATGAGCGAACCTAAGATAACCAAAACTGTACTTCCCTAGCCAGCCTCTAGCAATAAAGTTGTCCAAAATACTCACCTCCTTATCGCCATCTGGCTTTTGTGGGTCGATATTATCTGCAAGCAACTCTTTTGCTCGTTCGCGTAGTTGCCTAGCCATCTCTAGGCTAAAAGTCGGGTATCTGCCGAAGTGCATATTGTTGCGGCGTTTTGATATAGGTCGTTGGTAGTTAAACAACCAGAACTTCTTGCCGTTAGGTTTGACTGAAAGGTACAGCCCACCCCCATCGCCTAGCTTGTATTCACTAGAGCGCGGAGTAGCTTGTTCTACTTCAGTTGGGGTGAGAGGGTTTGTGGTGTTAGCCATAGAAAGACCGCTTACGCGGCCTCCGTTTTATAGATTACTGTAGAAACGGACATTCGTATGCCCTCCCAACCTGTTTGAGCGATCCTCACCGCTGTTGCTTTTTGAGCGCGGGTAGCCTTGATGCCCAGTTCGTCAGCGGCAAATTCACCAGCTTCTTCGAAAGCTCGATTCCAGCAGCAACTAAACTCGTAACAAGTTAAAGCGGCCTCTGCCATTTGCTGAATTTCCCACTGTGATAAATATGCTGTTTTCATTTTTTTCGTTCCTTCTTGTTAATGTGGAACTATTATTAAACATTTCTTTTACTATGTAAAGCATTTATTTAAGTTATTTGGTTTGAGACGGTTGAGACGATTGAGGGGTTGCGGCAGTTGATTGCGTTGATGCTGAAATTCCCAGCCGGACATACTTCACCCAATCTATTTCTCACAGGAGGAACTCCTAAGACTGACCCTGCCGCTGGCCTGTCTAATCTACCGGCCCTCCAAGTTTACATTAGAACGGTATATCTTCTAGTCCGTCATCTGCTGCGCCATAAGCTGGCAAAGGTTGAGCAGAGGGGGGTGTGAAGGTCGGCATCTGCGGCATACCGCCGGCAGGTTTCCAGTCATTCACCTGAGCGTACCACTTGCCGCTTTTTCCTTCTTTCACATCGAGGTTTATCCACTCACCCTCTTGAGCAGCTACCCAGCGCATAAACTCCTCACGCTTTAAGCTAACACTACCTTTCACAAAATCTGGCGCGCCGGCTCTTGGTGCCTTAACAAAAAATCCATCAACAAACTTATTATCCATTTTTAAAACATCCTCATTGCGATTGCGGTTGAAACCGCTGTGACTATTGCTGTGACTGAAACCATACCCGCAACCTGCATAGGAAAGGGTACAGTAAAGGCCGATAGAGGCCTTAATTCTTCTGTTTCAGGCGTTTTTGCGGCTGGGGTGGGTGATACTGAAGGCTTGAAAGTAACAGGCTCAATTGCGACCTTCCCTCTCTGGTTAAGCATCTCAACTTGTATGTCGCGCTGGTTCCTTAATGTCTCTGATCTGATATCGAACTTGCGTCGGTCTTCTTGCGAGAATTCTATCCAGTGTCGTTGCCGCATATTTTGCAGGCAGGTAATTATTTGCTTTGATGTAACTGGGTGCCCCATCTTTCGCATCTCTTCAGCAATCGTGCTTCGGCTCATTGGGCCTTTCGTTTCTAACAGGTCGAACACCTTTCGTGAAAAGCCTATGTTTTTTGGTCTCATAGCCATTTTATTTTCCTAGTTTTTTTATAAATGAACGAACATTGCTTGGCAGTTCTGCCCACACCGCAATTTTCATGTCTGAATCTTTCGATAGTTCATCGACTAGATGTTTCAACCCAACAACATCACCTTTGTTATTCGCGTATATCAAACCGTCCACATACTTTTTGCGCTTATTTGCGTCTACAACAATGCCTTCCTCCTGAATCACTGTCGCAACAACTGATTGAGGTTTACGACCAGTGCTATTTGCAGGGGGTGGGTTAGCTGCTGCCGCGTTTCCATCGTCATCTTCAGATGCAGAAATTCCACAAGCTACCGCCAATGAGTAACGTTTTGCATAGGTCATGCTGCTGCCCAGACCTTGTGCGTTGGCTTTATCTACTGGAACAACCACTACGCCCGTGGATAACTTCTCATCGCCTTTGCAAAAGACCGTCTCTATACCTACACCCGCATCGACGGGGTGAGAGATCTGCATGAAAAAAATGCCGTTTGCATTTAGGGCTGGTTTCACTGCGTCAATGACTGACTTCAGGCTGGCAAACTTTGACTTCCACTGCGGGTTGATTTGGTCTAGCTGCGCGTGAGTCATTTCTGACTGCGCTTTAACTAATGACTCTATGAGGTTGGTTTCTTTCATGATTTTTCCTTTTGGTTAAGTTAGCCCCGCCTGTTCGGTCACGCCGACGGGAAAACGCTAATGGGGAGAGGAGGTTCCCTGACCTATTTTTCCCTCTGCACTGCATCCATTAATTTTTGCAATGCTTCAAACCGCTCAACCGTGTTGACTGGCGGCAGATCGTTTTCTAGGTAACGCTTGGCTAGCTTCTGCGGTGTTTCGTATACCGTGAGGCTGTCTAGCAACTGCAAGCAATCATCAAAACCTAATTCTTCTTTGAACATTTCCGATTTGACCTTACCCATTACAGCACCTCCACTATGCAAGCGATCTCTTGGTCTTGCTCATAAATCCAATACTGCTGAGCGGGGTTGCTTTCTAATACGTCAGCTTGAACCAGCTTGTCTCTATCGCCTTGCACTTGCAGAATCTCCCAGTTCATGTTTTCTAACCACCAATCGGCAAGCTCTTGCATCTCTGTGCGGCTGTCGGCAATGATTCCGTTCTCAAATGAATGTAGATCTTCGCCGTCTTTCAGGCCGTAGAAGTGAACGCTGAATTTGCGGTCATTGTCAGCAACGCCGCCTAGATCACAGACTCTGCAAGCGATGATGTGATGGCCTTCATCTTCTACCTGAAGCATAGGTTCATTGCATTGGCTGCAAGCGCCTAAGTCTCTGGCGTACCATTCGGGGTGGTTTAATTCTCTTTCGGGTAAATTCATTTTTGTTCCTCTTTATTAAGTGAGGGGGTTATTGAAACATTATTTGCCATGAAAATAAACCTTTTTTTCACGTTTGTTTTGGGTTAGTATTCGCGCTCAATAGGGAAATCAAACTTTCTGGATTTCCTTGCACTAAGGAAAGAATCATGGAACCTAGTCTGTACAATAAAATTGTTGAATCAGCCACCGGCGGTAACCAGTCGGAATTGGCGCGACAAGTTGGTATATCACCGCAGCTATTGACGCTATGGCGAAAAAGCCGAATCCCCGCCCACTACGTTGTTAAGGTTTGCAAATTAACAAATGGCGAAGTTGAGCCTTTTGATGTGCGCCCTGATGTATTCTTGGCGGACTGGAACGTATAGTGGATATCCATAGATTGGATCGACAATCAGTTGTGGTAAAAAGTTTTCGCTCTGTTTAGAAAAACAGCAAAGGCCAGGAATGGTGCGGTTGGTTGAACCGTTGAGCAGAACGACCAAAAGACAATTCAACAGAAATCTGCGCGCATTAGTGGGGCGCGAAATTGAACACCCGTTAATGGTGGCATAAATCCTCCCTCTCTTTTTTTAGATAGGTAGGTGGGCGAAGTTTGGGCCAGCTTGGAAATGGTGGGGTGGAAATACAGACTGTTGATAAGACTGGATATGCTAGTGGGCCACCTAACCCACTAAATGTCACAACGTGGGAAAAATAAATGGAAGACAAGCTAGACAGAATTCTTGAAAGACTAAGCCAAAGAATTAATGAATGGGAGGGGGCGAGCGTTGAGGCAATCGAGGCAGAGACTAACTTTAAATCGTATGAGGCAGTCACAAAAAAAGCGTATATGGACACTGGCGAAAGCGCAGCAAAGTCAGAAGTTCAAGCCAGATCTAGTAAAGAGTGGGCAGGATATTACCAAGCCGTCCAGTTATCTAACCTGAGAGCAGAGAAGCTTAAAAAGCAAATCATGCTGGGACAACTAGCATTTGATGCTGAAAGAACCAAACAAGCTAATCTGAGGAGAGTGGTGTAATGCAACAAGGCACAGATGAGTGGTTTGCTGCAAGGTTAGGCAAAGTCACAGCAAGCAGATGCCATGAGGTTATTGCTAGAACGAAAAGCGGTTACACGGCAGCGAGAAAAAAGTATATGGATGACTTGATAGAGCAGCGATTGACCGGCAAATTCCCTGAAGCTTATTCCAGCAACGAAATGAACTGGGGTGTGATCACTGAACAATCCGCCAGAGAACGCTACGAAAACGAAAGATGGGTCACAGTTGAAGAAGTTGGTTTGGTCAATCATGAGTGGGTAGAAGAATCTTGCGCGAGCCCAGATGGCTTAGTCGGCAATGACGGGTTGATTGAAATCAAATGCCCTAAAACCACGACTATGATCAACTATGTCACAAGTGGAACAATCCCTGAAAGCTACCAAACTCAGATGCTTTGGCAGTTAGCTTGCACGCAGAGAAAATGGTGCGACTTTGTGGTCTTCGATCCTAGGCTCCCCTTTCGTATGCAGATCTGGATTAAAAGATTTGAACCCAGCGTGGATGCAATAGGTTTATTGGAAAGTGAAGTGCGGCAATTTCTTTTTGAAGTAACAGAAAAATTAGAAAAATTTTCCAAGGGGGTGGTGCAAAATGGCTGAGACATTGAGGGCTAAAGCACTAAAGACTTTGCAAAAGCTGTCACGAATCAGCGCAGCCGATGAATGGGGCTACTGCAAGTGCGTGAGTTGTGGAAAGCTAGACCACTATAAAAACATGGACGGTGGGCATTTCATCCCGAAGGGTTCATCAAGCAGGTGGGCGCTAGAAGAAAGCAATGTCAATCCACAGTGCAAGGGCTGCAATGGCTTTTCCATGAAGCATGGCAGCGCAGAAGCGCAGTACACTTTGTGGATGATTGACTGGATAGGGAAGGATCAGGTCGAGCATATGCTGGCAACCAAGAATGACCCAGTGAAATTTTACGCAGCCGACTACAGAGAAATGATTGCCGATTGGTCAGAGCAGATTAAGTCGCATGAGCGCAGGCTAGGTGAGCGAGGTGGGCTGAAATGAGATCACCAAGGGCGATAGCGCAGGATATGGTAAAGGCCGCTGACGCAGCGATCAAAGATGTCTGGGAGCGTGAACCCAAAGAGGCTAGAGAAGAGCGCGTTAAAGCGTTAGTATTCGCCCACTTTTGTAATGCTTACGCGAGGCGAGGCAAATATGAGCCAGTCAAAGACCCCAGTTGACCCCCAAGAATTTGCCAGAGAGTTCGAGGCTTTAGGGCCAGCGGCAATGGCTCGGAAATATCAGGTTGATATTCGCAACGTCCACATGAAGCGCAAGCGGGTAGAAAACCTTCTAGGGACTATCCTGCACGTCCCGGCGCACCTTGATAGCAGTAACAGGCCCAGAGAATCGTTCAGGCGCAACTTAGAAGTGACTGATGGTATAATCATGGTCGGCAGCGATTGCCATTATGAACCCAACACCGTTACAACCGCCCATATTGCCTTCGTTGAATTAGCAAAAAAACTAAAGCCGAAAGTTATTGTTTTAGACGGCGATTTAATAGACGGCTCTTCTATTGGGCGGCACCCGATGAATGATTGGGAAGACCGGCCCAGTGTTGAGCAAGAGTTATCCACAGCCCAGAAGCGGCTGCAAGAGATACAGAAGGCCAGCCCCAAGAGTGACAGGTACTGGCTGATCGGGAATCATGATCAGCGGTTCAACTCATATTTAGCAAACAATGCAAACCAATTTGGCGGGGTGGTGGGGTTCGACTTAAAAGACCATTTCAAAGAATGGGTGTTTGGAATGTCGTTGTGGATAGCTGGGGCGGAGCGACCTATTGTGATTAAACATAGAATCGCCGGTGGTGTTCACGCGGCATATAATAACACGATGAAAGCAGGCACTCACATCGTCACAGGCCACACACACGCGCAGCAAGTCTACAGTTGGTCTGATTACACGGGCCACCGATACGGGGTGCAATGCGGGACAATGGCGAACCCTCACCAGCCTACCTTCGACTACGCAGAAGATGGGCCAAAGAACTGGGTCAGCGGATTTGTAGTCTTGACGATAAAAGATGGTTTTCTTTTGTCGCCTGAGTTTGTAAAAGTACACCATGCTGGCGAGTATGAATGGCGTGGGCAGATATGGCAGGTTGAAGAATGATGAAAGAAATCAAACCAGTTGATTACATTCTTGCAAACCGACTGGGTTATTTAGCCGGTAACGTGGTCACATTGCTCACTGAGTGGCAAATAACGCGAGACGTTAAAGTGCTGGAGCAGGCGCAGCAAGAAATTAACAATTTGCTAGAGCGTGAGAGGTTCATGGAGGATAGAGAGCTTGCCTACCGTAATAATTGAAGACATGGAGCCGAACACCCAAGTGACTGTGATCATTAGTGAATTCATTGAGTTTGATGATGACCCCAACCCCCCAGCCGAAAGGCCAGAGGATGAGAAAGAGCAGAACGTCTGGCTAGTTAGCAGTCAGGGAAAAGCTTGAGGTAGTCACCGTGAACGCCAGTGCAAACGCGTTCTGCGTACCTAACTGCTTCGGCTTGTTCTTCTTCAAAGTCACCCTGACCAGCGAGGCCAAGGGCAACAAGTACAAATAAAGCGAGGGGGTAGCGTAGTTTCATATCTATGCCTCCCATACTTGAACAATGTCGCCGCCTAAAACATCTTTTCTTTTAAGCTGCCTGATTGGTTTTCTTGGAAATTTAACTACAGCTTCTTCAAAATTCCAGACGGTACGAAACCAAGATTTTTTTAGCCCCTTCTCTAAATGGCGCTTTACAAGGTGCGTCCTAGTTTCATTTACAGTTTCCTCTGCGGTATCGTATTCGTAGCTCATTGCTTTCCCCTATGGGCCGCTTACGCGGCCTCTGTTGATGAGTATTCATAGACAAATTTAGAAAGTGACGTTCTGCAAACCCTGTCAAAGTCATCACTGTCATAGCTTCTGCGCTTATAAGCGTTGACAATCCAGACACCATCTTCTTTTTCTATCTCGTAGCGGTATTCGGTATCGCCATGTGATGCGTGGCTACCAGTAAGTTCTGCGCGCTTGTTTGCCCACAAAAAGCAGGTTAGTAGGTCGCGGTCACTGATACGCATTAGGTCTAAAGTGTTGCGGAAGTATTGAGCAGCGCCTTGCAGGTATCCATCGTGATGAATGTAAATGGTTGCTGTGCTGAAGCCGCTTTTGATTTGGTAGGTTGCTCTGGTAGACATTATTTCAGCCCCGCATTTTCTGGTAGATCTAAATAGCGTTGAATTTTTGTGATTAGGTTTTCGTCTAATTTAACCCGCAGCGCCATTGTTCTGTAATCTGCATGGTCTTTAGGCATATCAGATAGCGCAGTTTGAAGAACGCTTAATTCCTCTGTGATTAAGTTTAAGAATTTTCTGCTGTTCATGTTGTTCCTTTTTGTTAATGTGAACTCATTATTAAATAAAACCTTTAAGATGACAAGTGATTTAGGGCGAAATATCAATAAAAGTTGCAAATAAATGCAGTTTTCGGGGTAAAATGAGGGTTATCACAGGCAAATTAGAATAACAAGGACAGTAAATGGTCTACTTAGAGCGTTTTGCTTATCTTGACACCGGCACACTTGGCAGGGTATGGGTTGGCGACTGGTCATGCTATACCATTGAGCGGCCTTGGAAAAACAACGCGTCCAACGTTAGTTGCATCCCAGAGGGTGAGTATAGGTGCGAGCCGTTTAGCGGCACTAGATTCCAAGACGTTGTGCAAATTCTCGATGTGCCAGACCGCACGTTTATTCTGTTTCATGTTGCCAACTTCCCACATGACGTGCAGGGCTGTATTGGCCTTGGCAGTAGGTTCAACAGTGATGCGCTAGAGCCGGCGGTGTATGACAGCAGAGTGACTACAGCGGAATTCTTTGTTCAAGCAGGAAAGTCATTTGACCTTAAAATACAGGGTGTGAGGGCAGAGATTTGAGTTTTGGTATTGTCAAAGAACTCGTCGGGCCGGTTACAGGGCTACTTGATAAGTTCATTGAAGACAAAGACCAGAAAAACGCATTGGCGCATGAAATTGCAACATTGGCGCAGAAAGAAGCGCACAAAAATGCAGCTTTGCAGCTAGAAGTAAACAAGATCGAAGCAGCGCACGCTAGTATATTTGTTAGCGGCTGGAGGCCGGCATTGGGTTGGGTTTGTACGATGGGCATGTTTGGGAACTTTATCACAATCCCATTCTCTAACTTTGTATTAGCTCTTATTGGGTATGACATTGTCATTCCCCTTGTTCCACTAGAGACTATGATGCCCGTGTTGATGGGGATGCTAGGGCTTGGCGCAATGAGATCATTTGAAAAGACGCGGAAAGTATGAATTTAGAAGTCACTTATGTAGCAACTACAGATCTAATCCCCTATGCAAACAACCCACGCACCCATAGCGATCAACAGGTAGCGCAGGTAGCAGCAAGCATTCAGGAGTTCGGTTTCAACAACCCGATTCTAATAGATGAGCACAACAGCATCATCGCTGGTCACGGAAGGTTAGCCGCAGCACAAAAACTCAATATGAACATAGTGCCCACTATATTGCTTGAAGGGTTAAGCGAAGCACAGCGCAAAGCCTACGTTATAGCTGATAACAAACTCACTGAAAATGGGGGGTGGGATTACGATTTGTTAGCGGTTGAAATTGATAGGTTAAAAGAATTAGATATAGACGTTAACTTGACTGGTT
>Ga0208660_1000874_pt1 | contig 12222 bp, 13 predicted proteins | sample DEB08_DNA_13_FD_184527 | JGI IMG/M metagenome (GOLD analysis project Ga0208660, IMG submission 184527) | Aqueous microbial communities from the Delaware River and Bay under freshwater to marine salinity gradient to study organic matter... | ecosystem: Environmental > Aquatic > Marine > Coastal ... | reverse complement strand
ACCAAGTCTATTTCCGTATCTGCAATCGCTGCACGCCAGTCTTGCAAAATCCGCGCTTGGGGGGTGCAGGCGGCCAATTCCACGGCTGCGGCAGGATTGCTGGCAACCAGGATTGAAACCTCGGCAGTTCCCCCCGATGTGCCAAAGAAATGGGGAAAAGTCTGATAGGCCATCGTGTGGACTTTGCCCATCCAACCTGACGCGCCGAGGACAGCAACATGTATTGGTTTCATCTTTTTTTCCCTAAAGAGCCGCCGAGCCGTCCGTAATTGGAACGTTCCATATCGATAACTGAAAGGTGTAACATCAGTCAATGCAATGCATGCACGGATCCGCTGGATCATGTTGACGCCTTTTGAGCAAAAGTGTAACTATAATTGGAACGTTCCAATGACGCATCTTTAGAGGTGCTTATGTGCTGAATATGGACCTGCAACTGTGACAAACCCAATCCCACAAGACATTCTTGACGCGCTAACGGATGTCGAAATGCCGCGGCTTTCACCAGAGCCGGAGTTGTCCGACTTTATTGAGGTCGGCGGTCATAACATCCCGATACATCATAGCGGTTGCGTGATTGTAGGAAGCGGGGCAGCTGGCCTGCGTGCCGCTGTCGAGCTGAAGCGTAGGGGAGGTGATGTCATTGTCGTGTCGCAAAGTGCTTGGGGCGGGACATCAGCCTGCTCTGGGTCTGACAAACAGACATTGCACACGGCAAACACATCGGACCAAGGCGATAATTTCAAGGCAATGGCCCAATCAATACGCGCTGGCGGCGCAATGGACGAAGACACTGCCTATATCGAAGCGGTCGGTTCGACCCGCGCGATGGGGTCTTTGCAGTTTCTTGGTTTGCCGTTGCCGCAGGACCCGCTTGGCGGAACGTTGCGCTATAAAACGGACCACGATGAAGTTGGGCGCGCCACAAGCTGTGGGCCGCGCACGTCGCGGCTAATGGTCAAGGTGCTGGCGCAAGAAGCGATCCGGCTTGGTATTCCGTTCTTTAACCAAACAACGGGGATCAAGATTCTAACCGAAGGGGAAGGGGCCGCAAGGACATCGAGAGGCATCCTTGCAATTCGCCCAAGGGCGCAGACCGCTGACAACCCCATGGGCCTCGTGCTATTCCAAAGCAACGCGCTTGTCCTTGCCGCAGGAGGTCCGGGAGAGCTTTACCGCGATAGCGTGTTTCCAAACGGATGTTTCGGGTCGCTGGGGATGGCACTCGAGGCGGGTCTGGAACTCGTCAATCTGACAGAGAGCCAGTTCGGGATCGGGACGCGCCGCGAAGGATTTCCGTGGAATCTATCGGGAACTTACGTACAGTCCATGCCACATATCTTTTCAATGGATGAGGCGGGCAAAGAGCATAACTTTCTTGCTGACTACTACCGCACCACGCAGGAAATGGTGTCGAATGTGTTTCGCAAGGGCTATCAATGGCCATTCCATGCGACGCGTATGCTGGATTTCGGGTCTAGCCTTGTGGATCTTGCGATATACCGCGAGGGGCAATTGGGGCGGCGGGTCTTTATGGATTTCAACCGCAACCCCATTGGGATCGCCGGGGATCAACCTTTTAGCCGCGACCGCCTTGATAAGGACGTCAAAACCTATCTTGAAACTGCGGGGGCGACGCAAGACCTACCAATTGACAGGTTGCGCCATATGAACCCTCTCGCGATCGAACTTTATCGTCGCTACAAGGTTGATATCACCGTCGCACCTTTGGAATTTGCGGTGAACAATCAGCACATGAATGGTGGCATTGCCGTTGATACTTGGGGCCGTACCAATCTACGCGGCATCTATGCTGTTGGCGAGGCGGCGGGTACGCATGGCGTTACCCGGCCTGGTGGATCCGCGTTGAATGCGGGGCAGGTTTTTGGCACGCGCGTGGCTGAAAACGTTGCAGCAAGCGGCATTGCGGCGATGCCAGCACAAGCAGATATCACCAATGTTGCGACCAAGGCGGTTGCCCATATCGGGGCGGTCTTGCGACCTGAAAGTCCATTGAAATTTCGCGCTATCCGCACGGCCATTCAAGCGCGCATGAGTGATCATGCAGGGCTCATTTGCAGCGCAGAGGATGTCACTGCGGCACTTGCGCAGGCCCGCGATCTTTGTGAAGAGATCCGTCAAAAGGGTCTGAGTTATGACCGACCCGGGGAAATCGCCCGCACGATACAGTGGCAACAAATGGCCATCGCATCACAGGCCGTATTAACAGCGCTAGATCACTACTTAAGTCACGGCGGCGGCAGCCGCGGCGCGCGCGCCATTTGTGACCCCAACGGTGATGCCGTGCCAGACTCCAAGTCTGGTCCCCTAAATGATTTCCGGTTTCGTTCGGAAACCTCGCACGACCATGAAAAGCAAATTCTTGTGCGGCTCGAAAATGATGAAATTCAAACTTCAGAGCGCCCAAACAGGGTCTTTGACGAGGATGCAAAATCCTTTTTCGAGCGTGATTGGCCCGCTTGGTTGACCGGCGCAATCTATGATCTGAGAACCGAGAAAACATCAGAATGCTGACATTCAAGAACACAAATGTGGTCACGGTCGGCGAAGCGATGATTGAAATGGCAACTGTGGGTGAAGGGCTTTATCGCCGCGCGTTTGCGGGGGACACTTTCAATACCGCGTGGCATATGGCGCAGGTGCTTGAAAACAAAGCAAACATAGGGTTTGTGACACGTGTCGGGCAGGATGATCTATCTCACAGTTTTCTGACCGAAGCGGCCGCAGACGGCCTCGATGTTTCGGGTATCAGCCGTGATCCGGTGCGCACGATGGGGTTATATCTAATTTCATTGAAGGGTGTCGAACGCAGCTTTGCGTATTGGCGCGACACATCTGCGGCAAGACTGCTGGCGGATGATGAAACTGCACTTGCCAATGCCTTTCAGGGTGCGGGTCTTATTCATCTATCCGGGATTACGTTGGCTATCTTATCCCCGTCAGCGCGGGTTTCTTTGATCAAAGCCTTGGCACAGGCCCGTCGCAATGGCGCTGTCGTTTCATTTGATCCCAATATTCGCCCTCGCCTGTGGTCGTCGCACGAAGAGATCACACAGACGGTGCAGCGGGTTCTGGATGTGACAGACATTGCATTGCCAAGCTTTGATGACGAGGCGACTTTTTGGAAAGACGCAACGCCACACGCCACGGTGACGCGCTTTGTGGATGCCGGCGTCCGCGAGGTCGTTGTAAAGAACGGCGATCAACCGTTATCTTGGTATTCCGGTGGCCAAAGGGCGGAAGTAGCGACACCGGTTGTTCAGGGTATCTGTGACACAACCGGTGCCGGAGATGCTTTTAACGCAGGCTATCTTGCAGCGCGTTTGTTGGGGCAGGCGCCATCAAACGCTGTGCTTCAAGGCCAGCGCATGTCAGGCGAAGTCATCTGTCATTTTGGCGCCCGCATCCCCAAATCCGAAATGCACCGCGTCTTTACCATTTAGGCGCTACCGTAAATTCGCAAGAACGTCAGAGTTAGGGATGCCTGAAACTGGCAATCCTGCCCTGCGTTGAAAATCCGCAATCGCTTCTGTGGTTTTGGTCCCGATTACCCCGTCGACCGTGCCAATATCGTAGCCGCGCGCAAGAAGCCCCCGTTGGATGGCCATTCGGTCTTGTTTGGTCATGCCGTTTGCATCGGGCGGAAAACTGCCCTGCAGGGGGCCCGCACCGCCGATGCGGTCGGCCAAATGCCCAACGCCGATCGCATAGAAATCAGAATTATTATAGGTCTTCAGCACGTCGAAATTACGGGTCACTTCAAACGTGATACCGCCAGTTTGCGGTGTAATCATGCGGCCAGCAGGCCCGCCGGTTCCGGCCTCTGCACCCCATTTCAAACCGCTACGCCACCCGTTTCGCGCCAGATAATTGGCAGTAGATGCCAGCGCATCGGTCGGATCATCGCCCCAAATGTCGCGACGACCGTCGTCAGTGAAATCGACAGCCAAAGCCTCGAATGATGTGGGGATGAACTGCGTGTGGCCCATGGCACCGGCCCAACTGCCAATCATCTGGTCAGGGGTGGTGTCACCGCGCTGCAAGATGCGCAAAGCGGCGATCAATTGTGCCTCGTAGAATGTCGCACGTCGTCCGTCGAACGCCAATGTTGCAGTTGACGAGATTACGGGAATGTCCCCGCGCCGTTCGCCATATCGGCTTTCTAGCCCCCAAATTGCTGTGACGATGCGTGCATCGACGCCGTAGCGCGCCTCGATTGCAGAAAGCGTACTTGCATACCGCGCATAGACCGCGCGACCTTGCGCAATTCGGTCATCTGATGCGGCGATGGACAGGTAATCTTCGAATGTGCGTGTTACCTCGATTTGGTTTCTGTCGCGTGTAATCACCCAAGGCACGTAGCCAGCACCGGCAAAGGCCCGATCGAGTGTGCCTTGCGAGATGCCCGCATTGCGGGCCCGTGATTGAAATGCGCTGACCCAGCTATCGAAATCAGCGTTCGCAACAGGCCGATAGTTTTCGGGTAGATTGCTGTTGCGCAAAGGCGTCGTCGCGGGCGAGCTTTGTGCACATGCTGCAAAGGCAAAGCTGCTACATGTTGCAAGAAAAACGCGTCTGTTCAGGGTCATTTCATGGCTTTCAATGATAAGGTTCTGTCCAAGATCGCTTAAAGTGCATCTAGGTGCATTTGCCCATCACCGTTTGTCAAAGCAGCCTGCTTAACGCGGTTTCTTGCCGTGTGGCCAGCGCATTGATCTCTGCTTTGCTCGCGGTGCTTAATGCAGCGCCCGGCTTGCGGACCGTGTCATGCGCGATCACACCGCGCTGCGCCAATGTGTACTTTCGGATTGCCAAGCCCAATCCCGGCTGCGCCTCATAGCGGACCATCGGCATATAAGCATCAAAGATATCGCGCGCATGGTCCAGATCTCCGGACCGATAGGCCGCAATGACTTGTGCCATCATTTCAGGGTAAGCAAAGCCCGTCATGGCCCCATCTGCACCGCGCAGCATTTCTTCGAGCAAGTACAATCCGCCGTTGCCGCAAAGGATCGAAATCCGTCGCGCACCGGCGTCAGAGGCCGCCCGTAAGGCGCTGATTTTTTCCAGGCCGGGCCAGTCTTCATGCTTGAGCATGACACAAGTCGGACAGTCCTCCGCGATTTTGAGGATCACCGAAACCGGGATCACAACATTGGTTACCAAGGGGAAATCTTGCAGCACAAAGGGTGCCGCGCCCAAGGCCTCTGCAGAATTGTGGTAGTAGGCTACGATTTGCGCGTCACTGCGCAAGTTGCCGGGTGGGGCGACCATCACGCCTGCTGCGCCCAAATCCATTGACGCATCGCTCAGCGTTTTCATCGCCGCAAAGCCGGGGGCAGAGACACCAACAACGACAGGCACGGTACTGCGGGCGATCACGCGTTTGACGACCGCAATAGATTCGGCTGCTGTCAGCTTGCCTGCTTCGCCCATCATGCCAAGGATCGTGAGACCAGTCGCACCTTTCGCGATATAGAAATCGACCATTGTGTCGACGCTTTTCCAGTCGATCGCGCCATCAGGCAGAAACGGTGTAACAGCGATGGTAAAGACGCCTCGGGCGGTCTCATCAAGCATCGGGTGTTCCCTTGTGGCTTAGGCCAAGCGCAATCTGACCCAGTGCCATTGCAGCGGCGGCTTGGGTCGGCTCAACGACGGGTAGGCCTGTTTCAGCTTCTAGAATATCGCGGTATTGGGCCATGCCTGCGCATCCCATGATCAGTACATTTGCCCCATCATCATCGCGTAGGCGTTTGCCAGTGGTGACCATAGCCGACAGGCTTTTTTCTTCATCGGCTAGATCAGCAACACCCAGACCCAAGGCGCGATCACCGGCCAGCCGGTCCAGCACGCCCATCGCCCCGAATGCGCGCAGATGACGCGGGATTGACGCAGGCAGGATCGCAATGACGCCAAACCGTTGGCCCAGTGTCAGGGCGGTCATCACTGCAGCCTCTTGAATGCCAACAACGGGCAGGGCGGTTTGATCGCGCAGCGCGTGCAGGCCCGGATCACCAAAGCAGGCAATCACATAGCCAGCCGCATGTTTCTGCGCGGCAGCAAGGCGCAGTGTCAGTGCGACTGTAAGGTCTGCTTGTCGTTGGTTTTCGATGCCGGGCGGCCCATGTTCGAGCGTCAGGCATGCGATAGGTGTCCCGAAACGGCGCAGCGGATCAACAGCGGCGTCAATGCCATCTGTCACCACCTGCGATGAATTGGGATTGATGATAATGAGCGTGTCAGCAGTCATGCGCCCGGCCTTGTCGCTGTTTGAATCTCAATTTGATAGCCTTCTGGGTCGTTGAATACAAAGGCGCGTATGCCAAGTTGGTCATTGATAAAAAGTTCTGACAAGCCGTTCAATTCTGCTTCGTTTGCATAGGCGTACCACGCGTCGACGTCTGGTACACGAATGCACAGCTGGACAGGTTTTGCAGCCTGCCATTTGTTCATGCCCTTGGCCTCGTCGACCAAGCCGACATGGGCACCGGGGCAGATTTTATAGATTTTGCACCAGCCCTGATCAATCGCGAGCGATAGTCCCAGGATATCTTCATAGAACCGCATCGCGGCGGGCAAGTCACGGTAGTAAAAGAACGTGATGGCAAGGGTGTTTGGTGCGTCAGGGCGGGGCATAGCAGTCCTTAGGATTGAGGGTCAGTTGGTCTGACGGAAAGGACGGGGCGGTCAATTCTTGCGCCGCTTCCGGGCACGGCATTCAACATGCTGTCTTGGACGATATGTTGACCGCGCAGCCAAACGTCAGTGGGCCAGCCCTTGATTGTGCGGCCTTCCCACGGGTTATAGCCTACATTGTCATGTAAATCATTTGCGCCGTAAGTCTTTGATTTATTAGGATCCCACAGGGTGATATCGGCATCCATTCCAACCTCAAGGCGTCCCTTTTGGGGCAAGCCATAGATATCCGCAGCAGCGGTTGCAGTCAGGCGCGCAAAGGCCTCTGGCCCGCCGCGCCCTTGGCTAATCATCGCATCAAACATCAGCGGCAGGCGTGTTTCCAACCCTGGCAATCCGTTTGCAATGTCAGAGAATCCGGCGTCCGGTCCGTTCGACAGTTTTCCGCTTGCGTCAAATCTGTAAGGCGCATGATCGGATGAGACGATTTGCAGGTCACCTGCCTCAAGCGCCTCCCATAATGCGTCTTGATCGGCAGCAAGGCGCTGGGGCGGTGAACACATCCATTTGCCGCCCTCAAGCCCGGGTTGGCGCAAAATATCTTCGGTCATGAACAGGTAATGCGGGCAGGTTTCGGCCCAAACCGGTGCGCCGCGCGCACGGGCCGCGCGCACTGCTGCGGCCCCTTGGGATGTTGAAATATGGAACAACATGACAGGCTGGCCTAGGTATTCAGCAAAGCGGCAGATGCGTTCGACCGCCTCGATCTCGGCCATTCGGGGATGCGATGCGGCATGGTAATGCGGCGCCGTCTTGCCTGCGGCGATCAGCGCGGCTTTTGCATCGCTTAGAATAGCATCAGTTTCGGCATGCACACAGACCAAGGCACCCTGCGCGCGGGCAATCTTCATTGTGGCGATGATCTGTGCGTCGGTCAGTTGGATATTATACGTGGTGAATACTTTGATCGACCGGTTGCCTGCCCCGATAAGCTGCGCCAAATCGGTATTAAAATCCGCGACATCTGTGTCCGTCACCGTCATATGAAATGCATAGTCGATCATCGCGCCGCGGGCTGCGCGCGCGCTGTAATCTGCAACGGTATCGGCTAAACGCGCGCCCTTTGCCTGCGCCGCAAATGAAATCACGCTTGTTGTCCCGCCAAGTGCTGCAGACCGGGTCGCGGTTTCGAATGTGTCGGCGTTCATCACGCCCATGCCGGACATCTGTTCGATATGGGCATGCGGGTCGATCCCACCTGGCATCACCCATTTTCCGCGCGCATCAATCGACTTTGCAGCAGGCCCCAGATCCGTGCCAATCTTGGCAATCATTGATCCGGTAACTGCGACATCGCCCGATACCACACCATCCGGCGTGACAATCTGGCCACCCGTGATCACAAGGTCAAATGATGCGGTCATTGCGCGCGCTCCTAGGTTTTGTAAGGCTATGTTGCCTTCACCCGCTACTTATGCGCAAGCCTATTGGCTGTTGTCTTTGATGATATCTTTCTTGGACTGCAAATCGCGTACCGACGCACGCCCGATCATATGTGCACCAATAGGCGAGGTCAGCATCAAGAACAGAATGATCGCGATAACACGGACCGTGATTTCGGTCTCTTGTAGGTAGATCGCACCACCAATCAAGATCAGGCTACTGCCCAAAATACCGGCCTTGGTCGAGGCATGCATCCGCGTCAAAACATCCGGCAGACGCAATACGCCAATGGCCGCAATCAACGCGAAAAAACTGCCCAAAAGCAAAAACACCGAGATGATGATATTGATCATTGCGGGTCTCCTTTTTGGCGCGCTTCGCGACGCTCTGCAAAGCGGGCCAGTGCCACTGTCGCCAAGAACCCGACAAGCGCCAACACAAGCGCCACATCAAGTAGCGCATAGACACCTGTTGCCACGGCCGCAACACCGCAGACTGCGATGATCGTCACAGTCATCATATCAAGGGCAACGACACGGTCAGCGAGTGTCGGGCCAAGGGCCAATCTGACAAAGGCGATTGCCAGTGATAGCATCACCATCACGAAGGTCGCATAGACCGAGAGGTCCAGAAATTCAGCAGATGTCATTATTCAAATACCTCTTTGACCATACGCTCCATCCCTGATTTCAGGCTCGCGATCACGGCCTCTGGGTCATCGGCAAACATTGCGTGCACAATCAGAGTTTTGCGGTCCGGGGTCACATCCAAGCTTAGGGTGCCGGGGGTGAGCGAGATCAGGTTGGTCACCAGCAAAATCTCGATGTCTGATTTCACGTCCAATGGCATTTCAAGGATCGCAGGGTTGCTGCGGTCCGTTGGCGTCAGCACGTCATAGGCGACGCGGACGCTGGACATGGTCAGATCGTACAAGAAGAACAGGATCAGCCGGACAATGCGGTAGGCGCGCAGGTAGTAGGTGTTCGGCCCACCGAAAAGTGGCTGGGTCACCCAAAGTGCTGCAAACCCGACCAGAAAGCCCGTGACGAGTTGCGTTAGCGTAAAGCTGCCCCAAAGTGCGGCCCAGATAATCGCCAGAAAGAGGTTCAATAGAAACGGGTTCATGATGCATCCCCCAAAACTGCGGTGATATAGGCGCTTGGGTCCAGCAATTGTGCCGCTGTCCGTTCGGCAAATTGAACAAAAGGTTCCGGGTTCAGGCCGATAATAACCGTCATGATCGCCAAACCCGCAATCGGCAAAAGCAGTGCCGTCTTGTTCTGGAGCGTTTTGAGTTCGGGTTCGATCCCGTCCGGATGGGGCTTCCAAAACGCCTCTGCCCAGATTTTAGTCATCGAATAAATCGTCATAAGGCCAACGGCCAGCGCGATAAATGCGACAAACCACATCTGGATGTCCAGGGTTGCTTTGACGATGATGTATTTGGCCCAAAAACCAGACAGCGGTGGAAAGCCAGCCAGCGAAAACGCAGGGATCAGGAACAAGATAGCAAGGAACGGGGCCGATTTATAAAGCCCGCCAATCTTATAGACCTCGGTGCTGCCGGTCAGCTTGTGTGCGACACCAGCGATCAAGAACAGGTTAGCTTTTACGATGATGTGGTGGACTAGATAAAAGACCGCGCCAACCAGCGCCAGCGGCGTCATGAGCGCCAAACCAAGGATCATGTAGCCAATTTGGCTAATGATATGGAACGATAGAATTTTGCGAAAATCTGATTGTGCGGCGGCACCCAGAACACCAATCACCATAGTGAAACAAGCGACCCAGAGCAGGATCGTGTGCGTGAAACTGACGTCATGATCAAAGACCATCGTAAACATGCGGATCAACGCATAGACGCCGACTTTGGTCAGCAAGCCTGCAAAGATCGCCGACACTGCAAAGCTCGGGGTGTGATAAGCGGCAGGGAGCCAGAAAAATAGCGGGAACACAGCCGCTTTGACGCCAAATGCGACCATGAACATCATAGCGACCACGGTAAGCAGCCCTTGGTTTTCGACGTCTTCGACCTTTAGCGCTAGGTCGGCAAAGTTAAGCGTGCCAGTCATGCCGTAAAGCAGGCCGATGCCCGTCAAGAACAGGATCGTCGAGATCAGGTTCAAGGCCACGTATTTCACGCCGCCGTCGATCTGCTCTTTGCCACCGTTCAGGATCAAAAGGCCGAATGACGCGATCAACATCACTTCGAACCAGACGTAGAGGTTGAACAAATCACCGGTCAGGAATGCGCCGGTCACACCAGCCAACAGCATCTGGAACAAGGCATGATAGCCCAGCTTTTCTTGGCGTTCCGTTATGTCACCCAAAGCATAGATCGCGACTGCAAAACCAGTGATTGCAGTGATCAAAACCATAACCGCCGAGAGTAAGTCAGCGACAAGTGTAATGCCGAAAGGTGCAGGCCAATTGCCCATCTGTCCAGCTAGAACGCCAGCATCAAGCACCACCGACATCAGCGCAAGAGAGGCGAGCAGTCCCAAACCGGAGCCGATAATAGACACCCAACGCCCAAGCGCGGAATGGCGTAGCAGAAACGCGGTAATCGCCGCGATAAACGGGATAATCAGGGGGAGGGAAAGATACCAGCTCATTGTAATTATTGTTCTTTTGGTTCAGCGACGCGCATTTCGTCGGTATTCAGGGTGCCAAGCGATTGATAGGCGCGAAAGGCAAGGATTAAGGCAAAGGCAAACAGGCCAAAGCCGATCACGATAGCCGTCAGAACCAGCGCTTGGGGCAGGGCGTTTGCGACGACGTCGATAGGTGCGTCAACGCCATCTGGCACGATCGATGGCGCGCCGGGGGTCAAGCGACCCGCTACGAAAATTGTCAGGTTCGCCGCATTGGACAATAGGATCAATCCAAACAGGAACCGCAACAAATTGCGCGCCAACATCAGATAGACAGATGCCGCGACCAAAACGCCGATGAGCAGGGATAAGAGCTGTTCCATTATACGGCCTCTTCCAGTGAAAAGGTGATCGATAGGACCGCGCCCAAAACCACAAGGTAAACGCCAATATCAAAGATCAGCACTGATGAAAGCGGCAAGCCTTTGCTGTCTTCGGTTGCGCCGATGAACAGCCATTGGCCAGTAAAAAACGCATCGCCCCAAAAGACCGCCATGACACCGGCAAACAACGCAATGCCAAGACCCGCGCCCGCAATGCTGCCGGGATCAAATCGCAGCGCTTTGCGCGCGTCTTGGGTGCCGCAGGCAATGGCATAAACCACAAATCCGGTCGCCGCGATCAAACCACCGATAAAGCCACCACCGGGCGCGTTGTGTCCACGCAGCAGCATGTAGGCCGAAAAGACCAGCAGCAGCACGGCCTGCAACCGCGCGCCTGCAATCAAGATGACAGAGTTCATGGCTTGTCCTCCTCGGGCTTGCTTTTGAGCAATGCAAAGATGCTGATGGCCGCGATCAGCACTACCGCGATTTCACCAAATGTATCCAAAGCGCGGAAATCCACGAGGATCACGTTAACGATGTTTTGACCGAACGCTTCGGGCCAGCTGGCAGTTTCAAAAAATGTGGTCAATTCGCGGTCAATAGGGCCGGCGGTGACTTTCATCACGATAATTGTGGTCACGACACCAAAGCCAAGTGCGATCAGCGCGTCCAGAGGCCGCGCACCCAGACGTTCTTTGTCCAGTTCCGGCAACTTCAATGCAGCTGCAGCAAACAAGACCACCACAAGCGTCTCGACTAGCAGCTGGGTGATAGCCACGTCAGGCGCGCTAAACAGGATAAAGATCATCGCCATACCGATGCCCACAACGCCAAGGCCTGCAATCGCCGTAATGCGTGAATTGGTCACAACAGTCAGCCCCGCGCCCAGCAACACCAGCAAGAAAACCAGCCAGTCCCAAAGCTCGATATCTGGCCATCCGACCGATGGAATGCCCGTTGTGCGGATGAACAAGGTTGCACCCATCGCGACCAAAGCTGTGGCGAATGTCACGAACATGTACTGGCGCAAAACGCCTGTCTGGATCATGCGGGTCAGCGCCTTTGACCCACTGGCGATACCCGCCATCAACGTGTCCCAACCGTTGTCGAAACTTGGGGCCGCGGTCGTCATGCGGATC
>Ga0208660_1000873_pt1 | contig 12236 bp, 15 predicted proteins | sample DEB08_DNA_13_FD_184527 | JGI IMG/M metagenome (GOLD analysis project Ga0208660, IMG submission 184527) | Aqueous microbial communities from the Delaware River and Bay under freshwater to marine salinity gradient to study organic matter... | ecosystem: Environmental > Aquatic > Marine > Coastal ... | reverse complement strand
TTTTCTTGTTCGACCCGCATGATTTCCATCACATGTTCAAACGTTAGCGGCTCAAAATACAACCGATCAGATGTGTCATAGTCAGTCGAAACTGTTTCGGGGTTACAGTTGATCATGATCGTCTCGAAGCCCTGATCGGTCAGGGCATAGCAAGCATGGCAGCAGCAATAATCGAACTCGATCCCTTGGCCGATCCGGTTTGGACCGCCACCCAAAATGACCACTTTCTTGCGGTTGGAAGGCCGCGCTTCGCATTCGACCTCGCCCATAACGGGGTTCTCATAGGTGGAATACATATAAGGGGTTTGCGCCTCAAACTCGGCACCACAAGTATCGATCCGCTTGAAGACAGCGTTGACGCCAAGGTTGCGGCGGGCACGGCGGACTTGATCCTCGTCGCGGCCTGTCAGCGTCGCAAGGCGGGCATCGGTGAAGCCCATCATCTTGATGTCGCGCAAGCCTTTTTCGGTGACGGGCAGGCCGTTTTTGATTAGGCCCGCTTCGGCTTCGATGATTTCGCGGATGCGGGCAAGGAACCAAGGGTCGAACTTTGTGACAGCATAGATGTCGTCGTCTGATAGCCCAAAGCGCATTGCTTGCGCGATCACACGGATCCGGTCGGGGGTTTGCTTGGCCAATGCCTTGGTGATTGCTGCAATGTCGGGCGCACCCGGGATTTTGATGTCATCAAAGCCGGTCAAACCGGTTTCCATCGATGCCAGCGCCTTTTGCATGGATTCGTGGATCGTGCGACCGATTGCCATAACCTCGCCCACGGATTTCATCGCGGTGGTCAAATGTGGTTCAGAACCTGCGAATTTCTCAAAGGCAAAACGTGGGATTTTCGTGACGACATAGTCGATCGTCGGCTCAAAGGATGCGGGGGTGACACCGGTGATGTCATTGTCCAATTCGTCCAGCGTATAGCCGACGGCCAATTTCGCTGCGATCTTAGCAATCGGGAAACCAGTAGCTTTGGATGCCAACGCGGAAGAACGTGAAACGCGCGGGTTCATTTCGATCACGACCATCCGGCCATCGTCAGGGTTCACGGCCCACTGCACGTTGGAACCGCCCGTTTCGACACCGATTTCGCGCAGCACGTTGATGCTGTGCGTGCGCATGATCTGATATTCTTTGTCCGTCAGTGTCAGGGCAGGGGCGACAGTGATCGAATCGCCCGTGTGTACGCCCATTGGGTCAACATTTTCGATGGCACAGACGATGATGGCGTTGTCTGCAGTATCGCGCACGACTTCCATCTCGAACTCTTTCCAGCCAAGCAGGGATTCGTCCACGAGGATCTGACCAACGGGGGACGCATCCATGCCTGTGCGGCAGTAATGTTCGTATTCTTCGCGGTTGTAAGCCACACCACCACCAGTGCCGCCGAGGGTAAAGGCAGGGCGGATAATTGCTGGCAAGCCCACGTATTCGATCGCGTCGATAGCGAGCTGCACCCCTGCTTTGATGTCGCGCTTTCCGTCAACTTCGGGTGCGGTAATGATCGTCGCTTTGGGGTTTTCGATGCCAAGGCGGTCCATCGCTTCGCGGAATAGTTTGCGATCTTCCGCCATTTCAATGGCTTCACGCTTGGCGCCGATCATTTCGACGCCGTATTTTTCCAGCACACCCATGTCGGCAAGTGCCAGCGATGTGTTCAAACCGGTTTGGCCGCCCATCGTGGGCAACAAGGCGTCAGGGCGTTCTTTTTCGATAATTTTGGCGACGACCTCTGGGGTGATCGGCTCTATATATGTCGCATCCGCCAGCCCGGGGTCTGTCATGATTGTCGCCGGATTGGAGTTCACCAAAATGACCCGGTAGCCTTCTTCGCGCAGGGCTTTGCAGGCTTGTGCGCCGGAGTAATCGAACTCGCAGGCTTGACCGATAATAATGGGACCCGCGCCGATAATCATGATCGACTTGATGTCGGTACGCTTTGGCATGGCAGGCCCCCTAAGATGCAAATTGTCCTGCGTTATAGGGATGGTGTCCGCGGGTGCAAGAGGCGATGGCGCGATACAAAGGCGAGATTGGCTGGAAAGTGATGTTGCGCGGCTGTTTCACCCATAGTTTGATCAGATTTCACGAAATCTGATGCCTCCGGCGGGGATATTTATGCTCTGAAGAAGCGAATGGTTGACTTCGACGGGTCAAAGGGGTGTATCGGGCCAAGAAATTATCCGTTTGAGGACTTGACCCATGCATGCTTACCGCAGTCACACCTGTGCCGATCTGACCGCCGCGAATGTTGGCGAAACTGTACGCCTTTCTGGCTGGGTCAACCGCGTGCGCGATCATGGTGGCATCTTGTTTATCGATCTGCGCGATCATTACGGCATCACACAGGTTTTATGCGATCCAGACTCGGCGGCTTTTGCTGACGTTGAAAAGGTGCGGTCTGAATGGTGTATCCGCATTGATGGCGAAGTGAAGGCCCGCGACCCAGAGCTGGTGAATGCCAAGTTGCCAACTGGCGAGGTCGAAGTCTTTGTTCGTGGTATCGAAGTCTTGGGTGCATCCAAAGAATTGCCTTTGATGGTGTTTGGTGATCAGGAATACCCTGAAGAAACCCGTTTGAAGTATCGCTATCTTGATCTGCGCCGTGAAGCGATGCAGGAAAACATGAAGTTGCGGTCTGATGTTGTGGCATCCATGCGCCGCCGCATGTGGGACAAGGGTTTTCGCGAATTCCAAACACCGATTATCACCGCATCAAGCCCTGAAGGCGCGCGCGATTTCTTGGTGCCGTCGCGTCTGCATCCCGGCAAGTTTTACGCGTTGCCGCAGGCCCCCCAGCAGTTCAAACAGCTGATCATGGTGTCTGGCTATGACAAGTATTTCCAAATTGCGCCCTGTTTCCGCGATGAAGATCCGCGTGCCGACCGCTCGCCCACAGATTTCTATCAACTTGATCTAGAGATGTCGTTCGTCGAGCAGCAGGACGTATTCGATACGATCCAGCCCGTAATTACCGGTATTTTCGAAGAGTTCGGCAAAGGCCGCAACGTCGACCAAACATGGGAGCAGATTAGCTACCGTGATGCGGCCCTATGGTACGGCAGCGACAAGCCTGACTTGCGCAACCCGATCAAGATGCAGGTTGTATCAGAGCATTTTGCAGGCTCGGGTTTTGCGATTTTCGCCAAGCTGCTAGAGCAAGAAGGCACCGAAGTGCGCGCAATCCCCGCGCCGACGGGCGGCAGCCGCAAGTTCTGCGACCGCATGAATGCATTCGCCCAGAAAGAGGGTCTGCCAGGTATGGGTTACATCTTCTGGCGCGAGAAAACTGCAGATGCTGTTGCGCAAGAGCTGGGCATCACTGTCAAAGAAGCCCAAGCCAAGCTGAAATCCGGTGAAGTCGAAGGCGGCATGGAAGCGGCTGGTCCTTTGGCAAAGAACATCGGCCCAGAGCGCACTGAAGCGATCCGCCAGCAATTGGGTCTTGGCCTTGGCGATGCAGCGTTCTTCCTCGGTGGCAAACCGAAGGCATTCGAAGGCGTAGCCGGCAAGGCACGCAACGTGATCGGCGAAGACTTGGGTCTGACCGACAAGAACCGCTTTGCGTTTGCATGGATCGTGGATTTCCCGATCTATGAGCAGGACGCAGAGACTGGCAAGATCGACTTTGAACACAACCCTTTCTCGATGCCGCAGGGCGGTATGGAAGCCCTCGAAGGTAATCCGCTTGAGGTGCTAGGTTATCAGTATGACCTAGCCTGCAACGGGTACGAACTGGTGTCCGGTGCTATCAGGAACCACCGCCCCGAGATTATGTTCAAAGCGTTCGAGATCGCAGGCTACGGCCCCGACGAAGTGCGCAAGCGCTTTGGCGGCATGGTCAACGCGTTCCAGTATGGCGCACCGCCCCACGGAGGTTGTGCAGCTGGTATCGACCGGATTGTGATGCTGCTAGCGGATGCATCGAACATCCGCGAAGTCATCATGTTCCCGATGAACCAGCGCGCCGAAGATTTGATGATGGACGCCCCAAGCGAACCTTTGAACGAACAGATGCGCGAATTACATCTCCGCGTTCTGCCGCAAAAAAGCTAAATCGGCCCTGCGGCCGTAATTCGCGATTGCACCATCTCAGACAGTGAAGCGACCCCTTGATCGGGGTTGCGACCTGCATTTCGAATTTGCGCCAAACAAGTCACTGCGCGGTCCATGTCGTAGTCGCGAGCGCTGCGCGCTACACCGCCCAAGAATTGCGTAACGTAATCAAGGGTGTTTTCGCCAGCATCCCGATCCAGAACTTGTGCAATATGGTTCAGGTCGTCTTGGTAGACGACCAAGTCTGGACTGATCACTTCGTCCTCTATCAATCTAGGTGTGGGTGGTTGGCAATTCGCGGGCAAATGCGCCAAGATGACTGATTGAAACGCGACCAGACTGTCCACCGGCTTTTCGATGAAATCGTCAGCACCAGCTGCCAAGACGGCAGCTCTTTGCGTACCATCCCCACTGGTTCCAACAATGACATCGATCCTTGGTGCGGCTTCGGCGATCGTGGTGATCAGATCGATCCCAGAGCCGTCTGGCAGGCCGACGTCCACAATAAGAACTGTCGGCAGACAGATCGCCAAATGCCGATGCGCGGTTTCCAAACTGTCGGCCCGCCTGATCCGCGCGCCAGAGCGCAGGCACATCATGCGCACAGCCTCGCTTGCGAAACGGCTGTCTTCGACCACGAGAACCGTCTGCCCCAAAAGAGGTCGGCGCGCGGTCGGGGCGCGTATCAGCGAGAATGCATCGATTGAGTCCATGGCGATTCGCCCCCTTTGTCGTCGGTTCATCTATCAAAGCAGAACAAGGTGAACAGATTGTTAACTTCATCCCGCGTTGCGCTTGGCATCATCGCAGGCCATATTGCGCAAAAAGGAGAATGCTCATGATTGGTCGCCTCAACCACGTCGCAATTGCCGTACCGGACCTGGAAGCTGCAAGCGCGCAATACCGCACCATGCTGGGCGCCGATGTAGGTGCGCCTCAAGATGAACCTGACCACGGTGTCACGGTTGTTTTCATCACGCTGCCGAACACCAAAATCGAATTGCTTTATCCGCTGGGCGAAGGGTCCCCGATCCAAGGCTTCTTGGACAAGAACCCATCGGGCGGCATGCATCATGTCTGCTACGAAGTCGATGACATCATGGCTGCTCGCGATCACCTGCTTAAAGAAGGCGCGCGGGTTCTGGGCAATGGCGAGCCAAAAATCGGCGCGCACGGCAAACCGGTGCTTTTCTTGCATCCAAAGGACTTTAACGGCTGTCTGGTAGAACTGGAACAGGTGTAGCCCTTGCCCTGACCGCCGATCGACGTATTTGTCTGGCATACGCTTTTATAAAGGAAAACTCCCATGGGTCCTGTATCCGGCCTTGTACTTTTCGCTGTCATTTGGACGATTGTTTTCTTCATTGTTCTGCCGCTGCGGCTTGAAACCCAAGGCGAAGCGGGTGAAATTGTGCCGGGGACCCATGCGTCTTCGCCCGCGAATTTCAGCTTCAAACGCAAAGCGAAAGTAACGACGATGTTCGCCTTTCCGATCTGGCTGGTGATTGCGACTGTGCTGTTGACGGGTGCCGTCAGCATTCGCGACATCGACTGGTTTGAGCGGATGTCGACGCCAGAGGTCAGTCGCGACTAACTGTGTGATAAAGATGGGTAAAGGTTGCTGCCCCTAGGATCGGGATGAACAGATTAACCAGCGGGAATGATAGCGGGACGGCCATCAGGCAGCCGGCAAGCCAGATTTTCCCCTGATGTTCTTTGCGCAGGTCTTTGGCGGCAGCGCGCCCGATGCGGCGCATGGCGGCAAGCTGAAAGTATTCCCGCCCGAGCAGGAACCCGTTCAGTGCATAGAAGATGAAGAATGCTGCGAATGGAAAGATCACATAGAACACGAATGCAAAGATATTCGCCGCGATCAACACGCCAAGGAAATTGACTGTATCACGTAGCCCGTCGCTGAAATTGACTGATGGCACCGTGGGCAGGTTTGGGAAATATTCATCCTCGACCGCTTGGGCGACCTCATCCAAGAACAGCGATGTGATCGCGGAAGCGACGGGGACCATCAAAAAGATCGAAAGCACCAAAACAAGGCCCAACGATCCCCAACTTAGCAAATCGCCCAGCCATGTTACTTCGCCTACGCCCGGCAGGATGATCGGTGCAGCAGTCAGCCATTCGACCAGCCACAAAAGTACGGCATAAAGCCCCACCAAGAGCGCGATCGTCAAACCGATACCGCGCCACAGCACCTTGCGAAAACGTGGGTCAGGCAACTGGGCAAGCGCCTTGAGGAACGAGGTTAGGATCATGTATCTACCCACGTGGTGATTGCATCCAGATCAGGGCGAGGCCGTTCTGGCGGCGGGTTCGTCTCTGTTCCGATATGGATGAAGCCAGCGACGGTCTCGTGGGACGCCAGTCGCAGACCTTCGGTGATAAAGGTGCGGTCATGACTAGCCCAGCCGGACAACCAATTGGCACCCCATCCCGCTGCAAGTGCTGCATTCACAAGAGCTAGACACACCGCACCGGCCGAATAGACCTGTTCGATTTGGGGGATCTTGTCAGTCGGTTTCGGACTACTAATCACGGCAATAGCCAAGTCCGCATTGCCAAACTGATCGGTAGCCTTGGTGATCTTGTCAGGATCAATGCCAAGGGCGACGCCACGTGTAGGCACCATCTGTGACAGGCGGGTCAATGCAGGTCTGGTCAGCACAATAAAGCGCCAGGGTTCTAGCTTGCCATGATCGGGTGTGCGGGCGGCGGCAGTGAGCAAGGGCATCAGCGCCGGGCGGTCCGGGACAGGTGTTGTTAGCGTCTTTGAAGGACGCGAACGACGGGTCAGCAAAAAATCAAGGGCGGCAGGATTTGGCGTGGGCATCATGAAGTCCTGTAGTTGGTTGTCTCGCAAATATGGTTGCTGGGGAACAAAGACAACCGGCGCGCTATAAGGCTGCTTTTATGTCGGCGATCCAGGCGTCCAAAAAGGCATCAAACCGTGGGTCAGGCTGGCGTAAGGGAAAGACCTCGGCAAAAGGATCAGGCGCCGTGATCAGGCTGCCGGACATTTCCTGCAAGACGTTATGGCCGCAAAAGGGGACGTAGGTTTCCGAGTATCCGCCTTCATGCACCATCAATAGCTTGCCGTCGCAGACATCATCCGCAAGCGCCAATACCTGACGGGTCATCATCGCAAAGGTTTCAGCCGTGGCCAACATGCGACCTAACGGATCGTTGGCAGCAGCGTCATAGCCGCAGGCGATGATCAACACATCAGGGGCAAAGTCGCGAATGGCCGGCAGGGCAAGGCGGTCCATCGCGGCCAAATAACCCGTGTGACCTGTGCCGGGTGGAAGTGGGATATTCAGGTTATAACCAATCCCATCACCCGCTCCGCGATCGGCAAAATCACCTGTATCCATGGGATAATTGCGGTCTTGATGCAATGATACGGTCAACACGTCGGAGCGTTCATAAAACACGGCTTCCGTTCCGTTCCCATGATGAACATCCCAATCCAAAACAGCAAAGCGCTGGGCAAGGCCTGCGGCCTTTGCGGCCTCGATCGCAATGCCGATGTTGTTCAATAGGCAAAAACCGTTGGGATAATCGGGCAGGCAATGATGTCCGGGTGGACGGGATAATGAATAAGCGTTGGCGACGTCACCCTTAAGAACAGCGGCAAGAGCAGTCTTTGCCAGTCCAGCCGATTGCGCGGCCAATTCATATCCGCCCGGACCAAATGGAGTACGCCTGCCCAATTCGCCACCGCCTGCATCAGAAAGCGCCTTAAACTGATCCAGATAGTGAGCGGGATGGACACGCAACAATTCCTCACGCGTTGCAGGGTCTGCACCAGACATCACGAGCGCGCGGGCCAAACCGGTCACTTCAATCAAGTTCTTGAGCCGGCGCTTGGTCTCTGGGCTCTCAGGTAATCCACCATCCAACGGTTGCACCAAACCACCCACCGGCAACATGCCTGCATAGTTGCCGCCGCCATGCCAGAAACAACGCTCATCCCAATAAAACCCGGTCGACATATGGCTCTTCATCCCTTCTTTTGTTCTTAAATACCTCTGCCGGAGGCTCCGATGCGCACTACGAGCTCAAGTTTTTCGCAGCCGGTAAACCCCTTCTGGCAGATCCAAGGCGGCCTCAAGATCGCGCAACTGGCTCAAGGAGAGTGTGACTTGTACCGATGTATTGGTGCGCGGGTCCCACTGGTTGATTGTGACGCAGTCATCAAACGCGTTAACGATTACATCCTCCTTTAGCGGGGCCTTACCTTCGTCGACCAACGTGATAACCGTGGCATCATACTCGTGTTCTATCGTAAACATGGAGCAAGCCTAGCGTGGGGCTGCGGGCGGTGCAATCCGCGCTGGAATGGTCAAATGCGTGTGTTATAGTTCGTCCGACACATCATTTACCGGAGCAGCGACATGCGTTTTCTAACTCTAGGACTCATTTTGACACTTGCCGCTTGTACGCCCGTCATGGTGGACAAACCTGACGAAGCGCGGGTGATGCAAACCACAGTTGCGCCTGCAAAGCTGGCCCAAAGACAAGCGATCGAGAACTTCAATTTTGCGGTCGCGCGGATTGAACCTGTGGCAGAGAGGCTGTGTCGGCAGCGCAATCCAAGTCAAAACTGCGATTTTCAAATCATCGTTGACGACCGACCTAACCAGCCAGTGAACGCTTACCAAACACTGGATCGCAACGGTCGACCGATTATCGCGTTCACGGTGCCGCTGATTGAAGATGCGCGCAACCGCGACGAAATCGCTTTTGTTATGGCACACGAGGCCGCGCATCACATTGAAGGGCATATCGCGCGCCAGCAGGCAAACGCACAGATTGGTGCGGTTTTGATTGGCGGGTTGGCCGGGGCATTGGGGGCAAACGATCAAAGCACCATCGACCTAGCGACCCGTATCGGGGCCGGTGTCGGTGCGCGCAGCTATTCCAAAGATTTTGAGCTTGAGGCAGACGCTCTGGGCGCACGCATCGCCGCCGCAGCCGGGTTTGATCCGTTGAACGGCGCGCAATTCTTTTTCCGAGTTCCCGATCCAGGGGACCGCTTTTTGGGAACTCATCCAGCCAATGCCGATCGTTTGCGCACGGTGCAGCGGGTGGCGGCAGGGCTTTAGCGTGGGCTAAGCGACTGCGACCACTGAAATTGTGATAGCGGCAAAAAAACAGGCTGATGCTGCAACCACAAAGCCATGCCAAATCGCGATAGAGAATTTCATCGTTTCAGAGGCATAGAACGGCACACCTGCCGTATAAAGCAGGCCTCCAACTGCCATGAGGATCATCGCCGACACAGGCACCAGAGGCCAAAGTGCCCAGATCAATGCAAGGCTAAGCCAGCCCATAATCAGATACAGCGCAGGTCCAAACCGACCCGGCGTGCGCCAGAAGAACAGTTTTAGCACGACGCCCACGACCGCGAGCGTCCATACGATGGAAAGCACTGCATAGGCAAAACCACTGCCGATCAGTACGACCAGCGGCGTGTAGGTGCCTGCAATCTTAAGATAAATCGCAGCATGATCAAAACGGCGCAACAACGGTCTGACATTTTCCCAGGGTGTGAAATGATACATCGCCGAGGCTGCAAATGTCGCGATCAACGTCGCCCCATAGACGGCAATCGCCAGCATTTGCATTGGTGCGGCCACGTCTGCGGACCAAACCATTAGCAAAATCGCGCCCGTCAATGCGCCCAACACGCCAATCGCATGCATCGTGCCATCAGCAATGCGTTCAGAGCGTGCGTAGGTGGGATACATGGCGACTTCCTTTGGTTTATAACATCAAGTTAGGTGGACCACGCAGAGGGTCAATTGTTTCGTTGGGTCAGTCTTGGGACTTGGCAGTGTGCCGCAGATCGCACAAAGATGTTGCGACAAGGTCAAAGCGCGAAAAGGAAAGCATCCATGTGGCAGCAAATACTGCGGGTTAGGCAGCGTGCAATCTGGTCATGGGCCGGGTTCTTTCACGTGTATAAAACCGAAGGCTCATTATCTCAGTGGCTGGTTGCCAACGCTATTTTTGGCGTGTTGGCTTTTGCGCTGCCACTGTCTGCGGGCGAGCGGGGGATGCTATTGATGGGCGGGATTATCGTGCTGGCCGCCGAATGCATGAACACAGCAATAGAACGGGTGGTCGACGATATCAGCACTGAAAAGCGAGATGCGGCAATGCAGGCCAAAGACTGCGGTTCTGCGGCAGTGGCCGTGACCGCGATTGGGGTCGGTGTGGCATGGGTTTGTGTGGTCGTCGGATTGATCTGGTAGAACGCGGCTCTTTCCTTAGGTGGTATAAGACCTAGTTCGTTACTCAACAGATTTAGGAGAACACTATGCGCCTGACCACTTTAACCCTCGCCTTGTTTCCAATGACCGCTTTTGCTGCGGGCGAAGAAAGCTTTACACCGCCCACACCGTCCGAGACGACAACCGTATGTGACGCGGGGCTGATTTGGGATTTGGCGACCGAAACCTGCATGGACCCCGCGGACAGCAGCAATGATGATAGCGCGCGGATGAACGATGTGCGTGAATTGGCCTACGAAGGATATCTGCAAGCGGCGTTGAATGTACTCGATACGCTGGATGATCCGTCAGATACGATGGCGCTGACCTATTATGGGTTTACCCACCGCAAAGCAGGGCGCACTGATCTGGGAATGACGTACTACAAGGCCGCTTTGCAGGCCGATCCGGACAATGTGCTGGCGCGGTCCTATATGGGGCAAGGGTTTGCCGAAGCAGGCGATATGGTACTGGCGCAGGCTGAATTGACCGAAATCCGGATGCGGGGCGGGCGCGGCACATGGGCGGAATGGTCCTTGCGGCAGGCAATCTCGACGGGAACTGGCTACAGCTATTAACTTGATCTAGCGCAAGGCGGGGCGTTTTCGGACATGTATTCTAAGCATGACCGAACAAAGGAGACCCCGTCATGCAGACCCTCGGAAACGCCCGCGACCACTTTTGGCGCGTTGTTAAAATGGCCACCGCTAACAATGTCGACCTGTCGACAGCACTTGATGAAGGTGTGATCGATATCGAGCAATACGCGGGCATGATCACGGGCTGCCAAGGCTGCACGCAGGTTGGCAAATGCGACAAGCTGCTGGCGCGGATGCCGCAGTTGGACAAGGCACCGGATTACTGCGTGAACGGCGATACGTTTGCGGAACTGCGCAGCACCTAAGACAGACCCTGATTTCCAGCCCGACATAAGTGCGACCAAGCGGACGCTTGCAAAATTGCTGCGTTGGGCTAACTTTCTTGCATGAATTAATCGCAGGAGGAAATAATGCGTCTCACAGTACTCGCCCTTGCCTTGCTGCCGATCGCGGCACAGGCCCAAAGCACAACGACACCCACCCCGACAGAGCCTTTGGCCCAAGCCCAAAGCTGCCCCGTTGGTATGGCGTGGAATGCGGGCGCAGGCGCCTGCACAGAGGCAACAGATGCTGCATCACCGCTCAAAGGACTTGGCGGACCAAGTGGATGCAGCCACGGTGCCGCCCGCGAGGTTATGTCCTGATCGCAGGACAAGCCCCTGAAAGTCATTGAAAATGCGCTAAGCGACCGTGGATCAAAATACGCGGTCTCTGGTGGTGCTGTCGGATCAGCAGACGAGGTGAAAGCCTTTGTCAAAACGCTGTGTCGCCGCAAGAAATTCGCAAAGGCCACGCATAATACCTGGGCGGTTTTGCTGCCTGACGGCCCCCTTAAAAACGATGACGGCGAAAGCGGCGCAGGCATGGTGATCCTGCGGATGCTGGAGCGTGAAGGGCTGGAGGGGCATATCATCGTGGTGACACGGTGGTTTGGCGGCACGAAGCTGGGCGGAGATAGGTTTCGCAGGGTGCAGGACGCGGTGCGGGTTTATTTGGATGATATGTAGGTTGCGGTGATTTCCAACAGAGGGCAGCCCCTGACCCTGGGTGGGGGGCTGCCGGGCAGTTGTATCGATTGGCACAAGTACGATTTTGTGTGGATATACCCATCAGGGCCCTTGCTCCGATTCAAATTTCGCAACAAGGGCTAAAGAAAGCGCTATTAGTTGTTTCGTCGTATCGAGAGAGTGTCCGACCTTCTGTGTATTAGCAATATGGTCCATGCTTCATTAACGAAGGAGCATGAAGACAATGACGATTACGAAGGAAGTATTAGACGAGCTGCTTA
>Ga0208660_1000871_pt1 | contig 12263 bp, 9 predicted proteins | sample DEB08_DNA_13_FD_184527 | JGI IMG/M metagenome (GOLD analysis project Ga0208660, IMG submission 184527) | Aqueous microbial communities from the Delaware River and Bay under freshwater to marine salinity gradient to study organic matter... | ecosystem: Environmental > Aquatic > Marine > Coastal ... | reverse complement strand
GGCGCTGTGCGTTTCGTAATTGAAGCGGCGACGCCTGCGGAAGCGGCAAAGATGGACGGCGTCCGTCGCGCCGCCGAAGACATCGTGCGTCGCTTGCCGGGTGTGGAAGCTGCAACAGTCATTCTGACTGCCCACGGCCCGGCCCCCAAAGCACCAGAACCGCCATCTCTTAAACTCGGCCGTCACCCAACGCCGCAGGCTGGTCCCGCAAAGGTATCTGGTGTGGACCGCATTTTGGCGATCGGTTCTGGTAAGGGCGGTGTCGGTAAATCTACGGTGTCCTCTAACCTTGCGGTGGCTTTGGCCAAAGAGGGGCGGCGCGTTGGTTTGCTGGATGCAGATATCTACGGACCGTCGCAGCCGCGCATGATGGGTGTGAACAAACGCCCAGGTTCGCCCGATGGTAAAACGATCATTCCCCTTCAGGCGCACGGTGTCACGATGATGTCGATTGGCCTGATGATGGAAGAAGGCAAAGCCGTCGTTTGGCGCGGCCCGATGTTGATGGGCGCATTGCAGCAGATGTTGGGCCAAGTGCAATGGGGTGAATTGGATGTGCTTATCGTCGATTTGCCGCCGGGCACTGGCGATGTCCAATTGACGTTGTGCCAAAAGACCGAACTGACGGGCGCAATCATCGTCAGCACGCCGCAGGACGTGGCTTTGATTGATGCGCGCAAGGCGCTTGATATGTTCAATTCGTTGCGTACGCCAGTGTTGGGCATGATTGAAAATATGTCGACATTCGTTTGCCCGACCTGCGGCACGGAATCACATATCTTTGGACAGGGCGGCGTTGCAGCAGAGGCTCAGAAGATCGGTGTGCCGTTCTTGGGCGCGCTGCCGATTGACCTTGATACGCGCCTTGCAGGTGATGCAGGCACGCCCATTGCGGCGGGCGATGGCCCGATGTCTGATGCGTACCGTGCGATAGCGCGTCGCTTGATCGATGGCGGGATTGCTTGATCAGCATCCGCCTTGCGGCCCCTGACGACTTTGATCAGATTTGGCCGCTTTTGCGCGACGTGTTTCGCGCAGGGGACACCTATGCCGTCGATCCAGACATTTCGCGCGATGCGGCCTTTAGCTATTGGATGACCCAAGCTGCGGCGACTTATGTCGCGGTGGATGCGGGCCGCGTCGTCGGCACATACTATATAAAGACGAACCAAGCAGGCGGTGGCGCCCACATATGTAACTGTGGCTATATCGTCAGTGCGGACGCGCGCGGGCAGGGGATTGCAGCCCAACTTTGCATTCATAGTCAGGACGCGGCTGCAGCACTTGGCTACAACGCGATGCAGTTCAACTTTGTCTTAGCCAGCAATCAAGGCGCTGTCCGGCTATGGCAGAAGCTGGGCTTTGCGACTATCGGCACTATCCCCGATGCTTTTGCGCACCCGCAACTGGGCATGGTCGATGCGTTTGTGATGCATAAGAAGTTGCTGCGCTAAAGAGGCGATGTCACCGGATGCATCCATTTCGGGATATCATGGAATCGAAGTAAGATTCGGGGTCAGTATCCAAAATTGAGGGCGCTCGGCCGCGATAATTTTGCAATTTTTGAAAAAAAATTGCAGGATCAGAATTTTCCTCTCGTTTGAAGAAATTACTCTAAAACTACAATTATATACTATATGTTGTTGCTATTACATGGGGTGGCACCATCAGTATGCACTATTCGTGGGTGCATAGGGGGACTTGCCTTGCGCCAACTAACGTCAAAAACCATCAGGTACCATGATTTCCCAGAAAACTGTTGATTAGGGGCCGGAGTGGTGGCACAACAGTCACACGGGAAATGACGAACACGACTTCCAAAGGGGCAACTTAAGAACCCCAACCGGCAAAAGCAGGTTTCATACAGGCTTCGCCATTACCCAAACTAGATCCGGCGCGTAAGCGAGCAGACATCCCCCCAGGTGGCACGCGCAGTCGGACATCCCGCAAAGGGACGAAGATGGCGGATTGATCAGTGGCAGCCGATCAATCCGCCGTTTTCACATTTAGAGTAGATTTTCGGGGGCGGGTGAGGACCGAGGGACAGTGGTTCTGAGTTTTACAGGCGAACACACCCAAAAGGTGGACGGTAAGGGGCGCATGTCGATCCCTGCTGATTTTCGTCGCGTGCTCGAATCCGGTGACCCTGCGTGGACGACCGGACTAAACCCCCGCCTTTACGTTCTCTACGGTGATCACCTGAAAGAGACGCTTCACGTCTATACGATCGCCGCCTTTACCGAGATCGCAGATCAAATCAACGCGATGCCACGTGGATCCGCGGCGCGCACGCGTATGTCGCGTTGGATCCTTGGGCAGTCGATGAAGCTTGAGGTCGACAAAGATGGTCGCGTTGTTATGCCGATCCGTCAGCGTCAAAAGCTGGGTATGACAGAAGGCGAGGTCTATTTTACAGGCGTCGGCGATCATTTCGAAATTTGGGAATCTGATACCTTTAACAGCACCGTTGGTGATCCGATGAAGAGCTGGCTGAACGAACAGCCAGACGGCTATGATCCACTAAGCGAGTTGGACGGCTAGATTATGTCAGACGCCGCACCGCATATTCCTGTCCTGATTAGACCGCTCATCGCAGCGGTCTCTCCTGTTTCTGGGGTCTGGCTGGACGGAACGTTTGGCAATGGCGGTTATGCCCGCGAATTGCTTGATGCTGGTGCTGACAAAGTTATCGGCGTTGACCGCGATCCGCATGCATTTGAATTGGCCGCTGACTGGGTTGCCGGATACGGCGACCGGATCGAACTTGTCGAAGGTGTGTTTTCCAAGCTTGACGAATACGCCAGCGATCTTGACGGTGTTGTGCTGGACCTTGGTGTCAGCTCTATGCAGTTGGACTTAGCAGAGCGCGGGTTTTCATTCATGCGGGATGGCCCGCTTGATATGCGGATGTCTCAAAGTGGCATTTCAGCAGCCGATTTCTGTAATGACGCGGACGAGGCTGAATTGGCCGACATAATCTATCTTTACGGCGAAGAGCGTGCTTCGCGCCGCATTGCCAAGGCCATAGTGGCGGCCCGACCGCTTTCGACCACTGGCGAATTGGCCAAGATCGTCGAGGGCTGCCTGCCACGCGCCAAACCCAAGCAATCGCACCCAGCCACGCGCACCTTCCAAGCGCTGCGCATTGCCGTGAACAACGAATACGGTGAATTGGCGATGGGGCTAATGGCCGCTGAACGTGCGCTAAAACCGGGAGGTCAATTGGCCGTCGTGACCTTTCATTCGGTCGAAGACCGCATGGTCAAACGCTTCTTGCAGGCCCGTTCTGGTAATACTGCGAACGCGAACCGCTATGCGCCCGAAGTTGAACAAATCACGCCGGCGTTCCGTATCGAGAAACGCAAGGCGATTGGCCCTGACGAACAGGAATTGTCTGTGAACCCACGGTCGCGGTCGGCTAAGTTACGTGTGGCTATTCGCACTGATGCGCCCGCACAGGACATTGATCCGGCAGACCTCGGCATGCCGATGATGAAGACAAAAGGGGGTAGGTAATGCGCGGTTTGTTCTTTGTTTTGGCTGCTTTCGCGGTGATGGCATTAGGCTTTTGGGCTTATCAAGAGAACTACAAAACCCAAGCAGAAATTGCGGATGTACGCGGTCTGCACAGTGAAATTGGTGCGGCGCACGAACGTCTGGGCATGTTGCGCGCTGAATGGGCTTACCTGAACCGTCCTGACCGCTTGGCTGATCTTGCTGATCTGAATTTTGACCGTCTTGGTCTGCTGCCACTCATGCCAGATGCCTTCGGCCGCGTTGATCAAATCATCTACCCGATTCCGCAGATATTGCCGATTACCAACCCGATTGAACTGTCCTCTGGCGGGTTCGACGAACAGGATAATGACCTATGATCCGCACGCCGCTCCGCCCGCTTGCCCGCGTGCTCAAGGCGCGCGCCAAAGGCGAAAACCCTGACGCAATCGAAGCAGAGAACCGTGCCCGCCGCCACGAGGCGATGGCAGACAAGCATCGCCAACGCGCCGAAGGTCGTTTGTTGGTTCTGGGGCTAGCGTTCTTTTGTGCGTTCGGTGTGATCGGCATGCGGATGGGTACCCTGGCGGGGTCCGTTCCGGAAGAGCCGCGTGCCTCTGCTGTCGGCAATCCGATTATTGGGCAACGCTCTGATATTGTTGATAGAAACGGACGTATCCTCGCAACGAACCTGCAAACGCATTCACTCTATGCGCATCCACGCGACATGATTGATCCCGCGTATACCGCCAAAGGTTTAGCGCAGATTTTCCCTGAACTGGACGAGGCGGAACTGCTTGCTAATTTCACCAGTGACCGCCGGTTCCTTTGGATTAGACGCCAGATAAGCCCTGAACAAATGCAGGCTGTTCACGATATCGGATCACCCGGTTTGTTGTTTGGCCCACGCGAGATGCGTCTTTATCCCAATGGCTCGATTGCCGCTCATATTTTGGGTGGGGCCAGCTATGGCCGCGAAGGCGTTGCAAGTGCCGAAGTCATCGGCGTTGCAGGTGTAGAAAGCAAGTTTGACGGTTTCTTGCGTGATCCCGCGAACGAAGGTGCGCCGCTGGAGTTGTCCCTTGATCTGACCGTACAGGCCGCCGCCGAACGGGTTTTGGCCGGTGGAATGTCGATCATGAACGCCAAAGGTGCCGCGTCGGTCCTGATGGATATTCATACCGGCGAGATCATCTCGATGGTTTCACTGCCAGATTTTGACCCAAACAACCGTCCGCGTGTTTTGACGACTGGTGATCAATCTGACAGCCCATTGTTCAACCGTGCAGTTCAGGGTGTTTACGAGCTGGGTTCAGTCTTTAAAATTTTCACGACCGCCCAAGCGATGGAACTTGGTTTGGTGAACGCAAACACCATGATCGACACCCAAGGCCCGCTGACCTGGGGCCGCTTCCGCATTCGTGATTTCCACGACTATGGTCCGGAATTAAGCACGACCGACGTGATTGTTGAATCGTCCAACATTGGTACAGCGCGCATCGCCATGCAGATCGGCGCAGAACGCCAACGTGATTTCTTAGGCGCGCTTGGCTTTCTAGAGCCGACCCCGCTAGAAATGGTCGAAGCGCCAACTGGAAGGCCACTTCTGCCGCCGAACTGGTCTGAAATTTCAACAATGACAATATCTTACGGTCATGGTCTGTCATCTTCACCGGTACATCTGGCCGCCGGATATGCAGCGATTGCGAACGGCGGAACACGGGTTGAACCCACTTTGTTGCGCCGCACCAACGTTGAAGTTGGCCCGCGTGTTATCAGCGAAGCGGTCAGCGCGCGTTCAGTCGATATGCTGCGCCAAGTCGTGCAGCGCGGCACAGCGTCATTCGGCGAAGTGCGCGGCTACGAAGTTGGTGGTAAGACCGGAACGGCCGACAAACCACGCGCAGCCGGTGGCGGCTACTACGACGACAAGGTCATTTCGACATTCGCGTCAGTCTTTCCGGCCAGTGACCCCAAATATGTGTTGATCGTTACACTTGACGAACCATCAGAAAATTCCGGTGCAGAACCACGCCGCACCGCAGGTTGGACCGCCGTTCCAGTCGCGGCTGAAATGATCCGCCGCATCGCACCCCTGCTGGGGTTGCGACCGCAAGTGGACACGCCGCAACAGGTCGGTGTAACACTCACCTCAAATTAAGAGGGCGGCAGCAATGACATCACTTGCGGAATTGGGTCTGACGGCACAAGGCGGGCGCGAAGCGCAGATCACGGGACTGGCCGTCGACAGCCGTGATGTGAAGCCCGGCTTCTTGTTTGCCGCATTGCCCGGTGCACAGGTCCACGGTGGCGAATTCATTCAATATGCTTTGCGTATGCAAGCAAGCGCGATCCTGACCGATGCGGAAGGGGCTGCGATTGCCGCCACCGAATTGGCCGCGTCAGACGCCGCATTGATCATCGCACAAGACCCACGTCAGGCCTTGGCGCAAACGGCTTCGCTTTGGTCTGGGGCGCATCCTGCGACTGTCGTGGCGGTGACGGGGACCAATGGCAAAACATCCATCTCGACTTTTTGCCGCCAAATCTGGGAAGAATTGGGTATCGCTGGCGTGAACCTTGGCACGACAGGTGTCGAGGGCGCGTGGACGCACCCGCTGAAACACACAACCCCAGAACCGATTACCTTGCACCGTGTCTTGGCCCAAGCCGCCCAAAACGGCATCACCCATGTCGCGATGGAGGCGTCATCGCATGGTCTGGATCAGCGACGCTTGGACGGCGTGATTTTGACCGCTGCGGGGTTTTCGAACTTTAGCCAAGACCACCTTGATTATCATAAGACTTTTGAAGCCTATTTTGACGCCAAGATGGGGCTGTTTGAACGCGTCCTGTCCGAAGACGGTGTGGCCGTCGTCAACCTTGATGATCTCAAAGGTGCCGATGTCGCGGCGATCTGTTCAGCGCGAGGTCAAGAAATCATTGGCGTGGGGCGTCATCCAGATGCGCGCCTGCGACTGACGGGGCAGCGCTTTGATGCCACCGGGCAAGATGTTTTGTTTGAATGGCAAGGTCGCGCACGTCAAACGCGGCTTGAATTAATTGGCGGTTTTCAGGCTGAAAACGTCCTGTTGGCGGCGGGCTTGGTGATTGCTGCTGGCGCTGATCCGGCAGATGTCTTTGACACGCTGCCGTATCTTCAAACTGTTCGGGGCCGAATGGAGTTAGCCGCGACCCGAGACACCGGTGCTGCCATTTTCGTTGACTATGCACATACGCCTGACGCGGTCGAAACAGCGCTCAAAGCGATGCGCCCGCATGTGATGGGCCGGATTGTTGTGATCGTCGGCGCAGGTGGTGATCGTGATACCGCAAAGCGTCCGTTGATGGGTGCTGCTGCTACGCAAAACGCCGATATTGTGATCATAACGGACGATAATCCCCGTTCGGAAGATCCAGCAAGTATTCGGGCGGCTGTCATGGCTGGGGCCGTTAATGCAGGGGGATCTGACAGTATTACCGAAGTGGGCGACCGTGCCGAGGCGATTTTGCGCGGTATCGATATGCTAGATGCAGGGGATGCTTTGTTGATCGCAGGTAAGGGTCATGAAAGCGGTCAGGTCGTAGGCGACACTGTGCTGCCCTTCGATGATGTGGAACAGGCCAGTGTCGCAGTTGCAGCACTTGAGGGGCGGATATGACCGCCCTTTGGACATCTGCCGATGCAGTTGCGGCAACGGGTGGACAGACGACTGCTGAATGGTCTGCAACTGGCGTTTCGATTGACACACGGACCATCAAAGCTGGCGATCTTTTTGTGGCCTTGACCGACGTGCGCGACGGGCATGATTTCGTCGCCCAAGCGTTGGAAAATGGGGCTGCGGCTGCTTTGGTCACGCACCGCCCAGACGGCGTGGCGCAAGATGCGCCGCTGCTGATCGTGGGTGACGTGCTTCATGCGCTTGAAGGATTGGGCCGTGCTGCCCGTGCGCGTACGCAAGCGCGTGTAGCGGCGATAACAGGATCGGTGGGCAAGACATCGACCAAAGAAATGCTGCGCGCGGTCTTGGAAAAGCAAGGCAAATGCCATGCCGCCGAAGCATCATACAACAATCATTGGGGTGTGCCGCTGACGCTGGCACGGATGCCCGCCGATACCGACTATGCCGTGATTGAAATCGGGATGAGCAATCCCGGTGAAATCACTCCGCTGTCCCAAATGGCGCGCCCGCATGTCGCTATGGTCACGACAGTCGCTGCAGCACATCTGGCTTCATTCGATAACCTTGCGGGGATCGCACATGAAAAGGCCTGCATCATGGATGGGCTTGAAGCGGGTGGCATCGCGGTCTTGAAAGGTGACATAGCTACCAGCCAGATTTTGCAAGACCACGCAGCAAAGCTGGGCGCGCGTCAGGTGCTATTTGGTGAAACTGGCCCCGATTGGGCCGTAGTCGATGTGCGTATCACTGGTGATGTAACGGTCATAAAAGCCACGGGCGGGGGCGAGGACTATCTCTTCAAACTCTCTGTGCCCGGCCGCCATTTTGCGATGAACGCGGTCGGTGTGTTGGCTGTGGTTGATGCGCTTGGCGCTGATCCAGTTGCCGCGTCACTGGATATTGCCGGATGGGTGCCGCCTGCAGGGCGCGGCGCGCGCGAAATTATCATTACTGACATAGCCAACAACGGCGAAAGCCTTGAATTGTTGGACGATGCATTCAACGCCAATCCGACATCATTGATCGCATCACTTGAAGTGTTAGCCGCATCAACCCCCACTGACGACGTAGGCCGGATCGTTAAAGGGCGGCGCGTCGCAATTTTGGGTGACATGTTGGAATTGGGCCAAGATGAAATCGCAATGCATAGCAATTTCGCCCAAAACCATCACTTACAAAGTCTTGATATCATCCACTGTGCGGGTCCTTTGATGCGCCATCTTTGGGATGCACTGCCCGAGGAACAACAAGGCCAATGGGCCGCCACCGCAGCAGAGCTTGTCCCGCGTGTGACGCGTTTGGTCGATGCGGGTGATGTGGTGTTGGTCAAAGGCTCAAAGGGATCCAAAGTCAGCCTTGTCGTTGACGCCATCCGAAAACTGGGGCATCGCCGCTCTTGAGATCAATAAGGTAGATTAGATGTTATACTGGCTTACGGCGCTTTCCGATGGTGGCGATTTCTTTAACCTGTTTCGCTACATCACGTTCCGTGCCGGTGGTGCGTTTATGACGGCGCTGATATTCGGTTTCATCTTTGGCAAACCTCTGATCAACGTGCTGCGCCGTAAGCAAGGCAAAGGTCAGCCAATCCGCGATGATGGCCCCGAGGGGCATTTTGCCAAAGCGGGCACACCCACGATGGGCGGGCTTTTGATTGTTGGCGCGCTGACATTTTCGACCTTGCTTTGGGCGCGCTTGGATAACCCGTTTGTTTGGATGGTGCTATTTGTGACGCTGTCTTTCGCCGCAATCGGCTTTGCGGATGACTATGCAAAGGTGTCCAAGCAGACGACCTCTGGGGTGTCCAGCCGGGTGCGGATTTTGCTTGGTATCTTGATTGCTGCTATCGCAGGATATTGGGCAGCGGCCTATCACCCTGATGATCTGACCAATCAACTGGCGCTGCCTATTTTCAAAGATACGCTCATCAATCTTGGTATTCTATTCATACCCTTTGCGATCATCGTGATTGTCGGGGCGGCCAATGCTGTGAACCTGACCGATGGTTTGGACGGTTTGGCGATTATGCCGGTGATGATTGCTGCTGGCACCTTTGGCGTGATTGCCTATGCCGTAGGGCGCACTGACTTTACTGAATATCTGGACGTGCATTATGTGCCGCAGACCGGTGAATTGCTTATCTTTACGATGGGACTGATTGGCGGCGGTTTAGGCTTTTTGTGGTACAATGCACCACCTGCCGCTGTGTTCATGGGTGACACCGGATCGCTGGCATTAGGTGGTGCGTTGGGCGCAATTGCGGTCGCCACCAAGCACGAACTTGTCTTGGCTATCGTTGGTGGATTGTTCGTGGCAGAGGCACTATCGGTCATCATTCAGGTGCTTTATTTCAAATCGACCGGCAAGCGCGTGTTTTTAATGGCGCCCATCCATCACCATTTTGAGAAAAAAGGCTGGGCAGAACCGCAGATCGTCATTCGTTTCTGGATCATCTCGTTGATCTTGGCGATGATCGGTCTGGCCACGTTGAAAGTCAGATAGGCCAAGGGGCAAAAAATGATACCCGTTCAAGGATATGCCGGACGCAAGGTGGCAGTATTGGGGCTTGGCCGTTCCGGTCGTGCAACGGCTGCCGCGCTGATCGCGGGTGGGGCGACGCCTTTGGTTTGGGATGACAGTGCTGTCGCGCGCGAAGCGGCAGAGGCTGACGGCCTAGATATTTGTGATTTGACCAAGGCGGGTGCATTTGAGGATGTTGCAGCCTTGATTGTAAGCCCCGGTATCCCGCATCTCTACCCAGCGCCAAACCCGGTAATTGCCGCGGCATGGGATGCCGATGTGCCTGTTGATAATGATATCGGACTGTTTTTCCGCTCTTTTGCGACCGATGATTGGGATGGCTTCGACAGCACGCCCCGCGTGATTGCCGTGACCGGATCAAACGGTAAATCCACGACAGCGGCGTTGATCCATCACATATTGATCGAAAACGGGCGGGCCGCGCAATTGGCCGGCAATATCGGGCGCGGCGTCTTGGACATTGATCCGGCGCATGACGGCGAAGTTGTGGTTCTCGAACTGTCGTCATATCAAACTGACCTTGCCCGCAGCCTAACGCCTGATGTCGCAGTTTGGACAAACCTGAGCCCCGATCATTTGGATCGACATGCCGGGATGGGGGGCTATTTCGCGGCCAAGCGGCGGCTGTTCGCCGAAGGTGGTCCTGACCGTGCGGTGATTGGCGTGGATGAAGTCGAAGGCCGCTATATCGCCAATCAATTGATTGAAGGTGCGCAGGATGACCGTGTAATCCGTGTCTCTTCTGGTCAAAAACTGGCAGGGCAGGGATGGAGCGTCTTTGCGCGCAAAGGTTTCCTGTCCGAATTCCGCAAAGGGCGCCAAGTTGGCTCTATCGATCTGCGCGATATTGCGGGCTTGCCCGGTGCGCATAACCATCAAAACGCATGCGCGGCCTATGCAGCGTGCCGGACGTTGGGACTTGGGCCAAAAGGAATTGAGGCAGCGCTGCGCAGTTTTGGCGGCTTACCGCACCGCAGCCAGATTGTTGCGACCCATGCGGGCGTCACTTACGTGAACGATAGCAAAGCAACGAATGTCGATAGTGCGTCAAAGGCGCTGCAAGCTTTTTCAAAGATCCGGTGGATTTGTGGTGGTTTGCAGAAAGAAGGCGGGCTGGATGGATTGCTGCCGCATATGGGGTCGGTCACGAAAGCCTACGTCATTGGTCGCGAGGCCGAGAGTTTTGCGCGTCAGTTGACGGGTGCCGAAACCGAGGTTTGTGGAGCTATGGACGAAGCTGTTGCGCGTGCGATGGCCGATGCACAAGACGGCGACGTTGTCTTGCTTGCACCTGCTGCAGCATCTTTCGACCAATATGACAGCTTTGAGAAACGTGGCGAAGATTTCATCCACTGTGTTCAGGGCGCTATCTCGTAAGGTGGATCATGATCCACCTTACCTCTCCGCTATAGCTTGTCCTGCCGCCCAGCCTGACGACCACGCCCATTGGAAGTTATAGCCGCCCAACCAACCAGTCACATCGACACATTCGCCGATGAAATAAAGGCCCGGCATGGATTTCGCTTCCATCGTTTTAGACGATAACGCGTCGGTATCAACACCGCCCAAAGTGACCTCTGCTGTGCGGTAACCTTCTGATCCGGCAGGGCGTAGTTCCCAGCTTGATAGTTTTTCACAAAGCGCGCTCAGGGCGGCGTCGCTTTGGTCAGCGATATTGCCATCCAACGTCAGTTCTTCGCGCAGGTGTTCCACCAATCGCGCCGGAATATGCTGTCCGAGTACCGTCGTCAGCGCCTTGCGTCCGTCAGTTTGACGATGGGTTTGAAGTGCGGCCATAAGCGTTCCGCTAGGATCCAAGTTCACCGTGATGCCCTCGCCCTCGTGCCAGTAAGATGAGGCCTGCAGGACCGCAGGACCTGAAAGGCCACGGTGTGTGAATAGTAGAGCTTCGTCAAAGCTAGTCTCATTGGCCGTGACCCGTACAGGGGCAGCGACACCGGCAAGCGGTTTGAATTTTTCGTCCGAGAAGGTCAAAGGCACCAGCCCAGGATGCGGGGTGATCACTGGCAGTCCAAACTGCGTTGCGATTTGATACCCAATTCCCGTCGCGCCCATCTTTGGGATTGATTTGCCGCCACAGGCAACCACGAGGTTTTTCACATCAAGCTGCGTCGTGCGCCCTTCCTTGCTGACGCTGACCGCGAAACGTTCACCGTCGTGGCTGATGCTTTCAACGCTTGTCTGCAGCCAAAGCTGGGCTTTCGCCTTGTCCATTTCCGCACGGAGCATTGCGATGATGTCTTTCGCTGATACGTCACAAAACAACTGACCCAGCGTCTTTTCATGCCACGGGATGCCATAATCATCGACCAGTGAGATGAAATCCCATTGCGTGTACCGTTTGAGAGCGGATTTGCAGAAATGGGGGTTCCCGCTGATAAAGTTCTGCGGGCTGGTGTGCATGTTTGTAAAATTGCAGCGCCCGCCGCCAGAAATCCTGATCTTTTCGCCCGGCGCCTTTGCATGGTCGACAACCAGCACGTCTGGCCCCGCATGCGCTGCGCACATCATGCCAGCGGCACC
>Ga0208660_1000865_pt1 | contig 12319 bp, 7 predicted proteins | sample DEB08_DNA_13_FD_184527 | JGI IMG/M metagenome (GOLD analysis project Ga0208660, IMG submission 184527) | Aqueous microbial communities from the Delaware River and Bay under freshwater to marine salinity gradient to study organic matter... | ecosystem: Environmental > Aquatic > Marine > Coastal ... | reverse complement strand
AGTACGATGTATCAGAAAGTATTAGACCGTTAGCACTAAGTAGTCATATCTACTTTAACTTTAAAAGGAATAGCTTTGAAGGATTGTTAGAGTACACTGTTGATAACAACACAGAGACTTACGGAGCGGTTGAGATTACAGAACAAGTTAATAAATATATACCTTCTAACATCGTAAGGATGGAAGGTAGTGCAGCTGAGAATATGATAGTTGTACAATCAAACTCTGATTATAATAAGTTGTTTCTGTATAAATACTTTTGGCAAGGCAGAGAGAAGATACAGAGTTCCTGGATGTCTTTTACTTTTACTAGGAAGGTTATAAGTTTTAAGTTTATTGAGTCTACTTTGTATGTAATTACCACAGATAGTGACGGTACTTACTTAGAGGAGATACCAATGGAGAATGGATTAACAGACACAGGTAAGGATTACTCTTTATTGTTAGACGGTAGAGTAGATGGTAATTCTTCTTATGTAGGTCTAGGTGGTTGGTATCCAACAGGAAGTAGTCCTTTAAATATCAATGGTACTACTGTTACTAATGTCAGCTTGATCGTAGGTGCTAATGGCTTTAAGTTCCAAGACGGTATGTCTTTCTATACAAAGAACGGTAATAAAAGAACTTTGACTATAGATAACGCTGACCCTACTAGAGCAGCTGTGAGTGGTCTTATTGCTAGTTTTGTATCTTACTCTAGTCATGTGACGCATAACAATAAGACATATAAATGTATTCAAAACCACACCGCAGACGCAGCTAAAGAGCCTGGAGTAGGTGTAGACTGGGAAGACTATTGGAGTGAAATCACTACAACTATACAAGCGTTAGCTTGGTCTATAACAACCTCTTACATTGCAGGAGGTTTATATCTTTGTTCTACAGGTCATACTTCATCACCTACTAATCTTCCTGATGCTGTTGGTTCTTTCTATTGGAACAATGCTGCTGGACTTGTTAGTTCTGCACCTGAGTGGAGTCCCGATAGTTACGAATACATCAGTCAATATGACTTTTTTGTAGGTTTTGAATACGATATGCTATACAGGTTCTCTAAGCAGAACTTAAAACAACCTACTGAAAGAGGTGGACGATCTGCTTCTGATTATACTTATCAAACTATTCGTAACGGTAGTATTGAATACTCAGAGACTGGACACTTCAACGTAGAAGTTACACCTAAATTTAGAGATAAATACACTTACACTTACAACCCAAGTTTGTTAGCCTCTGTCAGTACCCTTAATAAATTCACACCTGAGACTGGATTCTTTAAGTTTGCTGTACAAGCTCAACCTAATGATGCCACTATCGAAATTAAATCTTCTAGTGCTTTACCAGTGAAGCTGTTATCTGCTGAGTTTGAATCAACTATTATATCAAGGAGTAGACGTTATGGAGGTTAAAGTAGAGAAAGCACAAGCACTTGAAGACGCTCCTTTGTTATATGATGACTTACGAGAAGAAGATATGATGGAATGTATCGGTCTAATGCACCACCCTAGAGATGCTGTGTACGGATCATTTGAATCAAGTAGTAAGTGCTATAGCGTCAAGACAGATCAAGACGGATTGTTAGCTTGCTTTGGAGTCAGTCCTAGAGGAAACATAGGGATTTGCTGGTTGCTAGGTACAAGGAATTTTTATAAGATAAAGAAGAAGTTTGTTAAGGATTCACAGATGTGGATAGATGATTTGATGGGAGACTTTGACTACTTAACAAACTACATTATGGAAGCTAACACGCTGAGTATGAGATGGTTAAAATGGTTGGGTGCTAGTTTTGAGGATTGCAATATCCCTGGTTATAAGTCATTTAAGATAGAGAGGAAGTAATTTTATATGTGTTTTTTTGCAGCGTTAGGAGCAGGTTTGGGAGCTACAGCAGCTTCAGCTACGGCTACAGGTATTGCAGCTACAAGTGCAGCGATAGGTGCAGCTTCGGCAGGTATGCAGTTTGCAGGTGCTAGGCAACAAGCTAAACAACAAGCATCTTTTCAAGCACAGTCAGCAGCAGCGGAGCGTCAAAGAGCTTTACAAGAGCAGTCCTCTATCCGTATGCAACAAGCTCAACAACAAGAAGCTACTGCTAGGGAACTACAACAAGTTAGTAAGAAGTCCCAAGAAGCTTTAGCTAGAGCGAGAGTTTCAGCAGGGGAAGCAGGTGTATCTGGTGTTAGTGTACAGGCTTTAATGGATGACTATACTAGACAGGAAGCAGGGTATAGAGCAGCAACTTTAAGACAACAAGAGTTAACAGGAGTAGGCACACAGCTAGGATTAGAACAAGCTGGACTAGCTTCTCAACAAAGACTTATAGGGATTCAACAACCTATCAGTAGACCTAGCCTTCTTACAGCAGGTCTTGAAGCGACTAGTAGAGGGCTTAGCGGTTACGCTACAGGACTTGATATTGGTAGTAGGATGAAGACACCTAAAACAACAGTAAGCTAATGGCAGAACGAGTACAAGTACAAGGGTTAGGTGACGCAGTTCCAGGTATTCAACCTACTATTCAAAGAGCAGGTCAATACAGTGTAGGTCAGCGTAGAGCTGGTAGGAATAAGTTGATGGACCTTGCTGATGCTTTGTCACAGGTTAATCCTATCTTACAGCAATACACACAGGTAGCTGATATAGAAGTAGAACAATTTAAAGATGAGTTATCAAAGCAGAGTCCTGAAGAGATTCAAGCGATGCTCCAAAAGACAGAGGGAGAGTTTGATAAGCTATCTAGAAAAGGGGCAATGAGTTGGCTTACTTCTCCTATTAATCGTAAGAGGAAACTAGAAGCAGTAGGTAACTTATCAAGTCGAAATTTAATATCTCAGATAACTACTAGGTTAGAGAATCCTGAAGCAGGAGATGAAGATGCGGATCAAATCATAGCAGAACTTAGAGATGAGTATATAAACAAAAACCCTTTATTAAGAGATTCGGTGTTATCTCAAGGAGGTTTGCAAGAGTCTCTTAATAGAGTAACACCTAGTTTAAAAACAAACTTTGACAGGAAGATGTCAGCAGAGGAGAGAAGAGAACAAGGTTTTGCTACTACTGCTGGATTGTATGATTTCATTGACAGCTTAAAAGACACAAACACTCTTGTTACTGGTGGTATAGCAGATGGTGCTTACACTGATGATTTTAAAAAGATATGGGAAGGATCAAATGCTCACAACGCTACAGAACAAAGAGCAATACTTAAAGGAGCGTTAGGTTCTTTAGCTCGTAACGGAATGCAAGATGAAGCAGAGGAGCTTAGGATATGGGCTGCTTCTAATTTAAAGTTTGGTACAGCTAAGATGACCGAGATGGAACAAGATGAATTAGATGATTTCATTGATGATGTAGCAGAACAAGCTGAAGATAGAAATGATAGGGAAGAGAAAGAATCAGTAGAGCAAAGAGGAGCAGAGGCTTATAAGGCTTTACTGGGTATAAATAACCCCAATATAGGTTACGGTCGTTTTAACGGTGAGGAATATAAGACAGTAAGAGAATTAACAGAAGCTGTTGATAATTATAGAGGGGATGTTGATGGTGGTTTTATTTCGCCAACTGCGATGAGAACGTTAAGTCAGTCTTTTAGATCAGACAGAGATAGGTACAGAGACCCTTTAGATTATTTAACAAACGAAGTATCAAGAAACACACAAAGAAGTTATCAAGATACTTTTGCAAGCGTAGAGGACATCATCAGGGATAGATACGATAAAGCTTTTTTACAAAATCCTGAACTTCTTTATGAGTTTGATAGAGAATTACAACAAGAGATATATGACTATACCAAACAAGTTGTATCAGAAAGCGAAGATAACGAAGTATTTCCTATGTCTAATAAGGTTGAAGCTTTTATTAGGAAGAGAGGAAACGATAAGCTACAAGGATTAGAAAAGAAATATAAAGAATTAAACAAGGTACAAGAAGAAAAGGTAAAGAATTTACCAACTAGTACAGCTGGGTTAGAACCATCTGAAAAGAATATGTTAATGCCAGACACCCTCGAAGAGAAAGTGATTAAAGGTACTAATGATATAGCTGTAGTTTTAAATAAAGAAGGAGACCCTAATAAAAGAGGACAATCTTATAGAAACTTAGTTTTACAAGACGAAGAAGAACTCTTAAACATAGCTACAGGTAAGTCTAAAAAAATGCCTCTAAGTCTAATTACAAAACTTCCTATTCTAGGTGGTTATCCATCAATGAACATACTGCAAGGTTTTGTAGCAAATAAATTGGCTGATCCTTTTTCTCAAGAAGAAAGAGACGAAGCAAGTAAACAGTTAATGATGAAGTTTAACTTGAGTGGAGGTTTCCTTAAAAAAGAAGTTATAAGTAGTGGACGGTTTCCTGAAGCTCAAGGAGGAGGGACTTTAGATTTTAGGACTTTATCACCAGCTGTGCATATTGTTCTAAGTAAGCAAGAAGTTAATAAAGTAAAAGACATGGATTTAAATGAGATTACAATAAGCACTGATCCTCTTGTTATTTCTGTAAGAGAAACAGCGGAAAGAATGGGACAGACAAATGATTTGCTTGCTTTAATATCCAGTCAAAAAGCTTTACTAGACGATTATTCTAAAATACAAGGTTATACTTATCCTATAAAAAGATTTTAATAGTTATGGCATTACCAGCAAAACAAAGAGAACAAGATTTAACAGCAGATTTAACTCCGTCTGTACAAGTACCGCAAGAAGAACCTCAGATAGTAGAAGAAGATTTAGGTTTCCTGGAAACTGCTGGTGATGTTCTCATTGCTCCTTTTAGAGGTATAGAGGGAATGCTTAACGGTGCATACAACTTAGCTGACATGATTGCGTTTGATGTGTTGCCTGACTTGGACACTCGTTTCTTAGGTACTTCTAAAACCACAGCAGGTTCTCTAGTAGAGGGTGTAGCTCAGTTTGCTTCAGGGTTTGTTCCTATCTTTGGTGCAGCTGGTAAAATAGGAGCGTTAGCTAAAGCAGGTACTGTTGCTAGAGGTGTAGCTGCTGGTGCTGTTACTGACTTTGTAGCGTTTAAAGGACAAGAAGACAGATTATCTAATCTCATACAACAATTTCCAGAGTTACAAAACCCAGTTACAGAGTTCTTGGCACACGATGCAAACGAGTCTGAGGTAGAAGGAAGGTTGAAGAATGTACTAGAAGGTTTAATACTAGAAGGTGCTATCGGAGGAACTGTTACTTTGTTTATGAAGTCTCTTAGGGCTTTAAAGGCAGGTAAGAAAGTAAGAGATGTAGACGGTGGTGGTGCTGATGAAGTTAATAAAGCTACTTCAGATTCATTAGAAGGTGGTAAAGCTTTTGCTGATATGCCTCGTTTTACAGATGAATCAACAGATATACAAAAAGAACTAGACCTAGATAAAACTAGGCTTGATGAACTGTTAAAGAAGAAAGAAGAAGGTAAAGCTACAGGTGCTGATGAGACTAGAATCTCTATGCTTGAAAACCGTATAGAAGGTAAGGAAGCCGATCTTCGTGTGTTAGGTGATGTGAGGAATGCTGATGTTAAGGATAGGGTAAGAGTAGCAGAAGAAAGAGAACTACAGGAAAGAGTAGAAGAACTAGACGAAACTTTAGAAGACTTTGACGCTACTGTAGAAAGAACACCTAGACCGTTTAAGACCTACGAAGAAGAAGCCATGATGGATATTATTCCTAAAGGTGCTGACACTCTAAAGAATAGGTTAATGAAGAAGTTCCCTATAAAGGGAGCAGACCCACAAGACGTAGCAGATGTAGAGAAGTTTATCGATGTGATGGGTAAGCGTTTGTTTGGTGATGTATCGTTATCCGTCACTAACAAGATACCATCTGCTGGTCGTTATAACTTTGGTAACAATCTACTACAAATAAGACAATCTGTTATAGATGAGGGCGGTATTAAACGTACTATGGTCCACGAGCTTTGGCATGGACTTAGTCGTTATCTTCCTAAAACAGATGTTACTTCGTTAACTAAACAATTTGATAAAGCTAGAAGAGATTACATTAGAAGTTTTGGTGTTGATTTAGATGACACTGTTGATCCTTCTTCCTTACTTAAAAAAACAATACCTAAAGAACTAGAAAAATTCCTAAAAGGTAAGCACACATCTGAGAACTATAGGTTTAAAGATGTAGACGAATACTTTGCAGAGGAAATGACTGATGCTTTCTTAAAGAAGTTAGACGAGAAAGATTTAGCTCCTTCAGGTACACTTAAAAGAATAGCACAAGAAGTAGCGATCATGTTCAAGGATATGTTTGCTTCTTTAAAATCTAAATTAGGTGTAGACCAAAGGCAGAAGATATTTAACGACTTCCTTAAACAGCGTAATGTAACTAAGAGAGCAGAAGCACCTTTAGATTTTGGTAAGACCTTTGCTGAGATGCCTGACTTCAAACCTAAGATAAAGACAGACCCTGAGTGGCAACAATGGACAAACGCTGTGTTAAAAGGAGAAAGTCCTACTCTACCTCGCTTAGAAGTTGTAGGTGATATTGACTCAGCTCATAAGATTCTAACAGAAAAGTATTCTAATAATCCTGAGTTATTAAAGAAGTTTGATGAAGCACCTGCTGATTTCTTAGATGAAGATTTAACAGCTTTGTTTGAAATGGGTGCTCAGTCCATTAAAGATCGTAGGAAGATTCGTATAGAAAGTGAAATCTTTAAAGACTTGTTAAAAGGTTCTAACGAACGCTTAATGAAAGTTGTTAAAGAATTTGAAGATACAGAAAGCTTACAATCAGAAGCAGCATTGAGAAATCAGTTGAGCGAGTTTGTAGAGATATACGATTACTACAGGCAGATGGGTTCTGAGGATTCTAAGAATCTTGCTATGCGTAGACAGAAGAAACCTATATCTAGAAAGATAGGGTTAGAGAAAAGCGAGCTACAGAACACTGCTCTTGTAAGAGAATTTATTAATAACCAGGCAGGTGGTATGTCTCCTAAGAAAGCTGTTAAGCTTATAAAAGAAATGTACGATCCTAACAATGCTGAAGCTACTATACAGAAAGTATTAGGGATAGCTAAGAAGGCACAAGGGAAAAGCATGTTAGACATGACCACTGAATATTGGATTAACTCCATCCTTAGTGGACCTAGAACACAAGCTGTCAACTTACTAGGTAATACTTTAACTCAGTTATTAGGTACAGCAGAGATGGTAGCAGGTGCGGTGCTTAGTGGAAACATGCCGTTAGCTAAAGCTGCTCTAGCTTCTTGGGCTGATAGTGCGTTATGGCGAGAAGCTCTTTCGGCTACTGGAAAAACACTAGTAACAGGAAGAGAAGTATTAGATGTAGGTAGTAGATCAATGGTGGAATCATCTAGCCAAGCTATAGGAGATGTCCTCAATTTAAAAGCAGGTTTAGATCAAAGTAAAAGCATTAATCAAACCTCAGTAGATATATTAGGTAATGTTGTTAACCTACCTGCTAGAGGTTTGTTGACTGGAGATGAATTATTCAAACAACTCGCTTTTAGAAGAGCTGCTCGATTGAAAGCAGGTATGGAAGCAATTAACTCAGGTATCTCTGACTCTAAAGGAATAGCTAAATATGTTGAAGATAAACTAAGTAAAGTAGTGACTGTTGGTGGACAGGTTATGTCTGAAGAAGCTCTGATAAGAGAAGCTACAAAACAAGCAGATAAGTTAGGTTTAATAGGTCAGCAATTCGCTAAGAAAAGAGCTGCTCACATTAAGAAGTATGTTGATGACAACTTTGATGAAGATGCTTCTAACCTTGCTGCTTATGCTTTAGAAGAAGCTAAATACTTCACACACACTAGAGAGTTAGAAGAAGGGACTTTAGGGAAAAGTATACAAAACCTAACTAAGAACTTTGCGTTCGCTAGATTTGTTTTACCTTTTGTTCGTACTCCTTCAAACCTTTTGAGTTTTGCTTTAGAGAGGTCTCCTTTGGGATTGCCTTACAGGATTCCAGGCACGAATAAAAAATTGAATGTACCAGGATTGAGGGCAGAAGCTGAAGCTATGAGAGAGGGTTTGAAGTCTAGTGATCCTGTAATCCAAGCAGCAGCTAGAGGCAAGATTGTAACAGCGTTTGCAGGTGTAGGTTTGTTTTACGAGATGGTGTTTAATAATAATAACACCTTACCTCTTATTACAGGAGGTGGACCTAAAGATGAAAAACAAAAGAAGATACTACAAGAGACTGGTTGGAGACCCTATAGTATAAAAATAGGTGATACATATTACGATTACAAGAAGTTAGACCCTATAGCGACTATACTAGGAATCGTTGCTGATATGAGCGAGATGATGAAGGAAAATGAAGAAGCTAACGAAGAAGGAGTAGAGCAAGTAGGGATTGCGTTAGCAACAGCTCTATCTAGAAATGTAGCTAATAAATCATACCTAGCTGGTATTCAACTTTGGGCAGAAGCTTTACAAGACCCTGACAGGTTTGGAGAAAGATTAGGTAGAAACTATGTTGGTTCTTTTGTTCCTAATGTACTTTCTCAAATGCAAGACTATGATAAGCAATCCATGAGGGAAGTAAGGGATGTTGCTGATGCTGTACTTAAAAAGCTTCCTGGAGGTAGAGATATGCTTGACCCTAAACGTAATATATTAGGAGAAGAGAAAACAATTGATTACGGTACAATGGGCTTCATTAATCCTGTCGGAACTTCAAAAGAAAAAGACGATGCAATATTACAGGAAATGGCAGATTTACAATACGCGTTCAGGCAGCCTAGTTCTAAAATATTAAACGGTAATGTTGATTTATTAAACTTTACTAACAATAAGGGTAGGACAGCTTACGATAGAAGTATTGATCTATTACAAACGGTAACAGTAGGTGGACGCACTTTAAGGCAAACTTTAAAAAGGTTGATTAACTCTGCTCAATATCAACGTCTTCCAGGTTATTCTGCTGAAGTAGGAGTTGATAGTCCTAGAGTACAACAGATAACTAAAGTGTTAAAGCGTTTCAGAAAAACAGCTAAAAGAGATATGTTAAAAGAATTTCCTGATGTAGCATCACAAATAAACACTGTAAATCGTGCTTTAAAACTTAATAGGCAAGGTGTTAACAGACAGGAAGTGCTTGAACTTTTACAACAAACAAATTAATAATAGATTACCATGCCTAATACATACGTAGACTACACTGGGGATAATACTACTACCTCCTTTGCTTTTCCTTTTCCTTATCTCGATGACACACACGTTGTAGTACAACTTGATACAGTTGCTTTAACTGGTGGTAAATTTGTAGATCAAACAGTTACTACTCACTACACAATCCAAACTTCTCCTTCTGCTGCTATAATATTTGTTACTGCTCCAGCAACTGGAGACAGGATAAGGATCAAAAGAGATAGTGCTTCTGATACTGCTCTTGTAGACTTTGAGAATGGAAGTGTACTTACTGAGGTAGAACTAGATCGTGCTTACCTTCACAACCTTTATCTTAGTGAAGAGATTGAAGAGGGTAGTGGGAACACGATGACCAAAGATGCTGTTGATGGACACTACGATGCCGATTTAGCCAAGATTAAAAACCTAGCTGATCCTACAAACCCACAAGATGCAGTAACTAAGAACTACGCAGATACTACTTTTGTCGATGTAGCTGGTGACTCGATGACTGGTAACTTGGCTATGGGTGCTAATAAAGTTACTTCCTCTGCTGTTCCTGGTACTGGCAACGATCTTACTAATAAGACTTATGTAGACGGTCAAGACGCACTACAAGTTACTAAGGCAGGTGATTCAATGAGTGGTGCTTTAACACTTCCAGCCACTGATCCTACTAACGGAAATCACGCTGCTAGGAAAAGTTATGTAGACTCTCAAATAGCTGCTACTTTAGCAACAGGCACAGCAGGTGGTCCTATCGATACCGTTAACATCGCTGATGCTGCTATCACTACAGACAAGATCGATGATGACGCTATAACTGCTGACAAGCTTGCTAACACTGCTGTAACTCCAGGCTCTTACACTGCCACCGATCTTACAGTAGACGCACAAGGAAGGATTACAGCTGCTGCTAGTGGTAGTGCTTCTCCTACAGCTGCTCAAGTTAAGACTCTTTACGAGAGCAACGCTAATACTAATGAGTATGATGACGCTGAACAAACTAAGCTTGCAGGTATTGCAGCTGGTGCTCAAGTCAATCCTACTAACACAGACGGTCTTACACAAGGTTCTACTAATCTTTACAACCAAACTCATACAGGTGATGTTACAGGTTCTACTACACTTACGATAGCTGATAACGCTGTCACAGCTGCTAAGATAAGCGATACAGATTCAGTTTTTAGTGTTAACGATAGTACTAATGTGATTGGAGTTGGTGGCACTGTTTCTATTTCTAAAAATGCGAGCGGTGTAATTGATTCTATAACTATATCTAACACTACAGCAGCAGGTGCTAATCAAATAAAATTTAGTTCTCCCAGTAATAGTGTTGACTCAGCTTTTATTCAATTTCAACCAGCATCTAATCAAATGGGTTTTACTATTAGTGACGGTTCGAGTGGTTTTCAATCTCTGGCTTTTAATTCTTCTGGTAACCTTTCAGTTCCTGGCTCTGTTACTGCTAACGGTGTAGTTTTAACTTCAGATCAGACTCTTAAACAAGATATTAATACTTTAAACGAAGCTGAAGGAAGAGTTGCAGTAAGATTAAAAAGTTTAATTAGAAAGTTTAGGTTTATAAAAGAAGTACAAAACGATACCTCTAAAATTCATGTAGGTGTAAATGCACAAGAAGTACAAACAGCTTTTACTGATGAAGGTTTAGACAGTAACGATTATGCTGTAATTGAAACATCTGGTCCTAAGTTAGGAGTTAGATACAACGAGTTATTCGCTTTCATAATCTCAGCTCTTTAAACAATGACTGAATCAGTATCACATTTTCTCGACACTGCTCTAGCTGTTATCCTAGGTGCTATCGGATGGGTTATAAAGAAACTATCAGATCGCTTAGACACAGACGAGAAACGATTAACAAAGATTGAAGTAGAGTTAGCTACGCAACGAGAACGAGATACTGCTGTTGAGAACCGTATGAGTGGTCTTGAAACAACGGTTAAAGAGATTAACGGTAAACTAGATAGAATGATGGAGATATTAATTAAACGATGAAAAAAGGATTATACGCAAACATTAACAGAAGAAGAAAGCTAGGCATTAGTCGTAGCAAGAAGAAGTCTACTATATCACCTAAGTCATACGCAAATATGAAGCGTGGGTTTAAAAAGTGAGAAGTGTTAGATGCCTAGAAGACCTAAAGTTGATCCGTTATCTGCACAATCACGAACATTAGCAGTAACCTCATCAGGTGACTTACAAAATTTAAAAAGTGACTTTCAATCAGATAAATCAATTAAAGATATTAAGATAGCAGCTTTAGAAACAGATAAGACAAGCAAAGACACACGAATGAATAACGCTGAAACAAAACTTACAACCCTTGAAACTACTGCCGTAGGTATTGTAGATGGAGGTCGTGCAGGTCTTAACCATGTGGAAGCAAACCCTATAAATGGAGGTAGTGCATCATTATGAGTATTAGAAGAATATTTTTAAGGCGAGATACAGCAGCTAACTTTACTAGTGCTAACCCTGTACTTTCTGAAGGTGAACCTGCGTTCGATACGACAAATCAGATACTGAAGGTTGGTGACGGTGTGACTGCGTGGAACTCGCTTAGTCAGTTTCAAGGACCGCAAGGAGTGGCAGGTAATGACGGAAATGACGGAAGTGATGGACAAGACGGTGTACAAATTAGTAGCTACGCTAAAGCAAACCTTCCGTTGAATGCTAATGCTGGAACAAATGCTTTAGTAACAGATGGTACGATAGGTGGAACACCAACGATGTCTTACTTTTACAACGGAGTATGGTATCGGACATTTGATAACTCTGTAATAATTGATAAAACACTTGATCTATATATTTTTGCGGGACAGTCTAATATGGACGGACAAGCCTCAACAACTGGAGTATCAACCGTAGATAGAACAGATACACTATTTTACTTAGAAACAGCGAGTTCTTCATCTAGTGTAATGGATGAAACGTGGGGCGGTTTAACATTAGGTACAACCTCTAATCAAGCGGTAAATTTATTCGGTCCTGAAATTGGATTCCGTGACAGAGCTAAACAACTCCCAACACATTACCCTCAACCAATCGCAATATTAAAATTTTCAAGAGGAGCTACGGATTTAGCCAGAGATTGGAATACGACACACTCCAACAATTACATGTTTGATAAATTCAAAGAAGCCTTAGATGACGGTAGAAACAAACTTACATCTACAGGACATTCATACA
>Ga0208660_1000861_pt1 | contig 12349 bp, 14 predicted proteins | sample DEB08_DNA_13_FD_184527 | JGI IMG/M metagenome (GOLD analysis project Ga0208660, IMG submission 184527) | Aqueous microbial communities from the Delaware River and Bay under freshwater to marine salinity gradient to study organic matter... | ecosystem: Environmental > Aquatic > Marine > Coastal ... | reverse complement strand
TTTCATCATATTCATCTTGTCTTGCTCCTGCTTTGGTTGCACCTGATACAAATACAGCTTGATCGCCCAGGCGCTCGATCAAGGCGTGGCCTGCTGCCACACGGTCTACCAATACCAATGTATTGCCCGTGTCATTGACATGCTTTACCAAGTTGGCAATAGCCGATAATCTATCTGGCTCTTCTAATAAAAACTTCAATTCGCTTTGGTAATTTGAAAATTCAGCATGGTCCACCAACTGCACAATGTTCACATGACATTGTGCCAACACTCCGCGATCTTGCAATTCGCTGGCACTGAGCTGATTAATAACAGGCCCCAGACTGCACTTCAATGCTTGAAACTCAAACGGTTCTTTGGGCACAGTTCCGGTCAACCCCCATCGAATTGGCACCCTAGACATTATGCCAGTCAACAGTGTCTTGAGTGCATCAGCTTTGGCCATGTGTACTTCGTCTACCATTACACACACAACATCTTCGATGAAGTCTTGAATAGTGACATCTGCTACACCACTCTTTGTGTTTTTCATCAGCACATTTAAACTTTGCCACGTGCAAATTGTATGTGTACGACCGATCTCTTTTCGGTCACCAAAGTACACACCCACATCCAGTCCCAAGTTGATGTAGTCAGCTTCGGTCTGTGTGACCAAACTCTTGTTGGGCACAATAACAATACTGCGACCATACGGTTCGATACTCAAACTCAATGCCGCTGTCATCAGTGTCTTGCCAGCCCCTGTGGCCACTTCTTGTATGCATTGCGGGTTGCCAAGAAAAGCATTGATAATCTCCACTTGGTAGTCACGCAACACCACAGGTTGTCCTGCCATAGGATGTGTCTTGGGCCATACCTTGTGAGCAAATGAGTCTTCTTTGATGTGGTCAAAGTCAAATGTGGTTGAGTATGTGCGCTGATCGTCTAGCTCAATGTCGTAGTTGAACTTTTCAAGGATGGGCACAATCTCTGGCAGCAAGTTCACATAGGTACTGCCGCCCAATTGAAAGTAACTGACCTTGCCGTCCCATCTGCCTAGTCGCACTGCGGGCAAATATCTGGCGCCCGGCACATCATATTTGAAAGCATTGGTTAATGCACGGCGTGCATCTAGTTCAATCCCTTCAATTTTAATATTGACTTCGTCTCGGATTATGATTGTGGCTGTTTTCATTGTTGTTTAGTATACACTATTTAAACAGTAAAGTCAAAAGAAAGCAGGTACTATTTTACTAATACCTGCTGTAAAGAGTAAATGAAAATTATACAAATTCTGCTAGTTCGGGAAATGTAATTGAAAAATTTAATTTCCGGTGGGCATCATGATCATGCAACTTAGTTTTGAACAATTCAAAGTATTCAGCGTCATCTGAGTTTTCCATTAGCTCGGTCCAGTTGGTTACATCAGGATGCCTGCTATTTTTTAAATTTGCTACTATTTTATTCTTAACTTTACTCGGCCACACAGTAGGCCTCATATGTACCGGTGAGTGTACTCTCCCTAACCACGGTTTAGGAAGCCCTTTACGGATGCACCAAATCCAAAATTCGTCTAAGTAGTAAATATTATATGCACTAACAGTATGACTAACACTAAGTCTGAAATTTGTAAGATTTAATTTTTCAATATAGTTGTCAATATGTTTGTTTACATCAACCCAGTTAGCCGGAAAACGAATATATTCGTATCTTTTTCCCACTCCGTCTATGCTTAATTGCATGTCAATTTCTTTAAAATGCGCCCATAGTTCCCACCAGTTGTTGTCTGGAAACACAGTTGCATTGGTTGTGTAATGTAACGTGATATTACCAGCTTGCCCGGATGCAATATAATATTTTAACAATTCTTTTTGTTCCGGCACCCCACTTAAAAAAGGTTCGCCGCCTGAAATATCAATATGTATAATATTGGGTGCATTGTTTACAAAATCACCGGCAAACTCTTGTTTAAAAAACTTATGGTGTTTTATTGTTATATTGTAAATGTCTTTGGCTTCGTTGTGCCATTTGCTCGAAGATGACGGACCGCATGTTATGCATTTTAAGTTACAGGTATTCCCAAAAGCAATGCTGGCAGTAATAAAGTTGTTGCTGGTCAACTGATAAATTTGGTATTGATCGTTCCACCGAGTATAGTCAAGTTGGCGCTTACTTTCGATACCGTATTGTTCTTCAATTTTACATCGTTCGCAACCAACTGGCCATTGACCATTGATAAATTCAGTTTTTATTTGTTTTAAAAAATCACTGTTGGCATATGCAGTGATTGAGTCAGACTTGATATTGTGTATTTTGTCATAATTTTTGGCCTGAAATTTACAGCAAGGTGTAATTGCACCAGTGGGTGAAAAATCTATATTGGTCCAAGGGCTATAACAAAACATTGTGCAATATTTATTAAGAAAAAAAGCAGGCGTTATTTTACTAATGCCTGCTGTAAAGAGTAGATTGTCTACCCTGGAGTTAAATTGTTCAAGCAACTTTCATGCAAGTTGTTTCTGCCAAACGCATCCAATTGTTGGCACTCAGTTTGCGCAAGTCCGCAATCTTCAATGCCATACGCAAGCTCACCTCACGCAAACGATTTTGATTTGTATCCATAAAAGAAATAATCTCTTTTTGTGCTTCTTCTTCAAAGTCATAGTCTGCAAACAACACGCCGTCTTTGGCAATTTGTTGAATACGCAAAATCTTATCACGCATTGTGTCCAGTGTCAGATCCAAGTAGTGACAACGACTTTGCAATGCATCCAAGTGATCTTTGAGCTTCTGCGACTTCATTTTGTCAAACTTCAAGTTGGTGATAAAAATCACACTGCCCTTGAATTCAAAACGCTCAGGAATGCCTTCGCGGCGTAGAGCACTGCTTTCGCTTAACCATGAAATGGTACGTTTCTTGCCTGAGTCCAGTGCACCTTTCAGCAAGTTAAGAGCAACGTCATCTAGCAAAATACTGTCACAATCGTCAAACACCACAACACAATTTTCGTCGGAGAATTTGTAAAGTGTCTGGTACAAGCCAATTGGAGTAGCACTGCCTTTGACAACTTCTGCACGAAGTCGCTTGCCAGCCAATTTGTCAAACAAACAAGACTTTTCGATTTCTTGTTCGACGCCAAAGCTCTTGCCCACGCCAGGAGGGCCACTTACAATCATAGCACGAATGTCACCGCTCACTGTTGCCTTTGTCATTTCAGTCAAAATGTCAAAGCGCTCACGGATGCGGTTGATTGCTTGCTCGTCAGTTTCTTCTACTACAGGAACAGCGGGTGCTGATTGTTGCTCCATATTTTCTCCATTGATGTATTCAAAATCTTCAATTGCATCTACGCGGATGCGAACAGTTTTAAACTCTGGGCCAAAGTAGCCATCAGAATCCACAGTTACATAATTGCCTTTTGCTCCAGAAGTGTAGCCTTTTACAAGTTTGAAGCTGATGTTGTTGACAGGACGATTGCGGTAAACACCGTTTTTGATACGAATTGCGTTCAATTTTAACTCCTAGTTGTTGCTGTCTATGTGTATATTATAGCAAAAGAGCAATTATTGGTCAACTGGGTTGTTGACCACTGTTTCAGTACCGAGTACTTGTTGTGTAAAAACAACACCTCCCAGATTGAGTTGATAAGTGTCTGCTAAAGACTTGACATAAAATTGCATGACTTTGCCCGTTTTTGTAATCAACGTGTACTGCATTTTAGGTCCTTTTTTGTTGCTCTATGTACATATTATAGCAAAAGGCGTATTATACGTCAACCACAAAAAAACCCTGTATAAAACAGGGTTTTTGGTACCGCTAAGTGTGGTTTTTACTCACTGCCCGGGCCAACGTTGAGATTGCACTCAAGTGTACTTCCACTATCAACTACCCAAGTCCAGCAGCCGGTGGATTTTTCCAATGGTGGAACTTGTTGAACACCATTAATTTGTACGCTACTACGTGGATCAATTGTGTCTTCAGAGTTTGCTGGTGTACCAAAATAGCAACCGTCGAAAACATCAGCAGTTCCTGGAACTGTGATTGCGCCTTTTATGTTCGTTTCGCTTATTGTTTGACTAACAGAAACTTCCCAAGTTGATCCGTTGCCTGATACAACTGTTGTTTCATCGGCTACACCGTACAATAGTTGGCCAATTGTTACTGCACCTTCTGTTACAGAACTTACAGTTAAAGTTGTTCCGCTGATACTTCCAGAAAGCGCGACGTAATCCTTGGCTGTTTCGGGTTGGTAATTGGACCATACTGGTCCAAGGGCAACGCCGGTGCCTGTTGCAACCGATACTGTCATTGGGTATGCACCAGAATAACTAGTTGGGTATAAAGCAGAATCAGCAATGCTGAATAATACCGGGGCGTTTGATAAATCGATGGGTTGTGGTGGTAGTTCCCCTGCTATTGTAGCAACGGATCCGCTAAAAACTAACTCACCGTTGATATGTGCGTTTAATTGGACTGGTACGTCGCCGTATGCATATCCATAAAATTGTAGTGTTCTATTGGCCATTTTTTGGTCTCCTGTTATGTTTATTTATCATTGCCAGTGTTTCACAATCACTGGATCTGTTGTTTCATGGGGATTAGGGCTGCCATGAAACACTAAAATACTTGTTTCTTTACTTACTGTTGTTCCTGACCTAGGTCTCGAGTACTTTCTACTGCGAAAGTCAAACCCGCCGTCTAAACATTCCCACCGCCAACTTTTTACCCACTCTGTGTGAAAAAAGCGTCGGTGTGTGTTTGGTATAACATCTGAGATAAAATCTTGATCTCCGCGATATTTAGCAGTGAAAAAATTAATATCCTGTTTCACTACAGTTTCCCATATGTGTTTGTATTGTGTTGTATCCCACCACATAACACTGGAGTTTGCACCAGTCCAATTTGATTTCCACAAATGCTTGAAATCTCGAATGGTCCAAAAATGCCTCAATGGCAACTGCCAAAGCCAGTCTATGTTGTTGACAATAACAACATCTAAATCAAAGTACAGCATAGGACCCACATGATGTTGTGTGTTGAACAATTGTAGCTTGTACCACCAACTTTTTTTAGGTCCTGCAAATCCCCAGTCTTGCAATGCATGCTTGATCAAATGATCTGGAACTGGCCTATTGGCTTCTGTATAAACATGCAATCGAACAGGGCGTGTCAAATGTCTACACAACATGCTGTACAAACGCTCTACATAAATCCAATCGTAGCCTGCGCCGTGTATTACACAGGCACAGTCCAAGGGCTCTGTGTTGGCAATTGCTGGTGTCATTCTATATTTATGTGCGTATATAACGGTAAATATCTTTATGAAAATCGTAATAGTAACCGGCGGGTTTGATCCTGTGCATTCCGGACACATAGCATATCTTAAAGCGGCACGCGAGTTGGGTGATCGACTTATTGTCGGAGTCAATTCAGACAAATGGCTTGAACGAAAGAAAGGCAAGTCGTTTATGCCTGTCACAGAGCGTGTGAGCATTATAGAAAATCTTAAACCAGTGGACGGTGTTTTGTTGTTCAACGACGACGACGGGTCTGCTGTAGAAGCTATTAAAAATGTAAGACAGTTATATCCTGATGCAGACTTGGTGTTTGCCAATGGTGGTGATCGTACCAATGTAAACATTCCGGAAATGAGTTTTGAGGATGATCGGTTGACATTTGAGTTCGGTGTAGGCGGTACCAACAAAGCCAACTCAAGCAGTTGGATTTTAGAAGAATGGAAAAAACCCAAAACTAGGCGAGCATGGGGATATTATCGTGTACTACACGAAGTTGGTGCCAATGTCAAACTAAAAGAACTCACAGTTGCTCCAAAAACTTGTCTAAGTATGCAACGTCACGAACACCGTGCAGAGTTTTGGTTTGTTGCCGAAGGTGAAGGTGCAGTATACACACTGGACAAATCAACTGATCACGATTTAAAATGTCACATGACAGCGCACCAGCATACTTTTATTGCCACTAACGAATGGCACATGTTGTGCAACGAAACTGATCGGCCACTTAGACTAATCGAAATTCAATACGGCGAGAACTGTGTAGAAGAAGATATCGAACGCAAATGACCCGTGTTGTAGCATTCAATGGCTTGATCAATAGATTTTTTCAAGTTGATTTTAAAATACCCAACTGGAAGATATTAAATTTTGACGATCCAGACAAACACAATGCTGATTGTTATTTTCAAATCAACGTAAAGAAGCGCAAGAGTCAACACATAGAAGAATATGATTTTATAACAGCGTCAGGAAAGCCTGTGCTTGTTTGCGAATCAAATTTGTTTAGAAAAAACAGTTTTTCAGTTCACTATCCGGACAAGTGCTACTATAGATTAGGATGGGGGCATTTTTTAAGAAGCGGCAACTTTAACAATGCCAATAGTCCGCCAGATAGATGGAATCATATACAAAAATTACAAAACATAGAAATCAAGCCATGGCAACAACGTGATGGCCATGTGCTACTGTGTTTACAAAAGCCCGGTGATTCAACTCTTAACAGCTTGTATCAAAAGTACAACACCTACGAAGCGTGGATAGCACACGCTGTGGAACAAATCAAGTTGTACACAGATGCACCCATAATGATTCGTCCACATTTGAAAACAAAGAAAATAAACTTCAACAAGTTTATAGGAAAAAACATAACATTGAGCGAAACATGGAACCAGCGTACAGTGTACGAAGGCGGTGCTGGATTGCAAAAAGACCTTGATGCTGCCTGTGCAGTTGTGGGGTACAACAGCAACGCATTGGTAGAAAGTACCTGTGAGGGCATTCCTACTTTTCCGCTCAGTGACGAAAGTGTTGTGTGGGACATAAGCAATCGAATCAAAAATTTATCCAACCCGGCATTAGACATAGATCGCACACAATGGTTGCACAACGCTGCTTATATGATCTGGAATATGAACGAGTTAAACGACGGCACAGCATGGAATCATTTGAAAGGAGTATACTTTGATGATTGAACCAACTTGGGCAAAACGCAATGTGCTATTAGATCAATTTGAGCTTGCTGATTGTAGTGTGGTTGATTTTGGATGCGGTGACCGAAGTGTATTGAACTATCAAACATTCCGTGAGTACATCGGGTTAGATCGTGTGGCCACTGCTGACATTCAAATTGACTTTGATACTGATACCATCACATTAGACAAGCGGTACGATGTAGGCCTTGTGCTCGGCGTGTTGGAGTACATCAAAGATCCTGCAGCCTTTGTGCAGGCAATAACACCGTTTGCTGATAGATTTATTATTATGGTATTGGCAAGAGCTGTGCCCAAGTCAGAATGGCGACAATCATTCACACAAGAATCAATTACTGCATTGTTGTCTGCTCAATGGAGCAATTGCAAGTACACAAAAGCCGGTGGCTATATTATCGCCGATTGTTCAAACATTAAATAAACACAATGACTATTAACCCCGAGTTACCTATTCCTATTTTTATCGGCTACGATCCAAGAGAAGCAATTGCTTATCATACTTGTGTCAACAGCATTATCCGACACGCTAGTCAACCAGTTGCTATTATTCCAGTGGCACTGAACTTGTTCGGCGACTACGAAGAAACACACAAAGACGGGTCCAACCACTTTATCTACACTCGCTTCTTGGTGCCGCACTTGATGAGATTTAAAGGATGGGCTATTTTCATTGACGGTGACATGATTGTCAGAGACGATATTACCAAACTGTGGGACATGCGTGATCCATGCAAAGATGTCATGGTAGTCAAGCACAATTACAAAACTCGTATGCCTGTCAAGTATCTTGGCAGCAAAAATGAAGATTACCCACGCAAGAACTGGTCAAGTGTCATATTATGGAACTGCGCCAACCATCCCAACAAAGTGCTTACGCCAGAATTTATACAAAAAAGTACAGGTGCTGATTTGCACAGATTTACCTGGTTGGATGACAAACGTATCGGCGAGTTACCAATAGAATGGAACTGGCTGCCGGACGAGTTTGGCGAAAACAAAGATGCCAAACTACTGCACTACACGTTAGGCACACCTTGCTTCCACGAGTTTTCCGATACTCCACAAGCAAATGAGTGGCACAACGAAAGGCTACTAACCGAATACTGTCAACAAAGGATCGAACATGGCTAACCCAAAGTTTACTGTTGTGCACCGTGCTGACCCAAACAATGTGGGCGATTTGGCCAGTAACCCATTACAATACTTCCTCAAACCAGAAGAATATCAAGTGGTTGACATCACACGAATAAACGAAACAGAGTACGACAGTCGATTGCCAATGGTTGTTGGTGGTGGTGGCCTTATTGGCAATGAATTTTTTGGAGACGCTATTCCGTCATTGCTGCCATCGGCAGATTTAGACCAGTTGACACGTATACAAAAACACAAATGGAATCTTAAAGATCCAGCCAACGAAAAGGCCCATGCAGAGTTTCAATTTGCACACCGTAATTTTATCAAACGGTACATGAATAAAATTAAGCCTGTGTCAGCACCTCGACATATTTGGGGTGCTGGACACAATGGACCACTGGACAAGCGAGGCGTTGCCGAAATAGTATACCCAGACTGGCTTATGAATTTTGACGAAGTTGGTGTTCGTGACTGGGATCAAAATCAACCGTGGGTGCCGTGTGCCAGTTGCATGCATCCAGCATTGAAGAAAAAATATGCAATTAAAAATGATGTTGTATTCTTTGAGCACAAGAAACAGCTAATTAAAAACTTTGGCAATGATAGTATACCGCGTTTTGTAAACTCTGGAAGTAACATTGATCAGACTATAGAACTATTGGGCAGTGCAAACATAATCCTGACTAATAGTTATCACGGCGCTTACTGGGGTGTGTTGTTGGGGAAAAAAGTTATTGTGGTGGAACCTTGGAGTAGTAAATTTTTGAGTATGAAATATGCTCCTTGGATTTTAAAACGCGATCAAGACTGGAAGGATGTTGTTGATCAAATTAAAATACGCGACAGCGCATTAGATGACTGCCAAGACGCTACTACAAAATTCTGGGTGAAGATCAAATGAAATTTGTAGCATACTTGGCGTCTGTTCCGCCTAGCAAGAAAAGTCAACACAAGTCAGATTTACTAAGAAGATTTGTAGGCGGGGTTCAGACCGCTGGCGACCACGGAGTACTGGCCACACGTCCTCAGTTGGTCAATGCCGATGTGGCTTTTATACAAGGATGGCCACATGCTACAGGCAAACAAGCTGCACACAATTTGTTTAGAAAAGAAGTATTTGATTTTCAAAAGAGAAACAACAATAGACTACTGGTAGTTGACAGCAACTTGTTCAACTACCGCGGAAAGAACGAATACTCTAGATACAGTTTTGATGGAGTATTTCCAAGTACAGGAAATTACTTTTGGGACAATCCAGATCCTGCTCACTGGCAATCCATAAGCCGCGACACCGGCATCGCGTTAAAAGATTGGCGGCGCAACGGCAATCATATACTGGTCTGCTTGCAACGCAACGGCGGATGGAGCATGGGAACTTACGATATAGTTGAATGGGCCAACAAAACTATTGCTAAAATACAGCAAGCAACAAGCCGTCCTATTGTACTACGTCCGCATCCAGGAGATAAATCAGCAAGACAACATATTGGTGACGTCAGTCACATGCATAATGTAAAAATCTCAGAACCAGGATCTACACTGTTAGACGATCTCAAAGATTGCTGGGCTGTGGTGAACCACAATTCTAGTCCCACAGTGGGATCTGTGATCGAAGGGTACCCAATTTTTGTCACAGATCCAGAAAAGAGTCAAGCAGCTCAGGTTGCTAATACAGATTTTAGACTAATAGAAAATCCTGCTATGCCAGATCGTCAGGCATGGCTAGAACGGATTGCCATGTGTCACTGGAGCCAAAAAGAAATCATGTCTGGAGAAGCGTGGCAACACATTAGGAATTATGTATGAAAATTGCAAGCATACGCGGCAGTGTCAAAGGAGTAAAATCTATAGTCACAGGAATGCTTGTGTCAGGTGATGACTATGCACTGGTCGATTCTATTAACGATCCTGTTGCACAACAAGCTGATGTGTTTTTGCAAACCAACCAAATTAAAACAAAATTTACAACAGAAGGAATATTAGGATCATACGAACAAATATTGCAAAGTTCAAAACCATTCTTAGTACACGAAAGTGCAAATTTTAGACAGTACGCACATAGTCACGGATACACACGACTTGGTTGGTATAGTTATTTGTGGACACAAGGCATATGTGGCAACGAAAATTCGCCGTCTGACCGCTGGAATAAATTTCAAGCCGCAACTGGTATACAACTTAAAGATTGGCGCAGTCCCGGAGATAACATTGTTATTATGGGACAAAAATCAGGTGACAGCAGTCTAGTTGACCTTCAGTTCAACAAAGTAAAATTTTCAGTATGGGTACAGCAGGTAATTGACACTATACGACTGTATACCGATCGCCCTATTGTGATACGCCAGCATCCAAGAGGAAGAAAAGGTCGAGGGCACTTGGCACTGTTAGCCAATACAAACACAAATGTTTCAATCAGCGACTGGATAGCCAACGATCAAGATTCTTCATCAGGCGGCAGCAGTTTGCAAGCTGATTTAGACAACGCATACTGTGTAGTGACATACAACAGTCTTAGTGCTGTAGAAGCAGTGGTTCAAGGAATTCCTGTGTTTGCATTACATAATGGATCCATGGCCTGGCCTGTGGCACATCATTTGTTATCGCAAATTGAAAACTTAAACTACAACATTGACAGAACACAATGGTGTAACGATATAGCATACACTCAGTGGAACAGCAAAGAACTAGCAAGTGGAGAGGCATGGGCTCATCTAAAGCCCATTATATACAGATGAAAATAGAATTTGGATGCGGTGAAACACCTACTAAAGAAGGCTTTATGACTTGCGACATAAGAGACGTGCCGGGAGTTGACTTTGCATGTCCTGCTTGGGATATAGATAAACATGTTGAATCCAACACAGTGACTGATATATTTTCTAGACACTTTTTTGAACACCTTACATTTAAGCAAGGTGAATATCTGTTGGAAGTTTGGCACAATATTCTCAAACCCAGTGGCAGAGTAGAAATGTTGATTCCCAACATGCGAGTTCATGTGCAGCAGTGGTTAGACAAAGATGCCAGGGCACAGCGCAACATATACGGACATCAACGGGGCAATTTTTTGGATGTGTGGGATGTACACAAAAGCGGATACGATGTTGACACGTTGAGAGAATTAGTTACAAGCAAAGGTTATACCGGATATTGTTCTCTCGCATCAGGAAAAAGCAAACATGTACATGTGGAGTTTTTTAAACCGTAATGTTTTTCCAATAAGAATTGTTTTTAATTTCTGTGTGTAACTCAGCAAGTGTCAGTGCTTTTTTGGCAACTTCGTCTACTTGTTGTATTGTTACAGCAGATAGCTGATCAACATGCAATTCGTCTGATCGATAGAAAAACATGTTTACGCCATTTGAATTTAGTGTAAAGAATTCGTACCCATGTGTCTTTAAGTAAGTTTTGTACTTTTTAAAACTTACACCGTGAAACACATGCTTATTATACTTGGCGCCTGCTACATACGGATACGAAAATTCGTAGTCGTACCCAAGGTTCCTGTTTATTTCTGCACAAATAACTTTTGGCCGAAAACTGTTTTCCAGTAGGCCCTGCATTATTTCAAAGTCAAAACTGTCTATATCAAGACTGAAGAAGTCTACATCCAATGGAAATCTAGTCAGGTACTCGGCGCAGTTGGCAGGATCAATACATTCATTGTAAAATGTAACATTGGCCGGGATGCTGTTTTGGACATTGAGGTCAAATGCAAAACACCGATATCCTTTGTTCTGTACAAGATTTTGAGTACAGTTTACTGCTAGTCCGTTACGTGCTTTTTTGCTGTCTTGACCCCAGCCCATTTCTACACAAACACCAGTGGGATTTTTAATATTGCTTAACAAGTGCTCAATGATACCATCTTCTCCGTGCTGTGAATAAACACGTTGTTCGTACGGCAATTTATAATTATTGGCCATTGATCAGCACTGCCAGTTTCTTTTTACTAGGCCAAGTGATTAAATTTACAGCGCCTATTTCATCACAAGCACGTTTGACATCAGGTATGTCATAATCGTCAAAAAATATCACTTTGGAATCTTTTACTTTTTCATAATCATACAACACAGTTTCGTAACTGTGTCCGCCATCAACAAACACCATATCAAACTTACGTGATTCTAATGTGTCTTGTGTAAAACCTTTGTATAGATTGTATGTTAGATCTATATTCTTAGCTGCCGATCGTGCCTTTAGTTTGTCAAATCTTTTTGTACACGCAT
>Ga0208660_1000855_pt1 | contig 12381 bp, 7 predicted proteins | sample DEB08_DNA_13_FD_184527 | JGI IMG/M metagenome (GOLD analysis project Ga0208660, IMG submission 184527) | Aqueous microbial communities from the Delaware River and Bay under freshwater to marine salinity gradient to study organic matter... | ecosystem: Environmental > Aquatic > Marine > Coastal ... | reverse complement strand
CCCATAGACAGCCCCAGATCCTTTGACGAGCTTATGTACATCCTCATGTGCGGTACGGGCGTAGGGTTCAGCGTTGAGCGGGACTACGTTAATCAGCTCCCTGTGGTTGCTGACAGCTTCCATGACACGAAGACAACCGTTGTGGTGTCCGACAGTAAGGTAGGCTGGGCTAGTGCCTTCAGAGAGCTTATAAGCCTCCTGTACGCAGGTAAGGTTCCTAAGTGTGACTTGACTAAGGTTAGGGCTGCGGGTGCTAGACTCAAGACCTTTGGCGGTAGAGCCAGTGGGCCACAACCTTTGGCTGACTTGTTTAACTTCTCAGTGGACTTGTTCAAAGGTGCGGCAGGGCGCAAGCTAACGTCCCTTGAGTGCCATGACTTAGTGTGCAAGATTGCAGACATTGTAGTCGTTGGTGGTGTCCGTAGGTCTGCCCTAATCTCTTTGAGCAATGTTACTGACAATCGTATGGCTAACGCTAAGAACGGTGAGTGGTACATTAGCAACGGTCAGAGAGCCTTAGCAAACAACAGTGCTGTGTACTCTGAGAAGCCTGACTTTGACACTTACTCGTCCGAGATGAAGCGTCTGTATGACTCTAAGTCTGGGGAGCGTGGGATCTTTAGCCGCATTGCAGCACAGAATGTAGCGGCACGTAACGAGCGCAGGGATGCGACATACAAGTTTGGGACTAACCCATGCTCTGAGATCATCCTACGCCCCTATCAGTTCTGTAATCTTTCTGAGGTGATTGTACGTACAGACGATACATTGCAGACCCTAAAAGAGAAGGTACGCCTAGCGACCATCTTAGGGACTCTACAGGCTACCCTTACGGACTTCCGATACCTACGGAACATCTGGAAGCGTAACACTGAGGAAGAGGCTTTGCTGGGTGTCTCAATGACGGGCATCATGGACTGTAAGCTGACAAATGGTTCTACAGGTGAGGAGGCTTTGGGTAAGCTTCTGGACAACCTGAGGACTGTAGCTGTTGAGACTAACCGACAGTGGGCCTCAGCTCTGGGTATCAACCAGTCAGTAGCCATTACGTGCGTCAAGCCCTCTGGTACTGTCTCACAGTTGACTGACAGCGCCAGTGGTATTCATCCACGCTTTAGTGACTACTACATCCGTACTGTTAGGGCTGACAAGAAGGATCCTCTGGCTACCGCTATGATTGACAGAGGTTTTCCTCATGAAGAGGACGTAATGAATAACTCTAATTGGGTATTCTCGTTCCCTCAGAAGGCTCCTAGCAAGGCTGTGACTGTGGAAAGCATGGGCGCTATGGAACAGCTAAGGCTCTGGAAGACCTATCAAGACCATTGGTGTGAACATAAGCCCTCCATGACTTGCTACTATAACGACGACAATTTCTTTGCTGTCTGTCAGTGGATCTGGGAGAACTTTGATAGCGTTAGTGGGATCAGCTTCCTCCCAGAAGCCGAGCACGTATACAAGCAAGCTCCTTATCAGAAGATAGATAAAGAAACATATCAGAAGCTGTCTAAAGAGATGCCTAAGGGGATGCATTGGGATATTGAGGAGTCCAGTGATAATACCGAAGGGTCGCAAACCTTAGCTTGTGTAGCTGGAGTCTGCGAGATATAAACTTAGGGGGCGCAATGCCCCCTTTTGTTTACTACTGTTCTTCTTCTTCTAGCGGCACAGGATTCCCGCCAGCCGCTAACTCTCCCGCCCTAAGTCTGTAGTTTGCCATAAGTCCTGTATTCAAAGCAGCTCTTGGTGTTTGTGCGGCTAATTCAGATAAAGTAGGTTTATAGTTTTCACTTTCTTGTATTATACGCTGGTTGATTCTACGCGCTACTCCTGCCCTTGAACCGTAAATAGGGTCTTTAGGGAAAGCTGGGGGTTCTGCTCCAATAGGGGAGTATTCTCCTACAATTTCTCCTCCCAATCTTTTAGAAGACCCTTGTTTTATCTTTCCCGTCTGTGTATACGAAGGTTTTACGGTATTGAAGGATTCTCCCAATTCGCTTCCAAGCCGCCTTCTAGCAGCAAGCTGAGACTCTTTAGTTTCATAGACATCTTTACCCCTTCCTTTATAGATATTATATTGCATGGGCGGGAAGATAGTTAAAAGGGGTTTTCCGTCTATAGGATCAAAACCCATCATATCGTGCCTATCACTAACAATTACATTTACGTTACCGTTACGATCCATAGTTGTAATACGATTAACCCCGCCAAGCTCTTTAGCGCCTGCTTTGAAAGAGTCTTGTACTGTAAATAACTCTTGTTCGGGATGCCATACTAACTTAGGCTCAGATTTTAGTTTTCTTATGGCGTCTACCGAAGCATTTCTTTGTTTCTGAGTAAGCTTTTCATCAGCGTTTACCCTGCGTATTAGGTCTTTTTCAATATTGGTTAATGTTCTTCCTTCAGCAGCTCTTACTACTTCTTGAGGAGAAGCCGTTTTTAAATCGATACCCGTTTCCTTAAAGTTTGTAAAAAACTGGCTTGTGCCGTCACTTCGTTGCATTCTAGCTTGATCCGTCATGCTGTGTTGCTTATCGGGGTCTTTAACAACAATTGCGGTTTTACTCCTTTGATTGTCTGGAATTTCCCACGTAGTGTAAAGCCTGTTTTGCAAGTAATCTTGGTTTTTTAAAGAAAGTTCTGGGTTTTCTGGGGTTGCTGTAGCCTGTAGTCTAGGCTTATTAAACACAAGGTTGTTAAACTGTTGCGCTGATGGGCCAATTTCAGCCCCTAAGACGTTTAAGTTTTCAAAGTTTTCTCGTAAAAACTCAGAAGGTTCTTCTCCTACTTGTTTCCCGTACAAATAAGCATAAGCTAACGCGCCTTCTGTATAAGACCCAAAGCCTTTATGTTTTGCATCAAAAGCCTCAAGTTCTTTTCGTGCCTCTCCTATACTATATCTATAAGATCCTGCTCCTTTATACTCAGAAGTAGCGTTTTTAAGGTTTTTTTCTAGCTGTAAACGTCTTTTTACAAGAGCTTCTGCTTTTTTAGCTTGCTCTACAGTCCCCTTAGTAAGTCCTGTTTTATTTTGAAAAGCTAAAGCTTTAGGATTAAAAGAACTAAGCAAAGCGTTTTTAGCCCCAGAAGCTCCTGCTAGTGCTAAACCAGCAACCATTTTTAAAGGATCTCCTGAATAAAAACCCTCTACTTGTGTAGGCATATTACGAACAGTACTATTAGCTATTTTACCAACAGGGGATAAAAGTGCTACATTGCTAATAGCCCCTAAATCGGTCATAAGCTCGTCGTTTTCTTTGGCAAACTTTACTACTTTTTTACCTACGTCAGTACTAGCGGCAGACATAATAGCTTCTTGCAGCGGTTTTTCAATGTATTTTTGGTATGCGGCTTCTACACCAAATTCATCAGCCGCTACTAAATCACCTGCAACACCTAAAACATCCCCAAAAAGACCCCCTATTAAACCTACAGTATCTCCTGTAGATCTTAAAACTCTTTGACCTACGTTAATGTCACCTTCCATTAAGGCAGTATTGTTTTCTGTAGTCTTGTTATAAAAATCTTCCCACGTAGCGCCAGCTTCATCAAACCCTTCATTAAACGCAGACAAAAATCTTGATGACCCGCCACCCATAGAAGGTCTGTCTTTTCCCCTAAGATTCATATCATCCATTCCCAAGTTCATCCTGACTGACATTATTTAACCCCCATCCCGTTTTCTTCTGTTTCTTCTCTAGCATCCTGCATGTAAGCAATAACTGCAAGCCTGTCTGCTTTTAGCTGTTTTAACAAAGCACCTTCAGCGGTTTTAATAGCCTTGTTTAAACCTGTTAAAGTAACACCTAATGTTTGTTTAAGTGTTCCAGATCGTTGTGCGGCTCTTAAAGCGTACATGCTTCCCGCTACAGCAGCTCCTCCCGCAAGATAAGGTAGAGCACCACTATAAGCTAAAGCCGTTGTACCTATACCAGCCGTTACCGCTAAACCACCTACAGAGCTAGGAGCATTAAGACCTGTAAACTTTTCTAATCGTGTAATGGCTCTAGCTACTGACGTTAAATCCTCAACATTAGACTTATCAGTTAAAGTATCCAAAGCATTAAACATTAAGTTTTGACGTTTAAGTTGTCTCAATACATCTGTTTCAGGGACTGCTTCAGCCACAGAAGCATTTAGTTTATTTCTGATAATACGCATAGCCTGTGACTTAGCATTTTCAAAGTCAGCGTCAAAGACAGCAGGAGAGTTTGCTTTTAACACACGATCTAGTTCTCTCCTAGCGTTTAAAAGACCTAAAGCAGTGCCGTCACTATCAAGAACTAACTTATTAGCTAAATTCTGCATTCTTTTAGCATGGGCCACTACAGCTTTGTTTCCAAAGAAAGACGGAGATTTAAAGAGATTGTTTAAGTCTTGATCTAATTCTTGTTGTATAAGCTGTGCATCTACCTTTGGATTACCTTTGGCTGCTATACGAGCGTTAAGTCTGTCAGTTGCTTTACCAATCTCATCCTGAACAACATTCATATTATAAGTAGCAGACCTATTAGGTTTAATGTCAGGAAGACCTGTGACTACGTTTATAACTTGCTGCTCTTGTTCCGTGGGGTTGTACGTTTTAGTACGCAATGGCCCTTCTTCAGTAACTCTTCCAGAACCTTTACCCATGTTTCTAGGTTGTAAAAGGTCTGTAACAGCTTCTTGTTTATTGGTAAACTTTTTCTTGTCTCCAGCAATAACCAATTTACGTCCAGAATCTTCCCAGCCATCAGTTAAGAAATTTGCCCTACTAGCGGGAGCTATAATACTGGCAACGTCAATAGTAGACTCTAACACTCTAGCCTTTCTTTGGTTTTCTTCCGAAGAGTTTTTCCAGTTGCTGTAGTCCGCTAAAGATTCTTTAGCCATGTTAAGCACAGGGCCTACCCAGTCGTTATTCATTATAAAATCACCAGCAGCGCCAAAGGCTTCTACAGCCCCATTGACAAAGGGTTCTTCTATAAAATCAGGAGTTACTGCGGATAAACCAGCTTTACCTATGCCAAGTAAAGCTTCCCCAGCGGCGGGTAAGACACCCTCAGTAACGCCTAAAACAGCCGCAGTAGCTGCTGGGCTTTGGTACTCTGAAAACTGTAGCTTATCTTGCTGGTAGTCTTCCATAGCACCGCTAACACCTGAAGCAAGTGTCCTACCTGCTCCAGAAATGTCTTCAACAAGCCCAGAACCTATTTCAGCAAAGGTAGGAGCCTGATAACCCGTAGGCTCTGCGGGAGCATATCCAGCAAAGATTTCCTCAAGCTCTTCTTCCGTAGGAGGGGAGTCTCCTTCAAGTGTTAAAGTTTTGTTTGTGTTTGGATCAGTAACCGTATATGTTGGCATTAGCCCTTACCCCTCTTTAACAGTAAATCTTCCAACTTGAGTACCTGCTGGTTTAGCGGAAGGAGGTCTACCTTCACTTGACAAAGTAATTAACTCTAAATAATCAGGTCTAGTAAGGCTTTTATCTTTACTTAAAATATTAATAGCTTTATCTTTCTGGTTAATGACAAACTGTTGAGCAGCCATAAACTCTTCAATAACGCCCCTGATAGTTTCCCTGTCAAGAGACTTATCTCCAGCTACTGCCTGTAAAGCTAACTCAGCATCTTTGTCCGACAAACCTGTACCAGAACCAAGAGCTTTAATAAACGTAGCCATCTCTTTAATTCTGCTAATTACGAAAGTTTCAGTAGCCTGTATATTTTCAGTATCGTAGTCTTGACCCGTAGCTGTTGAAATAAAAGCTCCAACCCTGTCTAATCCTAATTTAGCGCCAGCTCCTAAACCTAAGTAAGCTTCGTCTATATTATCCAAAGCTATTTGATTAGTAATTAAACCTTTTTGAGCATCAGCGGCTTGTTCATTAAGTTGTTCAAAACTAGACATACCCATTTCTACTAGTTTAGCATTGACCTCTTTGTTCATTGCAAAGTTTTCATTAACAGTTACTTTAGGTGCTGGAAGCAACCCTAACTCGCTGGCATTAACCCATTGTTTTGCTTCGGGGTCAATACCGTATTGGGGATTCTCAACTTGACCTGAAAAGTCATTAACTCTATAAGCTACAGTTGTACCGTCTGTTGTTTTAAAGAACTCATTCTTAGCTTTACTTTTTTCAGTTTTACCTGAAATAAGCTCTTTAAAACTGTCTGGGGACATGCCCCTAATAGTAGCATCGTCCCACTGCTCTGGGGGTAAACCTGCCTGTGTGTAGCGTATCTTACGCCCAGCAAGGCTATTAACTTTTTCTATTTGATTAGTCTTAACTTCTCTCAAGTCTTTAACAGTTTCTTGTAGAATTTTATCATCAATGTTTATGCCAGCCCCTGCTAACATCTGAGCTATGTCAGGACGATTAGCTTCGTTGGCTTGTGCTATTAGTGTTTGAATAAAAACTTCTTTTTGCTGTGTTTGCTGTAGAGCTGCTGCTTGCGCTGCTTGTTTTTGTTGTTCGGCTTGTATAATCTCCTGAGCTTTTAAAACCATTGCTTGTTGTGTGGCAGGATCTTGTATGTACTGCGCCCTAGCAAGCATTGCCTTAGCTATACCCATTGGTTTAGACATATCTATGCCCTCAACGGCTGCATCAGCACGTTCTTGACCCGTCTGCATATAGCTTGTGTCTACCCCTAAGTTGCCAAACAAACTACCCACACGACGAGCTAAGGGATCTGTGGTTCCCATTTGCTTGTACGGAGAAGCTTGAGCTAACTGACGAGCAGGAGATGCAGGATCTTGCTTGCCAAAGTCTCTAATGCTTTGAAATAAACTTTCTGATAATTTAGCCATTTTAAACTCCAAACCGTCCTAAGAAATCTTCAACCCAATCCCCACCTTCACCTTCACCGCCTAGTTTACTTAATAGACTACTAAACAAACCACCGCCGCCTACGCCTCCACCTATAATATTACCAGCAGAACCCAAAGCTTGTCTAAAAATATCACCCCTAAGCTTCTGAGCTTCTAAGTTAGCACTTAAACCCGACATCTTAGACTCTGCTCTTTCCATTGCAGCTTGTCTACGTGCTGTGTCAGCAAGAGAAGCTATATTAGAACCCACTTGCAATTGGTTTAGAAGCTGAGATTCTGGAGCATAACCAGCGGACATCATGCCTGCTAAGTTCTGTAAGTCCATACCCTGTATCTGTCTAGGGGTCATTCTAGCTTGCGTACCCATCCCAAACATACCTGAAGTTAACCCCTGTAAACCAGCGGCTCTCTGTAGTGCTTGCTGTTGTTCAGCACCTGACTGCTGCATAGCCATGAGGGACGCTTGGTTCTGAGCCTCTGACTGAGCCTTAGCCATCGCTAATTGCTCTGGAGTACCACCAAACTGCTCTGTGCGCGTACCTAAGCGCCCCTGAGCGGCCAAGCGATTCTCTAAGGCTAAACGTTGTCTTTCTTCCTCAGGAGACTGTAAGGCTCTTAGCTGCCCGTATACTTGCTCTTCCCTAGCACCTCTGTCCATAGCTCCAGCGTCTAATGCAGCTTGTTGGGCTTGAGACATTAAGCCGCTAACACCACCGTAGGCTTGATTAGCTAATTGCTCGTAGATAGGGTCATAAGCGGCTGTGGCTTGCCCTGCTAAACCCCCAGCACCACCAAACAATGTGTTTTGAAGAGCTTGTTGCTCAGGAGACAGATTCATTTTAAACCCGCCGTCAGCACCAGCAGTTGTACTACCTACTCCTGAAGTAACAGTAAAGGGTTTAAACTGCATGGCATCATAGGCTTCAGTGCCAATCTCGCCAGCTCTTGTTTCCGCGCCTGTACCAAACTCTTTAATAGAGTCCATCATTTTAGTAGCGGATGCTACATCAAAGCCTAACCCTAATAAATCATCAATAAGAGCCATTAGTATGTACCTCCAGTAATCGTACCAGCAGTCAACGTACCACTTACATTAAGAATTGGTATCGTAACTGTTCCTGTAAATGTTGGACTTTCTGAGTTAGCCTTTGAGGCCACTGCCGTAACCAGCGCATCAAACTCAGTGTCAAAGTCAGAACCCTTGATAATCTTCGCAGGGTTGCCCGTAGGAAGAGTATCTTTGGCTGTAAAGTTTGTAGTCTTTGTGTAATTGCTCATTAGATCATCCTACCTATTAAAGCTTGAATATTAAGTTCTTGCAAAGATAACGCATTTTGATTAATAGTAGCGTCCACACCTATGGTTACTACCGTTCCTGAACCTGTTGTTTTAGTCTTTGGTCTGTCCACAATAATTGAAGCACTGTACTCTGAAGTAGACACATTATATTCACTTTCGTTATAGTACGCAGTCTTACTACCAGAGTTAATCTCAACAATCTGTTTAGTATAGGCTTGACTGTAATCATAACCCCAGTTCACAACTGCCTGTGCTCCCTGACCACCAATAAACGTAATGATAATTTCTTTGAGTATTTTAAGACGAGAGCTGTCCCCAAATGAAAGTGGGTTACTAAAGTAACTCATGTCGTAGGACAAGCCATAATCCTGATAGTTACTGTAAGTGGCAATACCGTTAGTATTACCTACGTACAACAAGCCGTCCTGAGTCCTCTCAAGTGCTCTTAGGGTTGTGTCTGACCACGTAGTGACCCTATGCGCCCCGTCCTCCAGAGCAGTCCTCATATCAAAACAGTAGACGTACTTAGAGTCACTAAAGGACAGTAAGTAGAACGCTTCCTCTGGGCTGTATATTGAGCGTAAGGGACTGTTAACTTGCTGTACGTTAATAGCTAACAAATCATTACGAACATTCTTACTAATGTCCCTAACGGGCATTGACTTTTCTTGAATGGTTCTGCCAAAGCTGCGTAAGCCTTCACTGGACATAAAGATTAAGTCAGTACCTGTGGACTGTACAGTGTCTCTACCTATACAGCCTACGTTGGCTATGGTATCTACTAAAGACATCGTGGAAGGATCAATAGCCCCTTGATAGACAACAATGGAGTTTTTACCAAAGATAATCAAGAAACCGTTGTGAGCTGCTAAGGCAACAATCTCATCCATCCCGTTAGGCCATACCTTAGAGATGTTAATGGAGCCTGTGGAGCCTCCAGACCAGCCTGAGCCGTTTAGTAAGTCAGACCAGTAAATTGTAGACTTATCCGCTGAGAAATCAGCTACCCAGAGTCTGCCAAAGGCTGCTAATACTTCGTTGCCTTCTGGTGGAGTACCTGTAGCATGAGCGTGTGAAGACATTGTTTCTACAACGCCAGCATGAGCAGAGTACATCAAAGGCTCATACCCAAGTTGAAACATATACAGATGGTCGTTAAAGTTTACCATCTTCCAGTTATTAGTTGTAATTGTGTAAGCTGCTGGGGTTGCGTCAGTAAGGGTAGTAGTGCCTGTGAATATCTTATTGTTACCCGCTGAAAGAATAACGTTAGCACCTGTGGGGTTAATGTACTCTTTAATAACTTCAATACCGTTACTGCCGTCTATAGGAGTTGTGCTAGTGGTGACAGCAGTAAAGCCTTTACGAGAGCCTATACGCCCGTACTGGTCAATAATACAGTTATCCGCAATGGACGCATAGGAAGCATCCAAACTAAGCGGAGAGTCCTGTGTGTTTAAACCTCTAAACGCAGGGGCTGCAATCGTTATGTTCTGTCTGTCTTGAGCCATTGCTTAGACCGCCCTGTAGATAGTTTCTTCTGGGTGCTTGTATGCGTCCAAAGCAATTGCATCAGACATATAGTTCTGAGCAAATGCTAACATTTCTCCTGCGGATCTACCGCCAGTTTCCCCACGCTCTCTAGAAGCCAAAGCCAGTGCTAAGTGCAGTACAGGCATGTGTGGGATTTGAAGCTTGTCAGTGTCATTAACTAAGTCAGGGTTACGTTGGACACAGTTTACTCGGATAGTATAAACAGCGTTAGGAATAGGATAAAGATCAACCTGAGTGTCTCCGTTAGTGTCCACACCATTAAAGTTGTAGAACGTAGGGCTTGACTTAGGAGGTGTTTCATTTAAGAAGGCATTGTCCATCCAATGCGTGTCTTTGTAAGTCATAAACCAGTTGGACGTATCATTAATAACGTCAATAATCTTAATCCTATTACCACTGCCTGTAAGTACGTAGTTAAAGATGTCTTCCGTTGTGGTTATGGTAAGAGTGGTGCGTAGAGCAGACCAATCCCAAGCGTCCTCAACAGTCCTCTTAGCGTCATTAATAAGATCACCGATAAGAGCTGAATAAGGGTTTTGATTAACGGAGCCTACTTGATCTTCTCTGAGTCTTCTTAGGACTCCGTTTACTAATTCTAAATATGTCATTTCAAATTCCTAAGAGGATTGTAGTCTATAAAATCAAATAAAGTTGGAGTTAGAAGTTGTGTGTTGTACTCTAAAGGCTTAAAGCTAGATTGGAAAATATCAGTAGGAGAACTTCCTCCACCACCAAACAGACCTGTACCGCCTAAGCCACCGTCAGGCCCACCGTCACCTCCGTCACCTCCGTCACCGCCCTCAGTACCCTCAGTACCCTCAGTACCCTCAGTACCCTCAGTACCCTCAGTACCCTCAGTACCCTCAGTACCCTCAGTACCCTCAGTACCCTCAGTACCAACACTAGCGCCACCATCGGAATCTACAGTTGATTGATTAGGGTCTACTACTTCTGTAGTGCTTGTAGTGCCTGTAGTACCTGTAGTGCCTGTAGTGCCTGTAGTGCCTGTAGTGCCTGTAGTGCCTGTAGTGCCTGTAGTGCCTGTAGTACCTGTAGTGCCTGTAGTACTAGTTGAAGAACCTCCTGTAGTGTCTATATCGGCAGGAGCTGTAGAGTCTGATTTAGTAGCTTCTTCAATAATAATGTCTACAATATCAACAGCATCAACTCCAGAGTTTAAAACAACATCAATTACTGAAGCGTCTTCTTCTATGGCAGTACTATCGCCTACAGTTTCTGCATTACTAGGGTCAAAAGTACTTTCAGGAGGTTGCTCTACAACTTCTTCTACAGTTTCGTCTATTTCTTCAAGACCTTCAACATATCTTATCCACTCTAATCTCAAAGCTTCTTTTAACTCTGGATCAGTTTCAGCTTCATAAGCTTCTTTAAGCTGTCGTGCAAGAATATCATCGTCTTGCTCTTCTATAATAGAACCGTCATCAACAGCCCCAACGTCCCTAGTAATAACAGGATCTCCGTCAGTACCTCCAGCAGCGTCAGTACCTCCAGCAGCGTCAGTACCTCCAGCAGCATTAGTACCTCCAGCAGCATTAGTACCTCCAGAAGCGTCAGTACCTCCAGCAGCGTCAGTACCTCCAGCAGTAGCAGGAGTGCCAGCCCCAGCGGTACTAGCGCCTCCGCTTTCAGCACCACCCCCGCCACCGTCAGCAGCACTACTACTGTCCTCAGAAGTTTCTTCAGTAACTGTTTCTGTTTGTGTAAGATCTGGAGCTTCTACTTGTACTTTTACAGTATCAACAACTTCACCAACTTCCACAGGTATTTCGTCTATAACTACTTCGTCAACTACAGTTTCTGGTACTAAATCCTCTGCCCCAAACACCTCTCCTGTCCCTAACTCTGTAGTGGTAACAGTTCCGCTTAATTCACTGTCCCCATTTAATAAATCATCATCGTCAGCTAAGGAGACTACTTCCTCTACTTCTGCTGCTCGTTCTGCAAAAACACTTTCTTGATACTCTAAAAGATCTGCAACTGTAGCGGGGTTGCCTTCCCTGTCCGTAAGTTTTGTAATATCGCCAACAAGAAAATAATCGCTGGGTGTAAGATCCTCAGGATTAAGACCTGCATTACGTGCCGCATTTTCTATGTCTTCTCTTGTAATTACTTGGACATCAGCTTCTGCATTACCAACGGAATCTATAGGATCTACTACGCGAGTACTTTCCGTAGAAGAACCTGTAGTAAGTTCTGGTAAAGGTTCAGCTTCAGTTAGTACAAACTCTTCTTCTGTTATTATGTCTTCTGGTGGAGGCGTTTCTTCTTTTTGTTCTTCTTTAATTGCTTCTACAATGTCTAAACCAGCTTGAACGCCGTCTTCTAAAACAGTATTAAGAGCATCTTCATTAGTAATAATAGCTTCAGGGTTTTCTGAATTAACTACTGATTCATCCTGTACAAAGTCATTTAACTTTATAATGTCGGTTATTGCGTTTCCAGCAGCTTCAAAGTTAAAAATTATACCGCCATCAGCAGAGGGTACGCCCCCTAAAGGATCAGTAATAGTTTTTACTATATTAGCAGGTAAGTCAGCTAAATTAGAAGCCATGCTGGCTAAGTTAGCAAACGCTCCTTTAATACCTGCGGAAACTCCTGCAACAGCGCCTGTTCCTGCCGCAAGACCTTTAATAAGACCACCAATGCCTCCAGTAACAATAGTAGACAATAAAAACTTAGCGCCCATCTCTAAAA
>Ga0208660_1000852_pt1 | contig 12393 bp, 25 predicted proteins | sample DEB08_DNA_13_FD_184527 | JGI IMG/M metagenome (GOLD analysis project Ga0208660, IMG submission 184527) | Aqueous microbial communities from the Delaware River and Bay under freshwater to marine salinity gradient to study organic matter... | ecosystem: Environmental > Aquatic > Marine > Coastal ... | reverse complement strand
TAAATGTTTTAATCATCTTCTCTCTTGCCCTACCTTTATAAAGCTTTTTGTACAGTGTAAATACAGTTCTCATCATAGAAAATTCATTTTTACCTCTTAGATTCTTTTCACACCACTTTTCACCATATCCTTTACATACTAATATATTATCAGCCCTATCACCAACCACCATTTGTTCATATATATTATATAAAGCCTCATCTTTACTAATTTTAACAAACTCTCTCTTGCGATAATTAAATATAGTACATTCAAATTGCCTATAATCTTTATCAATACTGATTATAACACAATTATCTTTACCATAGTAATCTAAGAACTTAGCAACAAGATCATCAGTCTCTATTCCAGAGCGTATCTGAACCTCTAGGTTGTCTTTTATGTGTTCTATCAACTCTTCAAAGAACTCTGGCTTAGGTGATGTCCTTTGAGCTTTATAACTCAAGTCCAACTTCTTCCTGTAGTTGTTTATACAGAAGCCTACAGGTATTATCATACTTTCACCATACCTTTTGTCCATGTGAAACTGAACATCGTTGTAACGTCCCCAGAATGACTCTTCAGCCTCTTCAAGATCATTAGCTGAGTAACACGCTTCGTAAACCAAACTATCTATATCAAATATTCCTATCATATCTTTTTAACTTCTAAGTATTTAATATCTTTGTACCTATACTTGACTAAAATATCCTTTTTTCCCCACTTACTTCTGGTGTAGAACTTATTATAATCTCTTTTATCTTCAGTATATTCAGTAGTATTCTCTTTTATATGATTAAGCAACTCTTCCCTTAAATACACACTAAACTTATCTAACTCTGCTATATGCATAGCTACATAGTAAGCTTCTCCTCTAAGCCAACCTTTATTTCCATTTACATTAGTTACCTCTAGCCATATTGTTTCTAAATGCCTATTACCTTTAACATCAACACCATAACCATCAACATAGCAATCAATATGTCTGTACCAATCATCTTGTTGGCTTGACTGTTTAAAAGTCAACCCAAGATCTTCAACTCTACTCTTAAATAAAGACTCAAAATAATCACCATCTTTTTTACACTGATCTAATCTTTTTTTGCTAACTTCCATTAATGATTGTTTGTTAAGTGACGTTCTAATCCAGCTAAAGCTCTCCAAGCAACCTTAGTTAAGTGCAATATACCATCTTTATCTACTGGTTCTATAGTATGGTCTATTAAGTGTCTTGTTAAAGCATCGTACTCATCCTTACTCTTATCCATATCCCAATGTAACGGTTTATCTGGATGATGCTGGTCATTACCAACTTTAGAACACCTAGCAACTTCTTTAATTGCATTAGGAAAGTATTTTAATACTCCACTAAATACAGGAATGTTTTTACGCTCTTGAGCATGACTAATAAACTCTCTCTCTAATTCCATACATTTACAATCACCTTCAATACATTCATTGCATTTACAATCTATGCATTCACAATTACAACTTCCATTACATACTATTTCCTCATCCTTAACGATCAAATCATTAATTGACTGTGCAGTATTGCTCTGCTGGTACTTTAACCATTCTGTTTCACTATATTTATCTAAACTGTTCATATATTAATTATTATAAATTACACATTCTATTGAAGTAGTTCCATCTGAGTTTTCTACATAAACCGTTTCATCACAGTCATCATAACAACCCATAATATTTATTGATATTGCAATAACAAAAATTAGCTTAAATAATCTCATTTGTCTCTTCTTTTAAGCTGTTTAAAGTTCTTTCTTGCTCTTTCTTTTGCTCTTCAACTACCATTCTAACTATTGTTGGTAGATCAGTAAACAATGACGTAACGTTAAATACTATTGTTCCACCTTCATGACTAAGATATAACTCACCATCTGAGCATCCTATTGAATGTGTTTCATGTACATAACAGCAACTTTTTTCTTCTAATTTTGGCATAGTGTTTAAATTTAATTGATTAATAATAACTTTCAAGGACTGCTCCGACGTATAACCAGTGACGAATTGGGTTTACGTTAGTGGTTACAGCCCTTGTAACTCTTGTATAATTTTATTCTTTTCGTTTCTTATTAAAGTGTTTGCTAAATTAGCATCACTTACTTCTAACATCAAGTCTTGATGTCTATTTAACATAGCTAATATAAGTTCTGCTAATCTGGTTAATTCTTTGTTTTCTCTTGCTGACTTCTCTTGCCACTTTTGAATGATCCCTAGAGCTTCTAGGAAGTCTGTATGTGCTTTTACTCTTTCAGTTATATTACTCATAAGTTTTGTGATGCTACTATTGTTAAAAATGATATTACTATTGATATGATAACTAATACTAATCGTTCCATGACCGCAATATACAAAAAAAATCTCACATAAACTAATATATGAGACTTTTATTTAAAAAACGTTTAGTCTACTAAGAAAGATCCATCTTAACAGTGATTGGTGTTTTACCATTGTCAAGGACCACTCCACATCCTAAAGCTTCTTTCTTACCACCTTGCATATAAGCCATAGCATAACTCTTACTATCTATACCACATCCCACACCCATAGCAAATACAGCTTTATTAGAACCAAACATCCAGTCAACATACATATCAGTATGGAAATGTCCAGTAACAGTACTCTGCATATCTCTCTTTGCAGCTGTACGAGCTTTTGATGACTTATGTCCATGAACATATCTAACGTCATCTATAATGACATCAGTAACCCATTTCCATTTAGGAGTGCCAAGAACTTCATTATAATTCTTGATCCACTTAGCTGGAATAGAACTTGACTGTGCTTTACGCATTATAATAGCATCATGATTACCTATTGTTACATAAGCATCTGGAAATGCTTTGTACCAATCCTGTATTCTTCTGATAGCTAAATCAAGCTCATCACCACCACCTCTACCATTAGCATCAGTCTCATGATAGCTGGAAAAGTGATTGTCTATGCAGTCCCCAATAAAAACTACTTTATTACACCTGTACTTATGATAAGTATTAATGCAAAATTGCAAGTAATCTTTACGTTCAAATGGAGCGTGAATATCACCAATAACCAAAACTCGATTACTATTATCTAGTCTAAGATTATTGACAATGTTTTGCTCTGACAATGAAAGTCTGGCTCTATGACCTACTGGCTTCTTATTCTCCTTCCTCATCTTCAGCTGGGTTTATTTGATCAACTGATGCATCATAGTATTTATGTAAAGCATTAACAGCTTTTATAAATCCTTTTTGTGAGCAAGTAGCACATCCAGAAGGAGGGACCATCTTCTTATCAAAAACATAGTTAAATATTTCTGTCAATCTGTTCTGATTGTAAACATCTACCCTTGTTCTTGTTCTACTAAAGAATGACTTTAAATATGTGAAATCTTCTTGATTAACACAATTAACAGCTACAATTCCAAATGGGAGCATAGCATTAAGTGATTCTTTTCTACCATCACAACCACAATCTTCACCGAATATTGCTTTAGTCACAGACTTTATGCCTGTAACTTCTGTGATTTTCTCTACAACATCACCCAGTCCGTTAAGACTGGATTCTGCTTCGAGGATCTGAGCTTCTTTTAAAGCTTTCCAATCTTTGTACTCCTTAGTACGTTTGTCAGCTTGGTTTTCATAATAAGCATCTTCTCTCATAATTTAATCTTTTAAGTTATAGAAGTCATCGCTAAACTTCCCCTTTATATAAGCTCTATACTTAGTAACAGAACAGAATATGTGAGTTAAACCTATTCCCATTCCTTTTGCGATCTTCCGCATAGATAAATCCGACTTGAAGTATAAATTAAATAACCTCTGGTTATAATCTCCCCAGTTATCTACCTCATCTTGGATGTTGTGCATTAATTGCTGGTATCGCAATTCAAATTCAGAGTCAGCTTCATCATCGGCTTTTTCATTATAAAACTCTGCAAGAGGTAAGTATTTATTTTCTTTACTTAACTCAGTTCTCGTTGTGTTTCTCACCACACCCCACATATAGAAAAGGTTTACTCCACCTTGTTTATCTATAAGCTTGTGTTTGGCTGTTTCTCTATACTTGTGTAATCTAAGATATACTTCCTGTATTATATCTTGAGCAAATAAGGGAGGACTTCCAGCTGATATAGCCATTCTAACCCACTCCTCATGCCTCTTACCAAGTATTTCAAGCATTAGCTCTTCTTTAGATTATTGGAGGCTTCTATAATATCTCCACTCTGTAAATCAATTTGAACATCATCACCATACTTTTCCTGTAGCCCTCTCTTAATCTCTTCATATTCAGATGAAATATTATACACTTTAGACACCAGCTGAACCTTTTGAAGTTCTAAGTTGCCTAATTGCATTGTGGCTTCATCCCTTTTTTTAACAGCTTCTTTTAACTGTTCTAGCTTCTTTTTTGATAGTTTCATTATATTTATTATTTAATTATTAAAACGGTATGTTAGGTGACGATGATCCTATTACTTCTGGGAAATGTCTCTCATTAATATAAAATTCAAAATCTTCAAAACCTCTATTTCTACTTCTTTTACAAGATACAGTTATTCTATTAGAATCTTCATCTTTCTGTAAGCTTATTTGAGTCTCACACTTTTTCTCGCAAAAAGATCCTAAATGACCAGTCGGTTTATTACTTCCGTAATTACTATGTATCACAGTAACTATGTGACACTTATATAGAGCTGACCATTCCATTAGCTTCTGCACGACTAAATTTGAAGCTTCTATGTCGTTGACATCTGCTACCAGATCCGCAATTCCATCAATAACGACTAAACCTATTGAACCTTCTGGAGCACTATGCAACTTGTGTTCTATAAAACCTAATCTCATCTTATAGTCAACTGTACGTAAACTATATGTTAAATAACCTTTATCAGTGTCAGCCATATCAGCCGAACGTCTAAATCCCCGTAAACAATGCCACAATCCTTGCTCTGTATCAAAATGCAAAACATCTCTACCAGACCTCTCAGACTTCATCTCTGAAGCAAACTTATTACCAGAACTTAAATATGAACTTACAAGCATACTAACGAAAAAACTTTTATAGCTTTTTGGTGGAGCTTGTATAAAACTGAAATTACCATAAGTACCGATTGCTGTTTTAGCTTGGAATTTACCTCTGTTAGTAGAGTAAGTATGTGTTCCGTATGAAAGTGCTATTGGTGGCATTTCAACTTCTACATCCAGATCAACTTTTAATTCAGAATCTAATTGTTCATAATACATTCTCTCTACCTCTCGATCATCTGCACTTAGTTTTGACTGTATCATTGTGTTTGTGTTTTTACTGTGTAAAATATACTAGAGTTAAAGCTAATATAGTAATCAAAGCAAGTGTTAATAGGAACTTGATTGTTTCTTTCATAATAAAAGGGAGGGGATCTTAAAATCCCCATCCCTGTATATTAAGTTCTAGAAAGGCAAATCATTACCAACACTAGCAGTTTCAACTGGAGCAACTTCACGAACAGCTACTGTAACATTCTTGTCTGATACCCAAGCAACTTTACCGTTACCTATATAGACTTTGTCTTCACCAGCTTCTCTTTTCTCTTGAGACTGAGATAAAGATATACTCGCATTATTACCATACTTGGTTTCATCATTCTGAAACATAGTCAAGTTAACGTAAGATCCTTTCTTACCTTTGATAATTAATTCCTTTGGAATTGCTTCTAAATTGATACTGAAATTTGTGATTGCACTCATTTTTAAATTGCCAGCTTTAACTGGTCTTTGTTAATTATTGATTATTTAGTTTATTAGTTTAACTGCTAATAACAGTAATGTAGGTATAAATGTAAATACTACGTCCATTGCATTTGGAGTGCTAAATTTCATCTTAGCATCTACAATTTCTTTTCCTATTGACACGAATATCATAAAGCCTACTGCTTCCATTGTTGTACCCCAAATTACTAATGGGGTTGCTATTATACTTCCGTAAAAGAAGTGTAGTAGTTTGTCTGTTGGTACTGATGCCATAAATGACAATAGATTTTTAATTAATTTCTTCATAATTATTTATTATTTACGTTTAAATGATTCTGATTCATCTTCACCGAATACAGATTGCTCGTACAGACCTGCCATTTTAAGTGTTGCTCTTGACAAAGCTCTCTTTTCTGCCATCTCAGCCACATACCATGTATTTGTGGAACCATCTTTAAATGATGATCCTTTTAATGCTGAACCAAAAGTTTCAATTACTTTTGCTCCTTTAACTGCTGTAGCTTTAATAACTGCAAAATTAGGTTCACATTTAATAACTTCATAAGTAATGTCAATCTGCTCTTTAGCCATTACCTTCTCGATTCCAGACCTTGTCAAAATTACATAATGTTGATGTTTGTACACATCTGACTTGTTAAGTGAATACTTGACATACATCTCTTTAATTTTCTCTACTTCCATGTTACTTTAAATTTGTTAGGGTTAATATTAATTCATCTATTAGTACCAATGCATCTTCTTTTTGATCAGAGTCTTGGTAGTCTTGTTTTGTGTCCTTATAAACTTGATGAAGGAACTCGATAGTTGTTGTCATAATTAATGTGTTTTTATTAATGAGTTCGCAATATACAAATTATAATTGGATATTCCTAATATTATTTTAATTAATTTCCGAATACCGCTGTTCTTACCACTTCCTTATACTCTTCTGGTGTATCTCTCTCTAATAAAGTATATATATAAGTTGTTAATTCTATTTCATTAGCTCTGTAGTCTGCATTGGATGCTTCTAAAGCATCAATTCTTTGCATTAAAAATTCTTCTAACATATCTATTTATTGGTTATTAAAGTTAAATCCTTCTTTTTTATCTATAACGTTTTGTCTTCTTTTCTCAGTGCTTATAACTTGTTCTTTTGACAAGTTATGAATATGCAACTGTTTTTCATCTTTCTTCATTGTGATTGGATTACGGTTAGTTAACCAGAATCTATGACATTTTTCTTTACTCATATTATAGTTTTTTAAGTCTTAGTATTTCTTTTATAATGTTCTTTGCAAATTCAGATCCCTCTGGACAATCCTCCAGATCTTGCTGTAGCTTTTGAATTATTTCTTTCTTTGTCATATTAACCTATAGTTTCCATAGCTAATAAATCTAAAGCATCTAATTGATCGTAATCAAATAAATCTGTTATATCGACTCCTCCAGCTAACACCTTCTCAGTCTCGAATGAATCACCTAATGGTTCTTCATCCCATAATCTATCTACTTGCACAAAATGTTGACCTTCTAAATCTAGTACTATTCCTCTGTAATTTACTGTTACGTTATCCATGTGTTAAGTTTTTAGTTGATTATTGAAGTCGCAATATACAACTTATAATTGATATAAACTAATGATTTATTATTTATTTTTTTAGTATAATGAATTTTCTACTTGTTCATACTTCCAGTCTGGATAATTCTCTTCTAACTCTAATATCTGATCTTCAGTCATTGGAACACCATCATAATCTGCTGCCACTATAAAGGCATCACAGAAGTCTGGATAATCTGCCATGTCAACTCCTTCTATTTCTACGTTTTCTACTAAATTTAAATCGAATTTCATATTATTATTTTTAAGTTTTTTTAATGCTAATTGATAAGCTTTACTAGCTTCTTCTTGTGATTTAAATGTACCTAAGTGATTAGGTTTTCCATCTATACTTATTCTTGACCTCCAAACCTTATCTCTCTTTACCCATGAAACACCTAAAAAAGAAGATGATCCTTTTAATCTATCTTTATTACTATTTTCTCTATGAGTTATTAACTGCAAGTTATCTAATCTATTATTAGACTTTACATTATCAATATGATCTACGACAATCTTATTACCGTTTGGTATGTGATTAAGGAATGCAATAGCTACTAATTGATGTATTTTCATAGTTTTTGATTTTCCATTCTTAGACAGATTGACTCTTGAATATCCATCTTTATCAAAACGAATACTAATATTTTTTTTTCTTACTACATTACCAAAGTTACTTACTTTATAATCTTCAAACCCTTTAATCACTCTAAACTCTTCTTTCATAATATATGTTTTTATTGAGATCGCAATATACAATAAATAATTCATTCCACCAAATAAAAAGTATATAAAATAGAAAAGCACCCCTAAAGGTGCATTTTCGTTAGTAAAATCTTTTTAATATATCCTTAACCACTACATCACAATCAGCTTTTGACTGGGGTTTATATATAACCCTATTATCTTTTGTTAAGTATAATAGTCTTTTAAATAACTTCCAGCGTATAGGAAAGCTCTCATTGGCTCTTCCTTTAGTTTCTATAATAAAGTGTTCAGAGACAAAGTCTGGTGTGTAAAATATACCTCTAACTTTCTTCTCACCTCTATTAATAAAGTCTTTCTTAGCTGTTCTCTCAAAAGAGATGTTAGATGAATAAAAACCATCTATAATATCAAATCTTTCTGTTTCATAACCAACATCTATATTAGCTTCTGTTAGTGACTTCCACATATACACTTCTAACTGACTAGCAAACTGTATTCCATCATACCATCCTTTTTTAGATTGTATTGTTTTATTACCAGTCTTTCTTTTATATTTCATCTTAGGTATAAATTAGGTTTATATAAGTAATTATCTGTATCGAACTCTATATACTTTTCACTAATAGCTATACGATCCACACCTCTTAGTATTAAGTTTTTAACTATAAACATTCTTTTCTTTGAATTAAGTGCTTTAAGGCGCACACCTTTACCAACTCTATAAGGTGAATGTGATACTAATCCTAGTAGTTTTGAGTAAGTATGTGAAGTGTAACCTAATTCTATTGTTGGTCTCCAAGAAGGAAACTCAACCATTATATCATCAAGTATTAACACTGGCTCTCTTTCCATAAATCTAAATCCAGAGCCAACTGTATCTGGTGAATCGAATAATTCCCAATACAAGTGTTTAAGACCAGTAGTATTATTACTGTCTTTATCTTTTCGGTTATATGTCCTTGATTTAATCATAAAGAAAAAAGCTCCCAGTTTAACGAGAGCTTTATATCAAACAAATATTAGTAACACTAAAAACACAATATGAAGATATTTAATTACACTCTAAAACTAGTTAATACAAATTATAAAGTTATTAATAGTTATTATGGTCAAATAGATTTACAGCCACAAAGCTGTAAAAATCTATCTATAAACAACTTTTATTTAAAATAATATTGATCCTATAAAAAAGAATACTATTATCGTGTATTGTATAACTATATATATTTGTACGCATTTGTGATGCTTCCAAATATTAAAACTTGATAACACAGCGAAGTTAGTACTTCTGAAACACAAAGTCAATAGATAAGAGCATAAAGTTATTAATAGTTATTAACCCTTATTTTCTTTAAAGGTTTTCATTACCTTTTCAATCCCTCTTGATCCAAAGTAAAATACTGTCATTGTACCAAACAATGATTGTATTACTGGAACATAAGCTTTATCAATACTAAAGTCACCTATATTTCCATCTAAGAATACCATTGAAAGAAACATTATAAACATAGAACCATATACAACTGGTCTAACTAATCTGGTTATAGTATGTTCGTTATCCATTGAAAGTCGTTTAGTAACTTCTTCCATTTCAACCATGTCATACTCCATCTCTTGCAGTAACAACTCCTTATCTAAATCAGATAATTCTCCATCATTTCTAATAGCATCACCTAGCTTATTTAAACTAGATATACCAGTAACTGATCCAGCAACTTGTAAAAGCTCTGGAGCAAAGTTCTTACCTTGTTTAGCAAGCCATCTCAAGGCATCACCAACTCTGGTAGCACCATTTATTTCTTTATATGTAGGTTTTTTATTCATCTAACCCCCCTTTCTATTAAAGAAAGTATAATTTATTTTCGTCAATTCGTCTCTTGGTTAATCCTTTTAATACTCTTCCACCAGCTTTATTCCATCTACTAAACTGATAAGATATATTGTCATCATTAGGATTTGCATTAACCCTTTTAAGTAAAGTACTGCTTTTAAGAGCTCCTAACCCACAGTTGTAAGCAAAAGATACTAATGCACTAAATTGATTTTCATTGATGTTAGAAGTAACATAACGATTAACACCACGTTCATACCTATCCAACATATCTTCTAGTAAGATAGTGGCATAAGATTCGTTAATTGGTTTGTCTGTTAGTTTAACTGCTTTGTAATTATCTGGATAATAAGTTGCTCCATAGCCAATAGTAGGTACACCAGCTGGACAAAGATAAGGTTTAGATTCAAATCCTTCCCATCTTTTAATCAAGTTTATCCCTAACTTGTTTATTTTCTTCTTCATAATCTTCTATTTCATGTTTTAACACTTCATTCTGAAGATGCTTATTCCTTCTGGTTTGCATATTCATTTTATATTCATGAGGTATTTTTATCAATAAAAAATACAATACACCAAGAACAGCAACAATTAATTGAACTATTTTAGTTATTCCAGCTATATCCCATTCTATTATTAATGAAGCCAAAGAGAAGCTCCATACTCCTCCAGCTAACAGATCACCTATTACCCTCATATTGTTTGTTATGTTTAAATGTAAGTTAATCATTTATTATATAACTAATTTAACCCCCCCTTGTATTAAAAGGGGAGCTATTAAATTGATTTTATTTACTCACCATCTGCTGGAGGTGGCACTTCTGCACTTCTTGCCCATCCTAAAAATGAATGAGCTGCTTTTTCTGCTGGATAAACCTCGTACTCTCCAAAGTCTAAAGTAGCACTACTCATTACATCGTATGCCCATCCATCATAATAAACTGGTGGCGTTAACTCATTTCCATCTGCATCATAAGTAGCTGGTATTTCTACAACCTTTCCGATATTAACTACCGCAGCAGTTCCGTTGATGTATTGCATAGATGTAACACCCTCATCTGTTACTTCTTCCCATACTCCTTGAGCGATTAAATAATCTTTTCCTTGTAATTCGTTGTCAAATACTGTTTTGTATATATTCATCATATTATATTGTTGTTAAATCTTGTAATTCTACGTCTGTTAATGCTTTTGGATATATTTTTAAACCTTTAGTGTTTCCCAAGAAATTGTTAGATGAATTTCCAAGATTAAAAGTTAAATTACTTAAAGTTCCAACTGAAAAAGTATCTCCATTTGTATCTGTAAAAATTAAAGTACCATTAACATAAAATTTAAATAAATCTTGTGAATAGCTTATTGCTAATTTATTAAATTGCTTTAAATCAACAACAAGAAAATCTTTTGACGCTTGTGTCGAACCTCCTTTAATAACACCCATCTTAATCTGATTTAAAACACCCGTAATTCTAATGTAAACGTAATTAGATAAACTGCCATCACCAATAGAAATATATTTACCATTTACATCATCAGCTAACACACTTATCTCTGCATACAATACTCCCTCTTCGCTATTAATAACTGGTGTTGCATCTACACATAGTTCTTGGTTTCTTGTTACTATTGTTCCCGATGTTGGGATGTATGAAGTAGCGTAGGATTGAGCCTCAACTTGAAAACCAAATCCGTAATGAAAACTTCCTATTGTAGCAGTTGTTCCAGCATATCCGTGATTAGATAGAGAGCCAGTATAAACTCTTAAAGTTGTTGCACTTCCAGCATAAGTAAAAGTTCCAGAAACCCTATACCATCCATTACCATAATCTTTTATAGCCAAGTTAGAAGTACCCGAACCACTCGTTCCAAAAACTCCATTTTGTATATCTACATTTACATATAGTGTTGACGAGGAAGCGTTTAGTATTTGATACCATTGATTATTCCCATACTTTAAAAACACACTAAAAGTTGATACTGATGGAAAGTTTATATTTGATGTTCTAATAATCGGATTACTTGTTGAAGTTGATTCAAATTTATAAGCATTTTGTATTCCATCGGGACTAATAGCATTGTTATAAAATACATTGCCATTAAATGATACAAAATTTGAATTACTATTTAAAACTAAATTTATACTCTGTGGTTCTAACAAGAATGCCTCTGCTCCAGTTGAATAATCTAATCTTGGAGTATTAGTTTCAGTTGTGTATTCTTTAACTGATACGTTGTCTATTGAGCCAGTAAAAGCTAAAATACCATCAAAATATATGGTTTCATCTCCTAATGCAACTATATACTCTGTGTATGTTCCATTAGCACTTCTGCTTGTACCTACAGAAACATTGCCACTTCCCAATTCTATTCTAACAGAACCACTAACATAGTTTGATATAGTGTATGTGACTTTATAAGTTTTACCCGATACTATACCCGTGTTTATTTGAAAAGCCGTAGATGTTGTAGCTGCTGCGTTTAAAGTACCACTAATAGACCAACCCGTTCCTTTTATCCAATCACTATCTGTATCAAAAGAG
>Ga0208660_1000846_pt1 | contig 12431 bp, 19 predicted proteins | sample DEB08_DNA_13_FD_184527 | JGI IMG/M metagenome (GOLD analysis project Ga0208660, IMG submission 184527) | Aqueous microbial communities from the Delaware River and Bay under freshwater to marine salinity gradient to study organic matter... | ecosystem: Environmental > Aquatic > Marine > Coastal ... | reverse complement strand
AAGTGGGATGTGTCAACTGAAGGCTTAGAGTTCACAGACAACGGTGACGGCACTGCTGAGATTGACGGATGGTTTGATTCAGCTTGGAGCCCGCCCATTGACGCTTACTCAGCGTTCTGTGATGATATGGACGGTGTATACCTAGAAGCATACTATGAAGAAGGTGGAATGTGCTTCGTAGGCTATTGGGATTCAGAAGGTGCTGACGACCAATATGACTATTCAGGTGCTGCCTCAGACACTGTTCGCAATATGATCCCAGAGTATCTTGTAGACTACTATGATCTGGACGAGCGTCTTGCATATTCTGAGCAGATGGAAGAAGAAGAGGACGAAGAAGAGTTCAACTCCGTGCCCACTGGGTTGTAAGCTATTGATATCATTGGGGATCTTTTTTACCAAAAGAGGTTGACAGATCCCCTTTTATATCGTATACTGTATATAACAGTTAGGGCAAAGGGCACAGCACATGGCATACTATACTTACACCAAAGATCCAATAGGTTGCTTCGTAGAGAAGGATACAGGCAATTACTTCGAGTATAGTGTCAACGATGAACCGTTGAACAGTCACTTAGGCGAAGACTTCCCACACAAGGTATGGGTAGGCGGCGGTGGCGTGTGCGGTATGACTGGATGGCGCTTTGCCAACGTAATGAAGACTCGTGCTGTGATAGTGGTAGACGAGGACGAGTTTGGACTGCCTGTAACAGAGAAGTGGCACTTTAAATCCAATAGGGAGTATGCATGATGGATATTTGGGATAAGGTATGTGAGCAGATCGAACGTGATGTTAACGATCCGTTGAATGACATGACGGCACTGTATGAGCTGCTGCAACGGGTGCCCAAGGATGTGTTGATCGCATACTTGCCAGAATCGGAGTTAGACAATGAGTGATGATCCATGTGATAATTGGAACGGAAAAATTCCAAATTAGGGGTTGACAAATCCGTATTAGATGCTATACTGTATATAACAGTTAAACAAAAGGGCAAAGAATATGAAAATCACAAGAACTAATCCATTCAACGGCGAAGTAAACACACTGAACATCGAAGTTACTGATGAGCAGATCCAAGCATACATGGGCGGTGCGTTGATCCAGGATGCATTTCCTAACTTGAGTGCTGATGATCGCGAGTTCATCAAAACTGGCATCACAGCAGAAAGTTGGGACGAAATGTTCAATTAGGGGTTGACATCTCCCCAAAAGGTGTTATACTGTATATAACAGTTAGGCAATAACGTTTAACTGAAACTTTAAAAGGAAGAAACTATATGAGCTTTACTACTATTAAATCAAACCAAAAGGCTTTTCTTGAATCTTACCTACGCGGTACAGGCAAGACATTGACTGCTGCGGATGCGAACGCTCGCTTTGGTATTCAGAACTTGACTGCACGAGTAAGCGAGCTTCGAGCTGCTGGCTTGAACGTTAAGGCTGACGTTGCTACAACTGGCAAGACTCGTTATAGCATGACAGCACGAGACGTGACTGGATCACGTGCGAAAGTATTTGCTGAATAAGGCAAATTAGAGGTTGACAGTATGGCGCTTCGGCGCTATACTGTATATAACAGTTAAGCAAAAGGGCAACGACAATGAAAGCAGTTTTTACTATCGCGTTTGCAGGCACTATGTTAGCAGGACTAGGATACGCAATGAACTCATCACTGAGTGCGCCAGATGTCCATGTTAGCTATGCAACAAATGAGTGCGTCAAAGTCGTCAACTACACAGATGAGATCTTCAGCTGTGATAACCTTCCTTCCAAATTTAACCATGTATGGGTGAAGTAATATGGATTATCAAACACTGCAAACCGTTATCGAAGACTTGGATCGTGTGCTATCGTTGCGCGGTGTGAGTGAACTACGTGCCAAGTATGAAGCAATGGCAGAAGCTGTCGAAGCTGACATGGCTCGTGAGTTTGGCCAAGACATTGATTGGGAGAACGAAGAAGTCAATGATCTGTTTGAATTAGAAATGGATGATGGAGCCTAAAGAACAATCGCTCGCATGGTGGAATTGGTATACACAACAGACTTAAAATCTGTCGCCGCAAGGCTTTCCGGTTCGAGTCCGGATGCGAGCACCAAAGCGTCCTTAGCTCAATTGGTTAGAGCACCAAACTCATAATTTGTAGGTTCCGAGTTCGAGTCTCGGAGGACGCACCACATAGTCTCCTTAGCTCAGCTGGATAGAGCACCTCTCTTCTAAAGAGGTGGCCACAGGTTCGAATCCTGTAGGGGACACCAAACACTGGAACGGACGGCGAAGCAGGTTATGCCCTTAACCATAAGACTTTGTCGTCCAGCAAAAAAGATTAAATTAGGGGTTGACAACTAGCAATTAGATGCTATACTATATGTATAGTAAGAAACAAGGAGACTATTTCATACATACGTCTGTGCAGAGGGCAGGCCACCTAAAAGCACTATCTCAATTAGGAGATGTTAGTTTCAATCAAACTAGAGCGGCAATGTCAATAAGGCCGTGCGGAGAGATTGGAGATCCTAGCTCGGGCGTATGTATAAAATAGTTTCAAATTAGGGGTTGACAAACCAGTTCACCGATGTTATACTGTATATAACAATTAGGGCAAAGGGTAAAGCAATGAGAAGCTACAAAATATTCGGAATCAAAGATGGCGGCGCAGAAGAATGGGTCACCACAGTGAGCAATGCTGCGGTCGGAATGCAGACGCTGCAGGCGATGAAGAAGCAAGGATACTTTGATTACATCCGTTGCCGTGATGTGCTTGGTGGATTGCGCTTTGAATATAATCTACAAACTGGCAGAAAAACTGCATAAAGAGGTTGACAAACCAGCACTGTGGTGCTATACTGTATATAAGTTAAACAAATAAGGGCAAACAACATGAACGCACGTTTTGAAACAAGCACATCACATAAGCAACTGGCAACAGTAGGTCGTCAGATGCAGGACTACTCCGAAGAGTTTGGTAAGATACATGGTCTCAAGCATCTGAAAGAAGGTGGCTTCCGTGTGTTGAATGAACTCAGTCAAGTAGGTGGCATGCTTATCCGCTACGGAGTTACCTTTGGTACTACACTCAAAGACTTCACAGAAGATGACATGCAACTGGTTGCAGAGTTTATGAAGGGTTCAATCACTCCGGAATACATTGCAGGGAGGAAGTAAGATGGCAGTGTGTCCAAGTTGTCAACGAATGGATAAGAACTTTTTTGCAGAACGCTGTCACTCATGCAATGAGTATATCGGCTTCTGGGAACAGGTAGGACACAGTGTGATGTGGACAATGGTTCCTTTGTTTATGTGGATACTTTTTTATGGCGTGATATCAACCGTAATATTCGGTTGACAAACGCAGGATTGATGCTATACTGTATGTATAAGTTAAACAAAGAGGGCAACATGGAAAACTTTGAATTTGATAACACGCTTGTAGATGAGATGGAAGCTAAGACTAGCTGGCTACAAGGCCGCACAGCTAACTTCATCGGCACTGTAATGAACTTTGTAATGGTCACAGGTGCTGTTTATTATTTTGTAGGATAATGCAAATTAGGTGTTGACAAACACGCATTAGATGCTATACTGTATATAACAGTTAGGCAATAATGTTTTAACTGGAAAGCGAATCTTAAGGAGATTTGAAATGACTACCCAAGCTAAACTTGTAGAAGACATTGTATACAACGCAATCAAAACTGGAACTGATCCAAAACTGAGTGCATTTGTAAACATTCCCCGTCCTATTATTTGTATGGATGTTGCCAAAGCTGGATTTGAAATGTATGGCAAAGGTATGCCACGCACTAACAAAGCTATCAACACTCTGCTTGCTGAAGGAAAGATTGTTCGCACGTACAAAGGGCGCAACACTTATTTTGCAATAGCCTAAACAAATAGGTTGACAAACACAGGATTGATGCTATACTGTATATAACAGTTAGATAAACGTTAAACAAAGGGCAGGGCAAAAACATGCAGAACATTAAAATTATCAATGGTACTTACAGACTACGCGGTAAAGAAACAGATATGAGCGGTATGATATTTCCAATGGCCAAAGAGTTTACTCTAGGCACTAGTGGTGGAGCTGTTACAGTTGACAGTACTACTGTTATTGGATTACCTAATCGTAATATTAAGATCAAATGTAATAGCCCGGAGGATTACGAGCTGGTTGGAGATGATGTCAAAACAGAAGTCGTTGAAGAGTCAGACGCTGAAATTGTAGAGCGCATCAGAGAACGATTTGACATGCTCAAAGATATGACCAAAGCCGTCAAAAAGGGAAGCGTCAGAGCAATGATTGTTTCCGGTCCTCCGGGTGTTGGTAAGAGCCACGGTGTTGAGGAAGTGTTGGATCGTTATGCAACTATGGAACTCATGGGAGCAGGCAAGACACACGAAGTCATCAAAGGTGCAATGAGTCCAATTGGTCTCTACTGCAAACTGTTTAAGATGGCAGACAAAGGTAAGGTAGTTGTGTTTGATGACTGTGACAGCATCTTCCAAGATGACTTGAGCTTGAACATCCTGAAGGCAGCACTAGACAGCAAGAAGAATCGTTGGATCCACTGGAACACTGATTCATTTAAACTGCGCAACGAAGGTGTGCCAGACAAGTTCAAGTTTGAAGCTAGTGCAATCTTTATCACAAACATGAAGTTTGATAAAGTCAAAGGCAAGTTGCGTGAGCACTTGGAAGCATTAGAGTCACGCTGTCACTACATGGATCTAACTATTGATTCAGACAAAGACAAAGTACTACGTATTAAGCAAGTCATCTCAGATGGCATGTTGGATGATCGAAAGCTTGCAGACAATGTTAAAACGGACATCATGGACTTTGTTGAAATGAACATGAGCAAGCTGAGAGAGCTGAGTTTACGTACAGTGCTCAAGGTAGCAGACCTAGCTGAAGCTTTCCCAAACAAATGGGAAGCGATGGCAGAGAATACTGTGATGCGTCGAGCATAGTGCTCCGCGTTACAGTGTAGGGCAGCAGCGCACCCTGTGGTGTTGCCCAACAAGGACAGACTAGATTGTGCCCTCGATCGAAGCTGTCCGCAACAGAGCTGGTAAGGATGTGCCCTCGTCCAAGCTAGCTCATAAGAAGCCGAAGCTGTCCTTAAGAACAGCGCGGTAGTTGGTAGTAGAACATGTGCCCTCACGCTCTACTACCTTTTAGAAGCCCTGCTCAGTATGCCCTTACTGAGTGGGGTTTTTTCTTTAAAATAATGGTTGACAACAGCACAATAGATGCTATACTGTATATAACAGTTAGACATTAAGAGGAGCACACGATGTCCACAGAATTGAAATCACACGCACAAGGCGTTTCATTAACCCGTTTCGCAAACGGCGGTCAAGGCACTAGCGTACAGGTTACAATGCGTAAAGAGCGACCTGTAGGCACAGAGTTCTTTGATCACTTGCAATTGACACGAGCACAAGCCGCGGCATTGTCAGCAGACTTGTTGGACTTTGCACAAGGAAGGGAAGTAGAAGATTAGGGGTTGACAACTAGCATATTGATGCTATACTGTATATAAGTTAAACAAAGAGGGCACACTATGAAAAACTTACAAGCGTATATTGATCAGAAGAACACTTGGGGCAAGTTCTTTAACTCACCTGAGATCAACTTCCCACTAACACAAGCAGAGGTAGACAGCTTAGCCAGCGCACTAGACGCAGACCTAAGCCCAGAGAACCTACACTGTGATGGAGAGATCTCAGCCACACAAGCACAGAACAAGTACAACTACTATGGCAAAGTGATCAAAGAGCTGGATCGTTACTGTGCAAACCAATCACTCACAATGCCACAAGTATACGAATACTACTAAACAAATAGGTTGACAACTAGCATATTGATGCTATACTGTATATAAGTTAACAAGCTAAGGAGCATAGCAAATGACTACTATCAACACATCAACTACTGTACTTAATGACTACACTGTAGAAGACCTGCAGACTATTCGCGCAGCCGCACTACAGCATGCCAACGATGCAGCCACTAAGCATCTAGAACAGTACGGTGAGCATGCCTACTGTGGCTTTGCTTGGGTCAACATACACGGCATTAAAGGCAACACCAAGCTGGGCAAGCGTATGAAGGCAGCAGGCTTTGAGAAAGACTACACGGGAGCATATAGTATATGGAACCCAAGTGGCCTAGGCACACAGTGTATGAGCACTAAAGAAGCAGGTGCGCAGGCGTGTGCTAAGGTGTTCAAAGCTGCTGGCTTTACAGCTTACGCAGGCAGCAGAGCAGACTAGACTCTACAATTTATTTTAGTAGGTGAGGGGAACAGTGTTTGACACTGTTCCTTTTTTCTTTTATAATCAAATAAAAAAAATAAAAAAAATTTTCCATCGGGGGGTGGGGGTTAAGAAATCACCTGGGTGAAACTGTAAGTAGTACCCTTAATGAAACCGCAGCGCAATTTTTCTCCACTGCAAAAACCTTTTCATCAGAAGAGTGCAGCACTCTTCTCTTCACTGTATGCAAGACTTCATCACTGTATATAATCACAGTTCAAATTTTTTTGCGCACAATTTTTTTCGATCTGCAAGAACCCTTTTCGGATTTACGCTACATAGTAAATAGAAGCAAGTTACGCTAGAGCGTATGTAATAGCGAAAGCGTGTATGAGCTGAGAGGCGCTTGCGAAGCAAAGCATCCATGCTCGTACTATATGGTTTATAAATGGTTTCGGTCCAGCTACTGTGCAAGTACTGTTATACACTGTGTTAAATACTATATGAACACAATTGACACTCAACTGCACACACTCTGTTTCAACTTTCACACTGTTACTAATCAACAGGCCATTGATGCTCTTGTACATGCACTGTCAATAGAACTGTTCATCAACAATAATATAAAGTGTTTTCAGCCAACAGAAGATTCACTAGTGTTTGAGTCAGACTCGCACTGTACGTTTGCGCAGTTAGCACTGTGTTCAGACACTAGGTTTACACTGACTCGCCGTTAGAACTATCGTGCTTGTACGGGCTTGTTTGAGTGTGCTAGTGAATGATTATAGTTGCGGGTATACGCTTGTAAAAATTTAGCGCATACCGCTTCGCGGCTTCTTGAATAATCTGGCGCAGGGCGCTTCGCGCTTGTTCGGATCTAGCTGTCGGACTTTTCCAAACTCTCGGGAACATCTGGCTCCACATAATCATCACCATGTATTTCTTTCATACGTGTTTCGAGATCAAAGAATAGGTGTGTGTATTCAAATGTTTGATCTTGTCCATACACGCTTACGAGAGTTGCTCCGTTGCTTATATGGAATTTTTCTGCCATCTCTGTGATTGGACTTAGAGTAACCCAACGCCATATTTCTTTACGATTGTCTAGTATGTGTTGTGAGAGTGTGTTTATTAGTGTTCGTCCTGCGCCTTTTGAATAACTCCATACTGTATAAAACACTGCAACATTTTGTTCAAATTGTGTCATTGAACCTCGTGCTGCTGGTGCAAGATTGCCTTGACTATCGTAGACCATTGATTCACCTAGTCTATTGAGTATAGTACCGTTGTCAAACACTTCAAGCTTGCCTTGATTTTCTAGAGCATACTCTAGTGCATCATCTATAGTTTCAAATCTAGATTTGTGAAACTGTTCAGGATCAAAATACAAAGGTTCAATTGTAGCTGTTCCGTCAAGTAAACTAAAATAGTCAAGTTCGTATTCGGCCTCAGGAACGCCGTGTGCATAGGCAACACATACAACAGCTAGTGGGTCCGCATCGTCCGGTTGTTCATCACTGAACAATCCCCAAACTTCTCTATTTTCTTGAGTACGAAATTCTGCTGAAAGGTGTGGACGTACTGAATCATCTTGGATGTACGTGCGGGTTTCTTCTAGTGTGAGTTGTCTAATCATATGAGTTTCCTTATTCATCTCCGGGTAAGTTATTTAAGAACTGACGCAACTTAGTGCTGTCGGTTTCGGCTCTAATTTTTGGAGCATTTGCTCCACTACTAGGTTCATCAGCGGTTGTAGAATTTGTACGCTTGAGTGAATTTACAATACTACTAGCACCTGGTGATCCTGTGCTGCTGTTGTAGCTATCATCTTCATCGTCATCACAGTCAATGATGCGCAGTGTGTCCACATCAAAGCCTAGGTCAATCTTTTGTCCTACGCCACTTGAGTTACGTGTCTTCATCAACTGTAGCTGATAGCGTCCACGTTCACGCATTGCTCTGCTTGTAAAGATACCAAACACGTTGTCTGCTGTTTGTATCTTGCTCAGTCCACCTGAGATGTGCGAGTGGTCAAATTCAATCTCTTCTACTGCTCCGCGATTCAACTGTGCCGCTGTAACAAACACACACTGTAGTTCCATTGCTAGATTGCGTAGTTCTTCACTCACATACTTGTCTTTGATAAACAAGTTCTCTGCACTTACTTTCATACTTGCAGGCATGAGCAGGTCCAAGTAGTCAATTAGTAGTACGTCTACTTTCTTGCCAGTTTTAATTTCATATTCTTTGATATAGCTGCGAATGTCGTTTGCTGTCTTGCCACTTGGCATATACTTGACTTGGAACGCTCCACTCTTCTTACCTATCATGCGTACTTTAATTTCAACATCATCAATTTGTTTAAACACATCGCGTGTGTTAATGCCTGTGACCATACTGTCAACACGCATACTAACTAGACTCTCTGCAAGCTCTAGTGTCAAGTACATAACGTTCATACCAGCTGCTGCCATGTTAACGCCGATGTTTGCTAAGAACAAACTCTTACCTGCGCCTGAACCACCTGCAAAGATGTTAAGCTCGCCTCTGTTAAAGCCACCAAACAATTTCTTGTCCATAGCAGCCCAACCTGTGCTTACTTGTCCGTTTGTACTCTTGATGCCTTCCAGTCTGCTTCTAGGATCTGCCCAGTAGTCTGTACCCAAGTCTTTTTGCAAACCAATCTGTACAGCTTTCTTTACTAGATCCTCACACTGTCCATAGTCACCTTTCTCAAGCAAGTCTGCGCTTTTAAGGATAGCTGCTTCTAGTGCTTTGTGTTTAGAAAATGTTTCAAATTCTGTAAGCAACCAATCATAATGATTCTCTTGTAGCACACCTGGATCTTTTAGTTCAGCCTTGGTTGCTGCGTTCAACATATCAAATGTAGGAAGTGCATTGTGTTCGCTAACATATTCAGTTAAGAACTTGGCGCCTTCATACAGTCGTCTGTCAAATGCATCAGGATCAAATACCGCTTGACAACGAACAAAGCTTTCAGCATCGCTCATCATCATTTCAAGATACACTTTCTGTATCTCATACCCATAGTCTGTGTTTTGTCTAGTGCTCATTGTATTATTATACTACCTGTGCCATTGTTTGTCAAGTTTAATTCGTTGTCGAGTCTTAGCTAGCACTGCACCGATACAGCTTCCTGGGTCGCCTGGGTTTTGTGGAACGTGTACACTATCCCACTCAGTTAATAGTGCAACTGCTTGTCTGTTTAATGCGCCGCCACCTGCTAGAGCTAGGTTAGGAGAAAATGTTCTTATTTTAGTCCATGCTGCTATGTTAACAACACAATATTCAAACACTGCCTGTGTAGCTGCTGCTATGTCATTTAAGTCTTCTTGGCTGGTTAGTTCAGGCCTCCACCAGCTAACACCTCGATGCATATTCTCACGCATCTTAATAAAAGGGTCTGCACCCATGCCATTTGTTTGTACTAGCTCTTTCATCATATCAAAGAAGAACCTATGCTTATCTCCTTTGGCTCCCCATTGAGCTACTAAGTATTCATCACGTTGTGCTTGTAATCCTAGTCGTTGTGTCATAGCACTGTAGAACAATCCTAAGCTGTGTGGGTAGCCCTGGCTGTGTATTTTCTTTAGCGTGTTGTTCTTTCCGTGCCATATTGTCAAGGTCTCAAACTCGCCAATGCTGTCTAAACATATTACTGCACAATCATCATGTGGCTGTGTATAGTATGCGTAGGCTGCATGGCTCAAGTGATGCTGTGTGTACTCTATTGGACAAACAATGCCGTGCTCTGATAGATAGCGGTGTATGTTATTCTCTTTGCCTAGCCAGCCTTGACCTGCCCAATACTGGCGCAGCGTCTTTAGGAACGGACGCTCATACCAAATAACTTTGTTAGGTTTACCCAAGCGCATTGCTCTACGTATCAGCTTTTTATTAAGGTGTGGATCGTTAGGTATCTTACTAAAGTCTTTGGCAAGCCCTGCCCACTTTAGGTTATCGTCTTTAAATACTGCAATGCTTGCGTCGTGGCTGTTAGCGACAATGCCCCACGTTATCATTTGTAGATGAACGGATCTTTTTTACGAAGTTCTTTCATTCGCTTGCGGAACTTAATCTCTTCTTTGACTTTGTAGTAAGGCCATGTTATCCATTCCCATATCTTTTTTAATATCTTCTTTATCATACGAACCATTTCTTTGCTCTCAGTCTAATTTTAAGTGGGCTAGTTTCAGCAGCACTAGCAATACTGTATAGTGTATATAGTCTTCCGTACTTATCTACACAATCGCCTACGTCATTGATTTCTTGACTCCATTCAGGCATGCTAACTCCCCAGCCTCTGCTGATAGCATCTTCTACAAGTTTCTTACCAGCATGATCTCTATCAGGTACAACAACAATCTCTTTGCCTAGTCTGTTAAGCAGTAATGCTTGTGCATCATTTATCTCACTGCCGCCTAGCGCACATCCATCTATGTGAATAGCATCCATTGGACCTTCGACAAGTATAGCAAACTCTTTATCATACGTTTGTTTGTCTAGTCCATACACAAAGCCCGGTTGTTGTTCGTTCATGTACTTGGGCTTTTTGTCTGCTGTGATAGTTCTACCAGTCCAGCCTATAATACGCTTCTCATAGTAAAATGGAATAATAAGTCTGTCACGATATGCTAGACTTGGGCACCAATAGTAATCTGTATCATCTAATGTCAAGTGTCGTGCTGCCATGTATTCAACTATGGCTAAACTAAACTTGTTAAACTCTGTGATATCTGCAATTCGAATAGCATCGTCTGGCAAAGGCACAGTTTCAAACGTAGGTATTTCTATCTTACGCTCTGCAACCTCTACACCTTCGTTTATACGCATGACATCAAACGTGAGCTTAGTTATTGTATCATCACTACAGTTGAGCCACTGTAAGAGCTTACGTAGCTTCACAGACACCGCTCTGCCTGGTTGCCAACTGGCTTTGTATCCACAGTTGAAACAGTGATAGCTAACTGTATCGCCTTCGCTAATAAGTCCGCCTCGACCTCTAGTGTCAGCAGTGTTGCCATTGTGCTGACAGCAGGGCGCATTAAAGCTAGTCCACCCACTAGGAGTAGTCTTACGCTTTGAAGGCAAGTGTGCTGTTATGATGTCAGATACAATACTCATGCTATTATTATAGCACCAATATAGTATTTGTCAACTAGTTTCTTACTAATACTTTAGTTATTTTGTCTGCTGGATTTGCGTCTGTTTTGAAACGTATATGACTAAACACACCATTAAAATTTACAGGTTGCGGAGTGGTCTCTGTTCCTGCAAACGTTAGAGTAGCAACATCAGCCCATTGTGTGCTTTCTGTAACTTGGTTATCCAAGGTAGCCTGTACAACTACATCGCCCGTGTATGACGCTGTATACACTGCTGCGGTGTGTAGTGCTTCGTTGCCATTAATAGCAGGCTGCGCATCGACTGTTTCACTATACCAAGTTTCAATAGCAGGTGCTTCTTGTTCAAAGGTAGTCACAGAATAAGCAGTTAATGGACCTGGGAATGTTCTTGCATTAACATATATAACGGCATCGTTATCAAAGTTAGGTTGTGAATATGTAAGGATTTTATCGCCATCTGTTTCTTGCATATAGATGTTATAACTTAGATACTGTTGTTTAAGATTTAGTAACTCATTTTCTGTCACTGTAACTTTAAACTTGCCTCTAGTTATAGTCGATCCATCATCTAATATTGTAGCATCCTTTTCTAGTACCATTTGATTTGTTTCATCAAATGCAATAAACTTTGGAGTGTAACTTGTAATATCTACAGGCTTTTGATCTGCGTTTAATAATCTAAATTCTAAGACATTGTCTATGCCTTTATATAATTGAAGTTGTTTACTATACACTGGTCTGTACTCCGTAATGAATCCTGCCACATCTGCTACGAGTGTGGTTGTGTTGTTGCATAAATATCTTGGTAACAATTGCATACTAATATTTATCGGAAACACATGTTAACTAAAGACATACAAGAAAATTTTCCCTTCCTAAGTGTAGTCACATACGGTGGCAACGAATATATCGGCGTCATTATTAATCAAGATGTGACTGTAACTAGCATGTACATTTATACTGATATAAAATCAGAAATCGAACAACGTGCATTTTTAGATCTGGGCGAAATATGGT
>Ga0208660_1000834_pt1 | contig 12495 bp, 11 predicted proteins | sample DEB08_DNA_13_FD_184527 | JGI IMG/M metagenome (GOLD analysis project Ga0208660, IMG submission 184527) | Aqueous microbial communities from the Delaware River and Bay under freshwater to marine salinity gradient to study organic matter... | ecosystem: Environmental > Aquatic > Marine > Coastal ... | reverse complement strand
GTAACGTCCGGGGAAGTCTTGCAGCAAATAGAACGTCCGCGTGAGGACGTGGTCGGACGGAATGGGGGCAATGGCCGGAATATCCAAAGACCGTGCTATGGCTTGCAGCTTGCGGCCCTCGGGCGAGCTTGATCCGAACCGTGCCGTGTCCGCGTCGCGAGTGTCAAACATGATCATCCCGCCAGTCCGCAGATAGCGGTTCAACTTGGCGTAGGCGTCGCGGCTAGGCAGTGGTTGGTCAGCGGTGACAGGCCAATAAAGGAACGGAAAAAAAGCGAGCTCGTCGGTTTCAAGGTCCACCCCGATGGGGGCTGCTGGTTCAATCGATGTACGCCGGAACAAGGTTTGCGATAGCCCCGACAGGCCGGCAAATGCGACATCGTCGGTCTCGGCGTCACCAGTGAGGACATGGCCCAATACGACTTCGCTCGTGGCGCGCAAGGCGAAATCATCATTGGTTTGCGCGTGTGCTTCTGGTGCCCAGAACAGGGCCAATACCAAAGCCGCGGCAACATCTGCGCGTGGTCCACGCAAGCGCCCACCAATTGCCAAGGATGCGATTACATCGACAAGCAGCAGCAAGATCACTGCACTTAGCAGCCAGCCCTTGAGTGCGGTTTCGCGCACAACCGACATGCCCTCGATCGCGATGCGTGCGGGCCATTGCGCGACGCTTAGGGTGGTATCCGAGCCAATGACATTTACCGCGATTTGGCGGTCGCCGCCCGCATAAAGACCAGGCAATAGATCCGGGCCGAGTGTTCCAGCCACTAATTCTTCGCCTGCAACGCCCGACAGGGCGCTGCCATCTTCAAGCCTGCCAAATGCGTCGAGGACTTTGTTTGGCAGCCACGTCGTACCGTCAAGCGCGCTTTCTTCCAGTTCCGCAGGGCGGGTGGAAATGGCCAATCGCTCTAGCATTTGCACGAACAAGCCTGAAAGCGGTAAAGTTGACCATTCTGCATTTGCTGTCACGTGGACCAGGACAACCTGACCTTCGCCGCTAAGTTTACGCGTGACCAAAGGCGTGCCGTCTGACAATTGCGCGATAACGCGGTCGGCCAACGTGGGATCGGGCTGGGCCATGACTTGTGATGTGACTGTGACATCTTCCGGCACCGGGAGGCCGAAAAATGGGCTATCTTGGGTGAATGGGGCGAGGGTTTTAGGTGCACCCCAACTCATTGCACCACCAACAGACCGCCCGCCAGAGCGAAGTCGAACGGGCAAAAGCGGGTCGTCAAAGTTGCGCCCTTGATCAGATGCTGCCAAACGCGGGCCTGCAAAACGCAGTAACATGCCGCCATTTTCGACCCAGTCCGCAATGGCGTCTGCTTCGGCCAAGGTTGCCACATCTGCCAAGATGATGACGTCTGGATTGGCCAAAAGGATATCGTCGACAGCACCATCAATGATGTCTGCGGTAGGCTCCAATGCTTCGCGCAAGTAATAAAGCGGCGACAACAGCTCTAGTCCTTCACGCTCGTCGCGCGCGGCAATCAAGGCGACTTCGCGCCGTTTCAGCGCGTCGTCTGTTAAGGTCACGGCAGCGGCAGAGCGGGTGCCGGTAACTTCAAAGCGGGTGATCCGGTTGCGCAGTTCTGGCTGCAAAACCATAGCCGTTTCGACCACAGGTTCGCCCGCGCTGAACGAAAGCGGCACGGTCGCGAGCGAGCGTTCTACGCCAGCGGGGTCAAGGCCGGTGGCTGTGATCGTTGTCTCAAACGGGTTGCCGATTGGGGTGCGTACGGCGGAAACGATGACTTCGCCATTTTCAAAACGCGCGGGACGCAAACCGATGGTTTGGCGGGGTGTTTGAAACACGGTCACTGCGCCACGATTTTCGAGGGTCGCCAAAAGATCGTCGCGGCCATTCCAGTCTAAACCGTCGGAAATCCAGTATGTTTCAAACGCACCTTGGGTTTGCGCGAACCACTGGGCGGGATCATTTGGCTGCCATGGTTTAGGTTGTACGTTGGCCAAGCGGTTTTGCCAGTCGCGCGGTGCCGCGAAGGGTAAATCGCCCACAGGAAGGTCAGTCAAGTTAATCACGGCCGCACGCCTGTCTGCCAGTGCAGCTTCGGTCAGCAGAGTGTTTACACGGTCGATCCGCGACTGCCAACTTGCGGCGCCGGCCCATGTGCCGTCCAGCACAATGACCAGATCGCCAGATCCGTCGCGTGCGTTTTGCGGGTTTAGAACCGGGCCTGCAAATCCAATGATCGCGGCTGCGACAGCGAGAGTGCGCAGCAAGAGCAACCACCAAGGTGTCCGGTCAGTTTGGTTTTCATCATCTGTAAGGCCCAGCAAGAGTGCGACACCTGGAAACCGTCTCCTAATTGGCGCGGGCGGAACAGCGCGCAGCAATATCCACAGGATCGGGAGTGCAATCAGGCCGAGCAGTAGCCACGGAGCAGTAAAGCCTATGGGACCTAGCGACCACATTATGCGTGGCCCTTTTGAGTATTTGGAACAAAGCGAGGTGGGGTTTTATGCATCATGCCTGCCGCTCCAGCGCGTTGTAGAGCCACAGGAGTGCGTTTGTTGCACTTTGGCCTGTGTGGTGCGTTTGGAATTGCCAGCCGGTGATGCGTGCAAGATGCTGCAGCTTATCTTTGCGTGCGGCCAGCCGGTCGAGGTAGCGTGATTTCAGGTCGCTGGCTTTGAGTGTTTCATGCCGCAGCCCGCCTGACATGCTCTCGAATACTGTGCGCCCTTCGAAAGGGAATGCTTCTTCTTGGGGGTCGAGGATTTGCAGCAACGCACCGCCAACACCGCGATCAGCGGCACGCAGCAAGGCGTCTTCGATCGGTTTAATGTCGCCCAGAAAATCGCTGATGAACAAGGCCCGCGAATGCGGCAGCATACCTTGCGATTCAGGTGCCCCATAGTCGGTGTCGTCATCTTGGGACAATAGCTTCGCCATCTGCATCAGTTGGGCTTCGCCCCGACGTGGCGGAAGACGCAGCCCTGAAAGCCCGACCCTTTCGCCGCCGCGGATCAGTAAGATCGCGCAGGCAAGGCCCAGGGTGCGGGCGCGCAACCCTTTGCGAGGCAGGTTATCGTGCGAACGGAATGTCATCGCTGCCGCTTGATCTACCCATAGAATGACTGACTGTGCGATTTGCCACTCTTTGTCTTGCACGAAATTAGCATCGGACCGCGCAGAGCGCCGCCAATCGATACTACGCGCCGCGTCATGCGGTTGCGCGGGGCGGTATTGCCAGAATGTATCGCCCGTGCCTGCCCGCCTGCGCCCATGATCGCCCAACAGTACTGTCGTCGCCAAATGCTCTGCCTCTGCCAACAGCGGCGGCAAAGGTCCGGCAAGTGCTTCTGCTTGTGAGCGTAAGGCGAGCGGTTCGGTCATGCAGCCGCCGCGACCGTCGTGATTTGATCGGCAACGGTATTGATGACGTGGTGGATGCTTTCACCGCGTGCACGTGCCGCAAATGATAGGGCCATGCGGTGTTCCAACACTGGAACTGCCATTGCGCGCACGTCTTCTGCGGATGGGGCAAGCCGTCCTTCAAGCAGGGCTTGGGCGCGGACTGTCAGCATTAGTGCCTGAGCTGCACGCGGACCTGGCCCCCAACTTACGTTTTGGCGGACCAGATCGGGCGCGTTTTCGTCGTCCGGACGGCAAGCGCGTACCAGATCAAGGATCATTTCCACAATGTTTTCGCCTACAGGCATGCGGCGTAGCAAGTCTTGGGCATCGAGCAGTTCTTGCGCGGTGAAGACTTGGTTCGATTGTGCTTCGGTCGCGCCAGTTGTGGCGATCAGGATGTCTTTTTCAGTGGCACGATCAGGGTAGGGAACATCGATTTGGACGAGGAAACGGTCAAGCTGTGCTTCTGGCAGGGGGTAGGTGCCTTCTTGTTCAATCGGGTTTTGCGTGGCGAGGACGTGAAACGGTACACCAAGCGGGCGGTGTTCGCCTGCGATGGTAACTTCTTTTTCCTGCATCGCCTGCAAAAGCGCCGATTGGGTGCGCGGGGACGCGCGGTTAATCTCGTCTGCCATCAGCAGTTGGCAAAAAATCGGACCTTCAATAAACCGAAAATTGCGTTTGCCACCCTCGGAGGTTTCGAGCACTTCAGAGCCTAATATGTCTGCAGGCATCAAGTCCGGTGTAAATTGGATGCGATTGCCCTTGAGACCCATCACCGTCGACAGCGTATCGACAAGGCGAGTTTTACCAAGGCCGGGCAGTCCAACAAGCACAGCATGCCCGCCGCAGATCAGCGCAGTCAGGGTCAGGTCCACGACACGCGGTTGGCCGATAAATCGGGCCGCGATACTGGTGCGTGCTTCACCTAGTTTTACACCCAAGGTTTCGATTTGGGTGACAAGATCGGTGTCGTTGGCCATGACATTCCTCCGCATGAGCTATATTCGTGTATACGAACAGATAAACCCATCTCACCCAATGGCAAAAACAATGACCACACAAAAGATTGTTACTCCGTCGGCAGAAAGCCTCGCTAGTAGCGCCCGCGCCGCCCAAAAAGGCGGTTTGCCACCCGTACATTTGTGGAATCCGCCGCATTGTGGCGATATCGACATGCGGATTGCCCGTGACGGGACGTGGTTTTACATGGGCACGCCTATTGGCAGGCACGAACTGGTGAAACTATTTTCAACGATTCTGCGCCGTGATGGTGATGACTATGTTTTGGTCACCCCGGTCGAAAAGGTCGGGATCACGGTTGATGATGCGCCTTTTGTGGCCGTTGATTTCAACAAGCGTGGTGATGGGCTAGAGTTTGAGACGAATGTGGGTGACCGAATGATTGCGGGCAAGGATCATCCGATCCGTGTTGTCCGAGATCCGCAAACAGGCGAGCCGTCGCCTTATGTCTTGGTCCGTGCCAATCTGGAAGCCTTGATCGACCGCAAGTCGTTTTACCGGTTGGTTGAGCTTGGCGAACATGCGGCGCACGCAGGCGCGCAATGGTTTGGAGTATATTCTGACGGGGTCTTCTTCCCGATTATTCCTTCTGCGGAATTGGAATAGGTTCGTTTTTCAGTTCAACGCTTCATTCTGAATCCCCCCTAGGAGGTGTCATATGCCCAAACTCTGCGCCAACCTTACTTGGTTATTCACAGAACTGCCATTTCTGGAACGCTTTGAAGCTGCCAAAGGGGCAGGGTTTGATGCTGTCGAGGTTCTGTCTCCATATGACGTGAACGCCCAAGATATCGTCAAAGAACTGGCCAAGCATGATTTGCATATGGCGCTGATCAATTGCCCGCCGCCGAACTACACAGGCGGCGATCAAGGGTTTGCAGCAGTGCCAGGTTTGGAGCAGCGGTTTCGCACTGATTTCAAACGCGCGTTGCGCTATGCGCAGACGTTGGGTGCACAGCATCTGCATATCATGTCGGGTGCGGCGGAAGGTGCGGAGGCTAAGGCTACATTTATTGAGAACCTGCGCTGGGCCGCGGCAGAGGCGCCGGATCAAAGCCTCACGATAGAGCCGATCAACAACGATACGATCCCGGGATATTTCCTGAACGATTTTGATTTGGGTCGCGAGATTGTCACTTTGATTGACGCGCCTAACTTGCGGCTGCAGTTTGACACTTTCCATGCCGCTAAGATCACCGGCGATGTGCTGGGGACGTGGGCCGCGATGCGCGACATCACGGCGCATGTTCAGGTGGCGCAGATGCCGGACCGCTCGGAACCGGATCAGGGGCAGATCGATTATCCTGCGTTCTTTGCTGATCTGGATACACAAGGCTATCAGGGTTGGGTGGCTGGTGAGTATAAACCGCGCACGACAACGCTTGCGGGTGTTGGTTGGGCTGCGAAAGGCTAGCACCCCACGGGATTGTTAGTCGCCAATCAACGGCGGTGGCCTATTGTTCTTATATCAAGTGGTCAGAGGGTTTTTACATGGACAGGCGCAGCTTTTTAGTAGGCAGTGGGGCGGTTCTTGCGTCGCCTTCTTTTGCACAGGCAGACCCGTGGGCCGACATTTCAGCGCGCGCTAGTGCGCTTGATCAGTGCAACGCGCTTGCTATTCGTCAATCGGGGCGCATTGTTCTCTCGCAGGTGTTTCGCGGCCCATCAATCGGGCGAGCGGTGCCGATCAAATCGGTCTCAAAGACTGTTGTAGCAGCGCTGACGGGTGCCGCACTTGATCGCGGTGAGATAGCATCACTAGAGGCGCGGTTGGGCGATGTAGCACCCCAGTTGATCCCGCGCGAGGCTGATCCGCGTGTTGCTGGGATCACAATCGCAAATCTGATTACGATGCAGGCCGGGCTAGAGCGGACATCAGGGGCCAATTATGGCGGCTGGGTAAGCAGTAGCAATTGGGTTGCCAATGCGCTGGGTCGCGAATTTGTCGCAGAGCCGGGTTCGCGGATGCTGTATTCGACGGGATCGTTTCATGTGTTGGGCGCGGTCTTGTCTGAAGTATCAGGGCAGTCCCTGCGTGCCTTGGCCCGTACGCGGATTGGTGCACCATTGGGCATCGAAATACCCAGTTGGACCCGCGATCCGCAGGGGCGTTATCTGGGCGGAAACGAGATGTCATTGACCCTCGAAGGCATGGTGCGGTTTGGCGAAATGTATCGCCAGAATGGGACCTTTGATGGCGTGCAGGTTTTGAGTGCCGATTGGGTTAAACGCTCGTTTGAGGTGCGGACACGTTCTGCGTTTTCGGGATTAAATTATGGGTATGGCTGGTTTTTGGGATCGGGTGCTGGGGTGCCCTATGCGTTGGCGCGCGGCTACGGTGGGCAGATTATTTGTGTGGCGCCGACCGTTGAATTGACGCTGGCTTTGACGTCTGACCCTACACAGCCTGCACGCAGCGGCGGGTATTTTGGTGATATCAAGAACCTGATTGAGGGCCAGATATTGCCGGCGGCCCAAACCCAAATGGGATAAGGTGGATTTCTGTCCACCTTACATGCGGCAATTATTGCGATAAATCTTTGGCTAGCCGCATCAACATCACGGCTTCTGCGCGTTGCCCCGAAATGTCGGGCCCAAGGTTTGCCTGCGCGCGCGCAATGACATCGTCATAGCCTTTATCCCCAACTGCTTGAGGGTCGCGTAGCAAAATACCGAAACTCTCAATTGCTTCGGCAAAATTTGCGTCGATCTCTGGCGTGTCGGAATCGTAGGCAAATGCATTGACCATTTCTGCGATCTGCACGTCACTTTGTGATGGTAGTTTCCCTTGCAAGAGCGCTGCGCGTATTGCGTCGTATGATGTCTGAACGGCAACGCTGCGTGCAGCCATTCTAGCTGCTACAGGGGCATCATCTGCTGTGATCATTTGGGCCGGAGCTGCAAATTCTGCGACCAGACCCTCCTGGGCGGGTTCAACCGATTCCACAGGCGCGCTAAGTTGATTTGTACTCGGCGGTGTCTCCAAAAACAGGCTGGCTGCGACGACCAATACTGACGCAGTAACAAGGCCCTTTGCGGGACCGCTTTGCAACCAAGCACTTGCGCGTTGCCAAATGGTTCCAGTTGGCGCTGCTTCTTTCGCATTACGCGCCTGATGAAATACCGCAAAACTGTCTTGTGCCAATGCAATGTGGGCGGTCCTGCGAACATGATCAGGCTTTGGCGTTGCATCATCCATCAATGATTTCAGTTTGTTGAGGTCATCGTTCATGTCTTGCCCTCTTGTTCTTTTAACGCGCGCAAAGCCTTCTTTGCCTCTGACATGCGCCAACTAATCGTGCCTTCGGACACGCCCAGAACTTCGCCTGCTTGGGCGTGGGTCATGTCGTCCAGAACCAATGCGAGCGTGTCGCGCAGGTCTTGTGAAAGCTGGGACATTGCGACGGTCAACCAGTCCAGCTTTTCGGACATGTCATTGTTGGTCGCGGTCCGTTGAATTTCCCAATCGCCCCAGCCGTTGGTTGCTTTGGCGTAAGTGGCGCGCTTGCGCCGCCGGTCGTGGGCTGCATTGACAGCGACGCGGTATAGCCAAGTCGTGACCTTGGCGCGTTTTTGATAACTGCCTAGCTTTGCAGGTAATGCAGCACAGATATCTTGGGTCAGATCCTCGGCTTCGGAGCGTGTACCTGTCAGTCGAAAGCAAAACGCAAACAAGCGATCATAGTGACGATCAAGCAAGCTTGCGAAGGCCGCACCGTCACCGGCTGCGGCCGCTTCGGCCAAGTCTTCATCGCTGGTTATCATACGCATTACGGTGGTTGGACGCGCGCGAATGGTCAATCCTTGGCGGCAGCCGCAATTATTTTGTGAAAGTTGTGTGCGGGCCTAAATCATTGCGCGTCGACGCACTGACAAAGGCCCGCGAAAAGCGGTGTTAGACGCTTGTGCAGATGTATTTCATCTCAAGGTAGTCATCGATGCCGTGGCTTGATCCTTCGCGGCCCAAACCGGACTGTTTGACGCCGCCAAACGGGGCCACTTCGGTTGAAATGATGCCCGTGTTAACGCCCACAATTCCATATTCTAAAGCTTCGGCAACTTTCGTCACCCGGCTGAGGTCTTTTGCATAGAAATAGGAAGCCAGACCAAAGATCGTGTCGTTGGCTTGGGCGATCACATCGTCTTCGTTTTCAAACATGAACAGTGGCGCAAAGGGCCCGAATGTTTCGTCCTTGCTGACCAGCATATCCTTCGTGGCGTTGGTGACGATTGTCGGCTCGAAGAACTGACCGCCATAGCTGTGCGGCTTGCCGCCAGTCAGGATTTTGCCGCCTTTGGCGAGCGCGTCATCAAGGTGTTCTTGCACCTTATCAACGGCTGCAGGTTCAATCAGCGGTCCAAGGGTCGTGCCGTCAGTCAGGCCATCGCCAACCAAGAGTTTTTCAACAGCAACCTTAAGCTTCGCAGCAAAGTTATCATAGACACCCTTTTGCACATAAATCCGGTTGGCGCAGACGCAGGTCTGACCGTTATTGCGGAATTTGCAGGCGATTGCGCCAATCACGGCCTCGTCTAGGTCGGCATCGTCAAAGACGATGAATGGCGCGTTGCCGCCCAGTTCCATCGAGCATTTCATGACCTGATCGGCCGCTTGGCGCAGCAAGATGCGGCCAACCTCGGTTGATCCTGTGAAGGTCAGTTTGCGCACAATCGGGTTTTCGCAGAATTCTTTGCCGACTTCGGATGCTGAGGTGGACGTCACAACCGAAAATAGTCCCTTGGGAATGCCGGCCTCTTCGCCCAACTTTGCCATCGCAAGTGCCGACAGCGGTGTGAGCGATGCGGGGCGGATCACGAATGAACAACCCGCAGCCAGTGCCGGTGCCACTTTGCGGGCGATCATCGCGTTGGGGAAGTTCCAAGGCGTAATACCTGCGGCGACACCGATGGGCTGTTTAATCACGGTGATGCGTTTGTCGGCCATGTGGCCCGGGATTGTTTCGCCGTAGACGCGTTTTGCTTCTTCTGCGAACCATTCCACGAATGACGCGCCATAGGCGACTTCGCCGCGTGCTTCTGCCAGTGGTTTGCCTTGCTCTGCGGTCATGATGATCGCGAGGTCTTCTTGGTTTGCCATCAACAGATCAAACCATTTGCGCAGGATGTTTGCGCGTTCCTTGGCAGCGCGGGCCGCCCATGGCTTTTGTGCTTTTTCGGCCGTTGCAATGGCTGCGGCCACTTCGGCGCGCGACAAATCGGGGACTTTTGCGATCACGTCACCGCGTGCGGGATTGGTCACATCAAAGGTTTTGCCGCTAGCAGCGTTTACCCATTCACCTGATATGTAGGCCTGATCGCAGACAAGATCTGGGCGGGATAGCATGGACTTTAGATTGGTTGTTTCATCGAGCATGGTGGTCTCCCTTATACTTTGGCGCTATCTGAACGATGCAGGGGAGTGCCGTAAAGGGGGACATGATGGATTTCGACGATGCTTATGCGAATGCGGCGTATATTCCGGGTTCTGACGCCTATCCGGACAAATGGGCGCAGGCGGCAGCCAAGTTTCGGGCAGAGTGTTTGTGCGAAATAGATTTGCCATATGGCGAAACTGCCCGTCAAAAACTGGATTTGTTTCATCCTGACCGGCTTGCCAAGGGCTTGGTTGTTTTTGTGCATGGGGGTTATTGGCTGCGCTTTGATAAATCTTTCTGGTCGCATCTGGCTGCAGGGCCGCTTGCGCAGGGTTGGGCCGTAGCGATGCCGTCCTATGATTTGTGTCCTGACGTCCGGATCACCGATATTGGGCAGCAGGTGACCCAAGCTATTGCAATGGCTGCGGACCGTGTACCGGGGCCGATCCGGCTGGTTGGGCATTCAGCGGGCGGGCATTTGGTTGCGCGCGTCATGGCTGATCCGCGTCCAATCGGTTGGCAGCGACGGGTTGAGAAAATAGTACCTGTGTCGCCGGTTGGTGATCTTGCGCCATTGATACAGACGTCCATGAACAAAGACCTGCAATTGACCCAAGCCGAAGTTTTGCGCGAAAGCCCCGTGCATTTGCCAGCGCCCAAACCGGCGGTCACCGTCTGGGTCGGCGGGGATGAAAGGCCGGTTTTCATCGCCCAAGCGCATGCGCTCGCGGATGCATGGCATTGTAAAGAAGTAGTTGTACCCGGTCTTCACCACTTCAATGTAATCGAAGATATGGCAGACCCCAAAAGTGCGCTTGTTCATGAAATCTTAGCTTGAACCGGGTGATTATGGCGCAGAAGTCCGAAAACCCATGACTTTAAGGGTAGTTTTAGCTCAAAATAGGTGCTGGCAGTGGACCAATGGCCGTCGTCAGATTATTGTTTATCGAAAGAATTGACGCGCGAATCGCACAAAGGAAATGGTTTTGAACACATGGTTTTTTTAAGAAGTGTAATCTTGGTTTTGGCAGCGACAGCCTTGGTCGCCTGCGAGCGGTCAGGTGATGCGGACGATATAACGGATGGCGGCATCGACGGTGGGTTCCTACGTGACGGCGTGGCAAACGTCTGGATTGATCCGGATGGCTGCCAGCACTGGTATATTGATGACGGCCTTGAAGGCTTTATGACACCACGGCTAAACCGCGATGGAACACCAAAGTGTCAGGACGCGCGCGGCGAGGTCATGCTCAAAGATGGTAGCATGGTGATGGCCGAACAAGAGCCTGTGAACACAGGTTCCTAAGCCCAAGCTGGCGAAGATTACCGAAAAGGCATCAGATAACTGATGCCTTTTTTGCGTCAGCGCATGGGATCAAACTGTGCGTTGGTCATGGTGCAATCGCGGACGACATCACGTCCACAATCGCGAAACTTCAGATCGCGCGTCAAACAGATACGCGCCTCTTGGATGTAACCTGATTTGCAGGTGATCGTGATTTGATTTGCTTCAAGCTCTGGATTTTCCGCGATAAACGCATCTTCGACCAACAAAGCAGGTAGCGTAACTTGGCGGGCCAATTCGCGAAAAACCTCTGGTCGGGTGATCTTGCCATATGCTTGTCGGGACAGCGCATAGTAGTCGTCAGACGACAAACCGCTGCAAACCCCGTGTTTACGCCATTGATGCCAAGCCAGCCCAGAAGTGCCCATGATATCGGCCATTGCACTGGTATCACTGCGCGTAGGCGGACGTATCGCAGTGTTGCAATTGGCAGGATAGCCACGCTCATATTGCGGCCATAGCCCGTGCAGAATCCATCCAAAATTGGCGTCTGGATCGCATTGCGGGGAATTGCGGTCGTCCCCCTCAAGAGCGCACCAATTGGCCGACCACGACAACGACATGACGTAATAATCAAAGTCACCCGCGCGGTCTTGGGCGGATAGGGGTGCGGCCAGCAAACAAAGCAGGGCAAACAAGCGGTACATTTTTGATCTTTCCTATCGGTTTGCCAGTCACTATACAGTTGCCAAGTTCCCCGACAATGCGAACCCGGCTGCCAGTGCAGTCTGCCCAACTTAAGGGCGTGGGAGAGGCTTGTCTGCTGATAAGATGGAGATGAAAGATGTCCGATAAACCGATTATGGCCAAAGCGACTGCTGTTTGGCTTTGCGACAACACAACGCTGACCTTCAAGCAAATCGCGAATTTCTGCGGTTTCCATGAATTGGAAGTGCAAGGCATTGCTGACGGTGATGTGGCGACTGGCGTAAAGGGCTTTGACCCGATCGCCAACAATCAGTTGACCCAAGAAGAACTGGACAAAGCCGAAGCCGATCCAGCGCACCAGCTTAAGCTTAAGTTCTACGCTGCTGCGACTGGCGAAGAAAAGCGCCGTGGCCCGCGTTACACGCCATTGTCCAAGCGTCAGGACCGTCCTGCGTCGATCTATTGGCTGGTTAAATTCCACCCCGAACTGACAGACGGTCAAATTTCCAAGCTGGTCGGCACAACAAAGCCAACAATTCAGGCAATCCGCGAGCGGACGCACTGGAACATCAACAACATTGATCCAATCGATCCGGTCGCCCTAGGCCTTTGTAAGCAGTCAGAGCTGGACGCGGCCGTGCAAAAAGCAAATGCTAAAAAGGCCAAAGATGGCGAGGCGATGACTGATGATGAGCGTCGCAAGCTGGTTAGCA
>Ga0208660_1000825_pt1 | contig 12580 bp, 10 predicted proteins | sample DEB08_DNA_13_FD_184527 | JGI IMG/M metagenome (GOLD analysis project Ga0208660, IMG submission 184527) | Aqueous microbial communities from the Delaware River and Bay under freshwater to marine salinity gradient to study organic matter... | ecosystem: Environmental > Aquatic > Marine > Coastal ... | reverse complement strand
TCCTGGGGGATGGGCTCATTATATTAAACAAAAATCTAAAATATCTGATGTCTATGCTATAGATATTCTTGATATGGAACCTGTTGAAGGAGTACACTTTTTTAAGCAGAGTATTGAGGAGATAGATGATATAGAATTAATCAAGTCTTTTATGGGCAAGTTTGACCTTGTAATTTCAGATATAGCCCCAAACTTAACAGGTATAAGTGCAGTAGACACAGAAAATATATACGAACTAAATGATCTCACTATAAGTACTGCTAGCAGATACTTAAATCAAAAAAGTGGATCAATGATTATGAAGACTTTTCAAAACAATAAATTAAAAGGTCTTCGAAAAAAAATGGAACTTTCTTTTAAGATAGTTCAAACTTTTAAACCGGCTGCTTCAAAGAAGCAATCGGGTGAAATTTTTCTCTATGGAGCAAATAGATAATGAATAGTATTTTTAGAAATATATTGGTATGGATAGTTCTTGGATCTTTATTAATTTATGTTTTCGATAATATTGAAAACTCAACTGCGCGTGAGCAAATTAGTTATAGTCAGTTTAAAGAAGAAATCTTATCAGATAGGATTGCAAAAGTTATATTTCAAGGCGACCAGATGACCATTACTGGAGATAGGCTTGATGGTTCTAAATTTGAAACAGTTCATCCAATTTTTAAAAAAGATGATGCTGTTGATAGAGCAATTGAAGAAAATGGAATTATTGCAGTTTATGAAAAAATCGAACAACCATCTATATGGTCACAACTTTTAGTCGGAGCTTTTCCAATCATTTTATTATTAGGAATATTTTTCTTTTTCATGAGACAAATGCAAGGTGGAATGTCTGGTAAGGGCGGTCCTATGTCTTTTGGAAAGAGCAAAGCTAAACTTATGGAAGGTGGAAAAGTTAAAACAAACTTTGGAGATGTTGCGGGTTGTGAGGAAGCAAAACAAGATGTTCAAGAATTGGTTGATTTTTTAAGAGACCCTACAAAATTCCAAAAACTTGGTGGCAAAATTCCAAGAGGTGTATTGATGGTTGGTCCTCCTGGAACCGGTAAAACACTTTTAGCCAGAGCGGTTGCAGGTGAAGCTAAGGTTCCATTTTTTACAATATCTGGATCTGATTTTGTTGAAATGTTTGTTGGCGTTGGAGCTTCAAGAGTAAGAGACATGTTTGAACAAGCTAAAAAACAAGCACCTTGTATTGTTTTTATTGATGAAATTGATGCCGTTGGAAGACACAGAGGAACAGGAATGGGTGGAGGTCATGATGAGAGAGAGCAAACATTAAATCAATTGCTTGTTGAAATGGATGGCTTTGAGGGTAATGATGGAGTTATTGTTATTGCCGCTACAAACAGACCAGATGTTCTAGATCCAGCTTTACTAAGGCCTGGTAGATTTGATAGACAGGTTGTTGTAGACCTTCCAGATATAAGAGGAAGGGAAGCAATTTTAAAAGTCCATATGAGAAAAGTACCTTTAGATTCAGGTGTTGACCCTCTTGTGATTGCTAGAGGGACCCCAGGTTTTTCTGGAGCAGACTTAGCTAATCTTATTAATGAAGCTGCTTTGTTTGCTGCAAGATATTCCGATAAAAAAATTGATCAATCTCATTTAGACTTAGCCAAAGACAAGATAATGATGGGTGCTGAAAGAAAATCAATGATTTTGAGTGAAGAACAAAAAAGAATAACTGCCTATCATGAGGCTGGTCATGCAATTGTTGGTAGACTTTGCCCTACACATGATCCAGTTTATAAGGTAACTATTATCCCAAGAGGTAGAGCTTTAGGAGTAACAATGTTTTTACCTGAAGAAGACACTTATATGCAAAGCAAAGAATATTTGCTTGGCAGGATTGCAACTTTATTTGGTGGAAGAATAGCCGAAAGTATTATTAATGGGTCGCAAGGAATAACCACCGGAGCTTCGAATGATATTGAAGTTGCTACTGGAATTGCTACCAACATGGTCACTAAATGGGGTCTATCAGAGGCGTTAGGTACTATAAAATATGGTGAGGATGAAGGCAGTCCATTTTTAGGGAGATCAGCGGCATCTCCTTCTCAAACAAGAAGCGAAGAAACTTCTAAATTAATAGACTCTGAAATTAGATTAATAATAGATTCATGTTATAGAAGAGCAGAAAATCTTTTAAAAGAAAATCTTGATAAGCTAAATGTTATGGCAGATGCTCTATTAAAATATGAAACTATAGACGCTCCTCAGATAGAGGACATAATGGCTGGCGCTCAACCAAGAGAGCCTAAAGGATGGTCAGACGATGAACCTAAATCAAATACTAAGAAAAAAACTTCAATAAAAGGAACTGCAGAAGAGTTATAATCATTCTCTTATGAATTTAAAATTTGGTACAGATGGTATTAGGGGTCCAGTTGAGACTCATATAACTCCCGAGGCATGTCTCCGAATTGGCCATGCTACTGGCATAGTCATGAAAGAGCAGGGATGGAATACTGTCATGATTGGTAAAGACACCCGAGTCTCAGGATATATGCTTGAATCAGCACTTCAGGCTGGCTTTATAGCCGCTGGAGTAAACGTTAGTTTGTGTGGCCCATTACCAACCCCGGGTGTTGCATATTTAACACGGTCCCTTAGGCAGAAGTTTGGTGTTGTTATAAGCGCTTCCCATAATGATTTTTTGGATAATGGAATTAAAATATTTAATTCAGATGGTGAAAAATTATCGAGAGAGTTGGAGCTTAAAATTGAAAAAATTCTTAATGGTGATTTAAAACCTGTAAAGACAGAAGATCTTGGTAAGGCTTCAAGATTTGACGAAGCTGGAGCAAGATATATTGAATTTTGCAAGTCTACAGTACCTTCAAATATTTCGTTTTCATCTCTTAGAGTTGTTTTAGATTGTGCAAATGGTGCCTGTTATAAAGTAAGCCCAAGTGTATTTGAAGAGCTTGGAGCTGAAGTCATATCTATTGGTATTAATCCAGATGGATATAATATTAATGATGGATGTGGCTCTACTCACCCTGAATTAGTCCAAAAAGAAGTTATTAAGCAAAGAGCTGATTTTGGGATATCTTTAGATGGAGATGGCGATAGGGTTATCTTAATCGATAAAGAAGGCAACATTCTTGATGGTGACGATCTTCTATATATATTAGCTTTTTCAAACCCAAATAGAGTAGGTGCTTGGTCTGGAGTTGTTGGAACTCTGATGAGTAACCTAGGCCTTGAAGATGGAATTAAGAAGCTTGGTTATGATTTTAAAAGAGCTGATGTTGGCGATAAATATGTTAGTAAGTTATTGGCAAAAAATGGGTGGCTTCTTGGTGGAGAAACGTCTGGTCATATCATATGCAAAGATCTTATAAGTACTGGTGATGGAACTATCGCGGCTCTAAAAGTTATATCATCATTATTAATTCTTGAAAAAGATCCCTCAGAGGTTTTAGCAAATTACAGAAAGATGCCACAAATTAATCATGCTGTAAAAGTAATCAATAAAGATGTAATTAACGATAAAGACATTATAGATTTTATTAAGACTGTTGAATCTGATATTACTGTTGGAAGAGTACTTGTAAGACCATCAGGTACCGAAAATAAGATCAGAGTAATGGTCGAGGCTCCAGAAGAAAAAGTTGCTAATAAGTATGCAAAAGACATCATATCTTTAATAGAATCTAAACTTTAATTTATGATTATTGCTAACTGGAAAGCTAATGGGGGTTTTACCTCAAACATAGCTTGGCATAAAGAATTAACTCAAATTTTTTCAAATGATGAGTTTTTAGACATCGGAATAGCTCCATCTCACATACACTTTACTCAAATTCAAAAAATATTTGAAGATTCAAATTTAGAGGTTGGTCTTCAAGATATTGATTTTAGTGGTGGAGCACGAACTGGCTCAATTTCTGCATCTATGGCCTCAGATGCTGGGTGCACCTTTTCTTTGTTAGGCCATTCAGAAAGAAGACATCTATTCAATGAGGATGATGCTCTTATTAAAACTAAGATTAAGGCTGCTCTTAGCAATGGAATTAAACCAATACTATGTATCGGCGAGTCTGAAGAATGCCTAAAAGCCAGAAAAACAAGAGATTTTTTAAAAAATCAGTTAATAAACGCATTATCTGGTATTGAGCTTATTGATAAGGTGGTTATAGCTTATGAACCAATATGGGCGATAGGGACAGGTAACACCCCAACTCCAAAAGATATAAACTCCATTCACGAATTCATTAAAGATGTTGTACAATCCTCATCTGCAAATATAGAACCAAAAGTTATATATGGTGGTAGTGTTAGTCATGAAAATGCAGAAGGTTTTTTTGGTGAAATAAATATTGATGGCGCTTTGATTGGTGGAGCGTCTTTAAAAGCTAACTCCTTTGCAGATATAGTAAAAATTTATAGAAAGGTAAAAAGAAAATGATAGTTCTAATTAAAGTGGTATGTATAGTCTTAGCGATAGCAATAATTGCTCTAGTTTTATTGCAGCAAGGCAAGGGTTCTGATTTGGGATCTGCTTTTGGTGGCGGGTCATCTAACTCTATGTTTGGAGCTCTAGGTCCATCAGATTTCTTAGGTAAACTAACATATGGATTAGTGGCAACCTGGTTGGTATTAACTATGGCCTTGGCTTATATCTATAAAAATCAGAATTCAACAGAAATATTTGATATTTCTGATCAAGAAGCTTCTGTTCTTGAGGTTCCAACAGACGAAGTTCCTGTTGAATAAATAATAAATATTGGTGCCGAAAGCGGGACTTGAACCCGCACGAGCTTTCGCTCACTAACCCCTCAAGCTAGCGTGTCTACCAATTCCACCACTTCGGCTAATATTTTTTCAAGATTATAACAAGATATTTTTTAAATATTAAAAAAATATTACACTTGACCAAACACACCTATTTTCATTACACTTCACACTCGCTGCGTTGCGGGGTGGAGCAGTCTGGTAGCTCGTCGGGCTCATAACCCGAAGGTCGTTGGTTCAAATCCAGCCCCCGCTACCACGTAATATATTTTTTTTGTGGGGCATATGCCCCTTTTTTGTGTAAAAAAATGGTTAAAGATGAAATAGAGATAATTGTTGAGCCTGTCATAAAAAGACATAATTGTTATCTATGGGGTATTGAAATTCTAAGAGGTAAGAGAAGACCTACTTTAAGAATATATATAGACTCAGGCGAAGGAGCAAACATTGAAGACTGTGAGAATGTTTCAAGAGATCTTAATTATGAAATAGATTTAGACTCTTCACTTGGAGAAGACTATGTATTAGAAGTATCTACTCCTGGTATTGAAAGAAGATTTTTTAAACAGAGCCAACTTTTAGATTTTTTAGGGGAAGATCTTAAGGTTAAATTAAGAGAACCTTTGGATGGTATTAAGAATATTAACGGAACGCTTGTTGATTGTAATGAAGAATTTTTTCTTATAGAGTCAGGTAAGCTTGAATATAAATTAGATTTTAGTGATATAGATATATGTCGTTTAGATCCAAATTTTGATAAATTGATGAAGGAAAGTGGTTATGCAAAGTAATGAAATATTAGGGGTTGTTGATTCAGTATCTACTGAAAAGGGACTAGATAAAAATATAATTTTTTCGGCTATAGAAGTGGCAATAGCCTCTGCCTCTCAGAGACATTTCCATGAAGATGCGGAATTGATTGTCAAGATTGATAGAGATACAGGGGAGTATTCTACACATAGGAATTGGTTAGTTTTTGATGAGACTGATGAAGAATATCACTTAGAGACCCACACAACAGAGGCAGCATCCAATCTTCAATTAGGAGATATATATACAGAACAGCAAGAAAATGTACCTTTTGGAAGGATTGAAACACAAGCAGCTAGACAGGTTATGCTTCAAAAGGTTAGAGAGGCTGAAAGGGAAAAAGTTGTATCCCAGTTCAAAAATCAAAATAATCAACTTGTTAATGGAACTGTAAAAAGAGTTACCAGAGATAACATCATTGTTGATATTGCCTATGATGCTGAAGCTATTCTTCCAAGAGATAGGTTGATGCCAGGTGAGATATATAAAATTAACGATAGAATAAGAGCCATACTTCAAATTCAAGAAGTTGAAGGTAGGGGTCCTCAGTTAATGCTAAACAGATCGTGTCCTGAAATGGTCACAGAACTTTTTAGCATAGAAGTTCCTGAAATAAATGAGGACATTATTGAAATCAGAGGTGTTGCGAGAGATGCAGGATCTAGATCTAAAATAGCTGTCAAAACAAATGATGGAAGAATTGATCCAGTAGGAGCATGTGTTGGTATGAGGGGTTCTAGGGTTCAGGCTGTCTCTGCTGAATTAGGAAATGAAAGAATAGATATCATTATTTATGATGATAATCCCGCTCAGCTTGTTATTAATGCACTAGTACCAGCTAAGGTTGAGTCTATTGTTATGGATGAGGACTCAAGATCAATGGATATAGCTGTTAATCAAGATAATCTTGCTTTAGCAATTGGTTCAAGAGGTCAGAATATTAGATTGGCATCTAAACTAGTTGGATGGGAGCTTAATATTGTTAGTAGTGAAGAGGCTGAGGCAAAAGTTAAAGTCGATGAAACTGAATTTTTAGCGAAACTTACAGCCAGCTTGGAAGTTTCTGATGAAATAGCTGAACAAATTGCATCCTTAGGGTTATCCTCATTTGATGATATAGCATATGCAGATGATTCATTATTCAAATCCTTTATTGAAGATGATAGTGAAATCGCTAGAGTTAAAGGTGCTGCAGAAGATGCAGCTTTAATGGAGGCAATGGGAGCTATAACTGAAGAAGAGGACAATGTTGAGTCTCTTACTGATCTAAACTTAGAAGAAGAGGACATTCAAAAGTTATCCAACAAAGGAATTAAAAATAAGGATGATTTAGCTGAGTTAGCTGTAGATGAATTACAAGACATTATTGAAATCTCTTCAGACAATGCATCTAAAATGATCATGAAAGCTCGTGAACATTGGTTTAATTAAAAAATAAAAAGGAATTATATTTTGACTCTTACCGTAAAAGATTTTGCTAAAACTCTAAAAATATCTGATACAGCTCTTATAGAAAGAATGAAGAATGCTGGGCTGTCGCATTCAAAAAGCTCAGATGAAATAACAGCATCTGACAAGCAGGCACTTCTTAGGTCTCTTAAAGGTGGTAAAGGTACTCCTGCTTCAAAATCAGTTACATCTGGTTCGGGCATAACAGTTACTTCTAAAGGCAAATCCTTAAAAGAAGGTGATACTGTAAAGAGTTACTCAGACAATATAGAAGCAAAAAGAGCGGCTGCATCAGAACAATTAAAAGAACAACAAAGAAAAAGAGAAGACCAATTAAAAGAAGTAGCAAGGCTAAAGCAAGAAGAAATTAAGAAAAGAGAAAAATTTAAGAAACCAGATACGGTAAAACCTGCAATTAAAGTTAATGTAAAAGATCAGCTTTCAAGCGCAGTGAATGCTTATAAAAGAAGAGAAGGATCATTTTCTCAAGACTCAAAGCATAAATTTGAAGCCCCAACAGAGGTTATTAAAAAAGACATAGAGGTTCCAACTACCGTTCAAGTTGGTGAATTAGCAAAACTGATGGCAGTCAAAGGTAATGTTGTAGTAAAAAATCTCATGGGTCTTGGCGTCATGGCTACTTTAAATGATGTTATTGACCAAGAGACAGCTATATTGGTTGTAGAAGAGATTGGACATAATGGTATTGCATTAAAGGAAGAAAATTTCGAAGAAGATTTAGCAAATTTAATTAATTATTCAGACGAAGTTCAATCCAGATCACCTGTTATTACTGTTATGGGTCATGTTGATCACGGTAAGACAACTCTTCTTGATTTTATTAGAAAAACTAAAGTTGTTGATGGAGAGGCTGGAGGAATTACTCAGCATATTGGTGCGTATGAAGTTGAAACTTCTAAAGGAAAGATAACATTTATAGATACTCCTGGACATGCTGCTTTCTCTTCAATGAGAGCAAGGGGTGCTAATACTACCGATATAGTTATTCTTGTAGTTGCTGCTAATGATGGAATCAAGCCACAAACTGAAGAAGCAATTAACCATGCAAAGGCTGCTGGAGTATCCATTGTAGTTGCGATAAACAAGATTGATCTTGATGGCGCCGATGTTGATAAAGTAAAAGGTGACCTTGCAGCAAAAGATCTTGCACCAGAGGATTGGGGCGGAACTACCCAAATGGTTCCAGTATCTGCTTTAAAAGGTACTGGCGTTGATCAACTTTTGGAGAGCGTATCCTTGGAAGCAGAACTACTTGAGTTAAAGGCTCATCATGATGGACCGGCTCAAGGTGTTGTTATCGAATCTGAGTTAGATAAATTCAGAGGTTCAGTTGCAACATTTCTAATACAAAATGGAACTCTTAAAGTGGGAGACTTAGTAGCTTCTGGAAATGCAATTGGAAAAATAAAGAGCATTATTAACAGTGATGGATCAAAGATCAAAACAGCTGGGCCATCTGCAGCTATAGAAGTACTTGGTTTAAATAACGTCCCTAATGCTGGAGACCAATTTCAAGTTGTAGATAATGAAAAACAGGCAAGAGAGATAGCTGAGTACAGAACAAATAAAGAAAAAGAAAGAAAACTTTTAAAACAAAAAGATGATAGTGCTGGTGATTTATTTGAAAATCTAGGCCAAGAATCTTCTAAGAAAATTTTAAATGTAATTGTAAAAACTGATGTTGGTGGAACATGCGAAGCAATCACAGCATCACTTCATGATCTAAGTAATGATCTTGCAAAAGTAAAAATAGTATCAAGTGGAGTGGGTGGTATTTCAGAATCAGATGCTAATTTAGCACTTGCGGTTGATTCAATTATTCTAGGGTTTAATGTTCGTGCTGATAACTCTGCCAAGAAAATCATTGAGGATGAGTCCATCCCTTTAAGTTATCACAGTATCATTTATGAATTACTTGATGATGTTAAAGCAAGAATGACTGGTCTGTTAGACCCAATAATAAAAGAAGAAATTCTTGGAACTGCTGAGGTTCTTGATGTATTTAATTCTCCTAAATTTGGTCAGATAGCTGGGTGTAATGTTGTTGAAGGCGCTGTGCTTAGAAATAGACCCGTAAGAGTGTTGCGTGATGAGATTGTTATTTTTGAGGGTGAGTTAGACTCGCTTCGAAGATTCAAAGAAGACGTCAACGAGGTCAAAAATGGAAATGAGTGTGGAATGGGTATTAAAAACTACAAAGATATCAAAGCAGGCGATAAAATTGAAGTCTACGAAAGAAAAGAAGAATTACAGTCAATGTAGCAAGCATTAATGCCATCACTTAGATCAGACAAAATATCAGACCTCCTCAGAAAAGAAATATCTTTAATAATTAATAAAGAAACTAAAGATCCTCGCCTTCAAAAACTAAACATTACTGCGGTAAAGGTTTCTGATGATATTGGAATAGCTACAGTTTTTTATACCATGATCGGTGAATCTATAGAAAAAGAAAAAAGCAGTATTGATAACAAAGTCCTAAAAAAGTTCTCAGGAATGGTCCGATCAAAGTTATCTAAAACAATGCAAATAAGAAGAGTCCCAGTCATACAATTTAGATTTGATGAAAGTGTAGAATACTCAGACAATATTGAGAATTTATTAAGAAATCTTTAATAATGGACGGGTTTCTTTTAGCCTTTAAAGAAAAAGGCATCAGCTCAAATCAAGTTGTTCAACAAACCAAAAGACTATTCTCATTAAAGAAAGTGGGTCACCTCGGAACTTTAGACCCAATGGCAGAAGGGCTCTTGGTTCTTGCTGTAAATAGAGCGACAAGATTCTCATCATTTTTTTTAGAATCTGATAAAAAATATGAAGCTGAGGTTTCATTTGGAGCTAAGACTGATACTGACGATGCCATGGGCGAGGTAATAGAGAGCTCTAGCTATCTTCCAAAAGAAACCGATATCAAGCAAGAATTAAATAAATTTCTTGGTGAATCTCTGCAAAATCCACCATTTTTTTCTGCCTTAAAGCATAAAGGAAAACCTTTATATAAATATGCAAGAGAAGGCGAATTCATTTCAAAACCCCCAAGAAAAATAAATATTTATTCTGTAAGTAATTTTAGTTACTCAATTAATAGTTGCAGATTTTTAGTGCACTGCTCAAAAGGTACATACATAAGATCTATAGCAAGAGATTTAGGAGATAATCTCAATAGTAAAGGTCATCTATCGGCCTTAAAGAGAGTTATGCAGGGTGAGTTTGATGTAGAAAAATCAAAAATTCCTACTGAGCTTAATTTAGAAGAGATGGTTTCAATTGAAAGTGCATTTAAGTTTTTTAAAGAAATTAGATTAAATGAGGAAGAAACAAAAATATTTTCAAACGGTGGGAAGCTTGAGATAGTCAATCAAGAAAATAATTTCTATAGAATTTATGATTCTGGTCATAAATTTCTTGGTCTAGGTTCTATTACAGATAGCTACTTAGCGCTTAAACGACTTGTTTAAAAGACTAATAAGATATAAGATTCGCACGCTTACTTTAGTTATACGAGGTTTGCATCAATTAATATATGTATAACGAGGATTATAAATATGGCACTTCTATCACAAGAAAAAGAAAAAATTGTTGGAAAATTTCAAAGAGCTGATAACGACACTGGATCTCCAGAGGTTCAAATAGCTTTATTAACTGAAAATATCAATAAACTACAAAGTCATTTTAAAGAACACAAAAAAGACCATCACTCAAGAACGGGTTTAATAAGGATGGTTAATCTAAGAAGAAAACTTTTAGCATATCTAAAAAGAAAGAATTCAGAAAGTTATGCAGAAGTGATTAAAGAATTAAAGCTTAGAGGTTAACAATAAATATAAAAGAGGAAAATCGTGGAAAATAATAAATTAGAATCTACATCTGTAGAATTTCAGTACGGAAATCAATTAGTAAAATTAGAAACAAATAAAGTTGCAAGACAAACAACTGCCGCAGTTGTTGTAACAATAGGAGATCTTGTAGTTTTAACAACAGTTGTTGCTAGAAAAGAGGCAGATCCAAAGAAGGATTTTTTCCCTTTAGCTGTTTTTTATCAAGAAAAATTTTATGCAACAGGAACAATTCCTGGAGGGTTCTTTAAAAGAGAGGCCAGGCCTACGGAAAGAGAAACTTTAACATCAAGGTTAATAGATAGACCAATTAGACCTCTTTTCCCAGAAGGATTTAAAAATGAAGTACAAATATTTTGTACTGTCATGTCATCTGGTAAAGAGCAAAACCCTGATATTGCATCAATGATTGGTGCATCAGCTGCCTTATGCGTTGCAGGAGTGCCATTTGATGGTCCAATGGGAGCAGCAAGAGTTGGTTTTGTTGATGGAAACTATGTTTTAAATCCATCATATGAAGAATTAGAAGATTCATATTTAGATATGGTTGTCGCTGGAACTGAAAAAGCTGTTCTTATGGTTGAGTCTGAGGCTAAGGAGCTTAACGAAGACTTAATGCTAGGAGCTGTTTTATTTGGTCATCAAGAAATGCAAGCTGTGATTAAAGCATGTACAGAGCTTAAAGAAAAAGCTGGTAAAGAAGATTGGGTAGTAAGTTCAGATGAAGAAACTCCTGTTTATTCTGCTGAGTTAACTGAAAAGTACTCTGACCAAATAACTAATGCATTTACTATTAAAGATAAATCAGAAAGAACTGCAGCAATTGGTGTCATTAAAGATAGTATTGTTGAATCCTATGCTGACGCTGATGAAATTCAGCTTGGCAAGATTTTAGGTGCTTTTAAAAATCTTGAGAAAGATATTGTAAGAAAAAATATTTTAAGCAATCAGCCTAGAATTGATGGAAGAGATACCGATACTGTCAGACCAATTTTTATTGAGACTGATGTACTGCCTAGTGCTCATGGATCATCTTTATTTACTAGAGGGGAAACGCAAGCAATAGTTGTTGCAACCTTAGGGTCGTCAAGAGATGCTCAAAGAATAGAATCAATAGAAGGCCAAAGTACTGATAATTTCATGCTTCATTATAATTTCCCTGCATATAGTGTAGGTGAGATTGGTATGCCATTAGGACCTAAAAGAAGAGAAATAGGTCATGGAAATTTAGCTAAGAGAGCAATAAAAGCAGTACTGCCTGATGTCGAAGATTTTGGCTATACAATGAGAGTTGTTTCTGAAATTACAGAATCTAATGGTTCTAGTTCAATGGCTTCTGTTTGTGGTACATCTTTATCATTAATGGACGCTGGTGTTCCTTTATCTAGTCCAGTTGCAGGTATTGCAATGGGCTTAATTAAAGAAGGCGACGACTTTGCTGTTCTAACAGATATCCTCGGTGATGAAGATCATCTTGGCGACATGGACTTTAAAGTTGCTGGAACTGCTACAGGAATAACGGCTCTTCAAATGGATATAAAAATTCAAGGAATAACTGCTGACATTATGGAGTCTGCTTTAACAAAAGCAAAAACTGCTATCAATCATATTTTAGGAATAATGAATGAAGCTATATCAGCACCAAAAGAGTTATCTGAGAATGCTCCTGCTATGAAAACCTTTATGGTTAATAAAGATAAAATTAAAGAAATCATTGG
>Ga0208660_1000822_pt1 | contig 12597 bp, 14 predicted proteins | sample DEB08_DNA_13_FD_184527 | JGI IMG/M metagenome (GOLD analysis project Ga0208660, IMG submission 184527) | Aqueous microbial communities from the Delaware River and Bay under freshwater to marine salinity gradient to study organic matter... | ecosystem: Environmental > Aquatic > Marine > Coastal ... | reverse complement strand
TAGCCAGTAAAGATTGCTCATCGTTCCCCCAAATCATTGGGGTTCGTGAATCATGACGACAAACCAGCATCAAGGCAATTAATGGGTCCTGAGCCTAACAAGTGGCATCACTATTTCCCAATTTACACTAAGTATTTTGAACAATTTCGCAATCGCCCGGTGCGATTTCTCGAAATTGGGGTTTCTGGGGGCGGATCTCTCGAATTATGGCGGAAATATCTCGGGCCTGATGCAATAATATTTGGAATTGATATTAATCCCGCGTGCGCAAAGTTTGACGGATTAGCAGCGCAAGTGCGGATTGGATCGCAGGATGATCCTGATTTTCTAAACAAAGTCGTTGACGAAATGGGTGGAATCGACGTTGTTCTCGACGACGGCAGCCATCACATGGATCATATTCGTGTCACCCTTGAGACGTTGTTTCCGCTTCTTGAGAATAACGGGGTATACATGATCGAAGATTTGCATACATCGTATTGGCCTAAGTGGGGTGGCGGCCTAATGAGAAAAGGGAATTTCTTTAATTATCTTCGTCGCATTGTCGACGTAATGCATCGGAATTATATCTATGACGAAGTTCAATTTGGTACCGGTGCGGAATATGATCACGTAAGCGGCCTGCATATTTACGATTCAATTGCTGTTCTAGAAAAAGCCCCACCATTGACGCCGCGACATTCAAAAATGGGTGCTTGAGTCCTATCCATCAGCTAGATGGGTAGTTGATCGCCGGTTTGGATAATAAGTTCCTGTTTCATTACAAACTATTTATCGCATCCTAGTATCTTTCCTCACCCAGAAGCTGCCGTTGGAGCGAATTTAGTCAACGGCAGCTTTGTCTAAGGTTTGTGGCTGCTGTCAGCGCGAGCTGCAGCGGCGACAAATCCGACAAGGAGGAAAGCGCGGGCGGGTTTCGTTACTATGGGGATTGTGCGTTACGGCTGCAGCGTTTGATGCGCAGAGCGAGCGGGATTTTGACGACGGGCGGCGTTTGCCGGTTTATTTACCCAGCATGACTTTGCCATTTGGTGTCCCATGATGCCGCCGCAGGCGTGATGTGGCATCGGGTTTTTTGAGAGGGCCGCACTGACTGGCCCGGCGTCTGCGCAAGGCAAGGTCGGATTTTCTAGTTGTATCATGCGGCGTCCTCCCATGGCGGAGCGCGGGATTTGGGTGTTTGGCCGCGCAGGAAGATCTCAACTATGATCATCACACCACCGCATTTGGGGCAAGGCTGATGCACGGGCGGATCGTCGGGTTCGGAGTTTGTGGCTTCGTCCGGCATTTGAGTGGGTTCTGGTTCGGCATCAAGCAAAAACTTGATCTTTGCGATCCTGTCTCGGCGAATGCCATTCGCGAGGAAGCCAGTGTGGCGGATACGATGGAAGCCAGAGGGCAAGACATGGATCAGGAACCGGCGAATGAACTCATCCGTGGTCAGGCGCATGACCTTCATCCGGTCTCCCTTTTTGATACGGTAGTCTTTCCAGCGGAAGGCCACGGTACTGGCATCGGCGCTGACCAAACGGTGATTTGAGATCGCGATCCGGTGCGTGTAGCGGCTCAGATAGGCCAACACGGCTTCGGGTCCGCCGAAGGGTTGTTTGGCATAAACGACCCAGTTTATTTTGCGCAGCGGTGCAAGATATGTCGCGAAGGCATCGGGATCGGCCAGCTTTGACAGATTGCCAAAGAACGCCAGCTTGCCCTCTTTGTGCAGCTTGGCCAATCCTTCGAGGAACAGACGGCGGAATAACCGTGACAGGACTTTCACCGACACGAGGAACCCTTTGCGGCAGGCAACCCAACGCTGACCGTCGGATGACAAGCCGCCGCCCGGCACGACGACGTGGACATGAGGGTGATGCGTCATCGCCGAGCCCCATGTATGCAGCACCGATGTCATGCCGATCTTTGCGCCAAGATGTTTGGGATCCGCCGCAATGGTCAGCAGCGTCTGGGCAGATGCCTTAAACAGCAGACCATAGACCGCAGCCTTGTTTTGAGAGGCGATGTCAGCGATCTGAACAGGGAGCGTGAAGACTACGTGGAAGTATTCGACTGGCAACAGGTCTTCCATCCGCGCCTGCATCCAGTCCCGCGCCGCAGCGCCCTGGCACTTTGGGCAGTGGCGATTGCGACACGAGTTATAGGCGATGTGCTGATGGTCACATTTTGTGCAAGCCGCAACGTGACCGCCGAGGGCTGCCGTGCGGCAATTCTCAATCGCCGACATCACCTTCAGCTGTGGCAGGTTCAGGTGCCCTGTTTGTTCACGACGATAGGCACCGCCATGGGCGCGGAAGATGTCCGCGACCTCCAGTTTGGGGCGGGGCATGATGGCCCGACTTAACCGGGACCGGCCTCTCGCCGCTTCAACAGATCAAGCGGGCTGGTCACACTCTGGATCGTCTTGGTGGCCACCTTGGTATAGATCGTTGTTGTCTCCAGTTTCGCATGGCCCAACAACACTTGGATCACCCGGATGTCTGTCCCGCTCTCCAGCAGATGTGTGGCAAAGCTATGCCGCAAAGTGTGGGGCGACACGGTCTTTTTGATCTCCGCAAAATCGCAAGCGACCTTGAAGGCACGGTTGAACTGCCGCGTCGAGATTGGATCAACCCGATTACGACCTGAGAACATCCAGCCCCTCGGGCGGGCTTCTCGATAATAGTCGCGCAACAGGTCCAGCAGGCTGGGCGACAACATGACCTGCCGATCCTTACGACCCTTACCTTGCTCGATCCGGATCAGCATCCGGTCGCTGTCGATATCCCCGACCTTGAGATGGGTGACTTCGCTGGCGCGAAGCCCGCCACCATAAGCCACGCTGAAGGCCGCGCGGTATCTCAGCCCGGGCCCAGGGGCAGCTTCGATAATGCGTGCCACTTCTTCGGCGCTCAGCACGACCGGGATCTTCTTGGCTGCCCGCTGATAGCGCATGTGCCGCTTCATCTCAGGCCGAGGACACGTCGCCGCAAAAAAGAAACTCAACACCGTCAACCGGTTGTTGAAGGTCGGAGCACCAACGCCACGCTCCTTCATATCCAATTGGAACGCCCGCAGTTCTTCCGGCGTCGCGCTATCAGGCGCGTGCCCCAGAAACCGCGTAAAGTCACGCATCCCTCGCAGATACATCGTTTGTGTCTTCGGCTGCAGTCCCTTGATCTGCATATCTTCGAGAAACCGCTGGCGCAGCGCTGGTACATATTGGTCTGACATTGAAACCTCCTATTGGTCAGATTGAGAAGGTCTCAATCGTCCAACAGGTTCGTCAGTTCACAAAATCACCGCGCTTCAATCTGTGCAAAACACCGGCCACAAGCGCCAATACCGCGAGAGCGGTTTCGTCCTCGTCCGCAATGCAGTCATCTAAGCAGGTGGAACTGAACGTCCGCTTCCGCGCAACACTGAGCCGAACTGGTTTTAGCAACTGTACTACTAACACTCTGTTAGAACACAGTGTTTTAGGTTACTGTGTTGTACCCAGCGTTTGCCCTACCTGCCCTACATTATCGCTATCATACAGTTTTTCGCACACCACGTTTTCGCGCCAATTTATCCTTTACTTTCAATAGCCTATTTCAAACACAAGTCTTTAAAATCCTCGTGTCGGTGGTTCGATTCCGCCCCTGGGCACCATTTTTACCATAAAAACAAGGCACTCGAGCATCGCACAGTTTTTAATTCCTGCGTTGCACACTCATCGCGCTGTAACGTTTTTCGCTTTGTCACGCCAAATATATGTCTCGTATGTGTGCCTGCGGGCGTGTGTGTGCCTGCGTGCGGGCGTGCACACGTAAACACTTATATATATTTAGTGTTACAAAACAGATATATATACTATTGTTGTTTAAAATCAGACACTTAAACTGTTACAAAAAATGTCACAGCCGGAAAAAGCGCCAAAAAGTGTTACAACGTTGTTTTTAAGAGATTTTATCCATATTTGACCGATTTTGAGGCCAAAAAGCGTTATGAAATGGTGTTTTTATGAATCGCTAATCCGATTAGGGGCCCTTTTATGAAGGGCTAATCCGATCAGTAGCGCCTCTGCGGCCGTCTGCAGACGGGTCAGGAATTGCCTGTTTTGGTCGCTCCATTCTTAAGCAAAGCAAAAACTGTGACAAAATCCGGTGCCGAGATGCGGTCAATTTCGAGGTAGCGTCTACAATTTTCGCCGCATGGCTGCGGCGTTGGCAGCGCTGTATGGCGACCTCATCAGACCTGAGCAGATAAGTGCAGTCAGCCCATCGTAGCAGGTTGTACGTTCTGCATTCGCCGGCGCAGCATCTGACACAGAGGGCGGAAACCAGACATTAGCTGCGCGCGCTCAGATTCTCGGGCGGCCCTGCGAAAGCTGCCGTTCATTTGGTGATCGACCTCAGGAATGCTGCGTACGACCTAGTGACAGCAGAGAGCCCGTTGTACCGATGTTCTGTGTCGCAGCGAAGGTTCGGTTTTGTGCGGGAAATAGAAAAGCCCCAAAGTGCCGGCCCATATGCCACCTGTCGCGACGCCGCCAAACACAGTCGTATTCGCGGACCCAGAGGCGGCCCGATCCGACGTGCTGCGTGCAGATGCTCCGCGCGATTTAGTTGCGCTGTTCAAAACTGTGGGAGCGACCTCAGTTTTTGGATTCGATAGTCCTTTAGTAAACAACACCACAGGAGAACGCAAAATTGACCAAACATATGAAGTGAAATAGGCTGGATAAATGAAACCGCTTCTTTTAATTATCGCATACCTGTTCGCTGTTACATTGCCGTTGATTTTGTCCTGGTTGACCGGAGCACCACCACGACCGTTCCACCAAGAACTCGCATCCGGTCTTGGCATTCTTGCGTTCTCAATGGTTCTTATGGAATTCGTCTTGTCTGGTCGCTTCAAGGGTATTTCGAAAGACGTTGGCATGGATGTAACCATGCGGTTTCATCAGGTCATGGCGCGCACGGCACTGGGTTTTGCCTTGCTACACCCCTTCCTCTACCAAGGTACGCCTTCCGGAGGTCAGCGCCCTTGGGACCCCACGCGACAACTAACAATCACTACTGACTTTTCTGCTTTGTCTACAGGCATTGCCGCCTATCTGCTTCTTCCAAGTCTTGTTCTTCTGGCAATCGGACGCACTCAACTGGACTACAAATACGAAACTTGGCGCCTGATGCACGGGATCGGCGCGCTCTTGATCGCGTTGCTTCTGTTGCATCACACTGTCTATGCGGGACGATATGGATCACAGCCTGTGATGACCTGGATTTGGCTAACAATGACAGGTGTTGCAGTAGGATCGCTACTTCATGTTTACCTGCTAGCGCCTGTTCTGGACAAAGCGCATGCGTGGCGGGTGACCTCAGTGACTCGATTGACGCCAAAACAATGGGAAGTGACCGTGAAACCCGATGGTCATCGTGGTCTTGACTATAATGCTGGGCAATTCGTCTGGTTGAATGTGGGGCACAGCTCATTCTCGATGAAAGAAAACCCATTCTCCATTTGCTCCGCACCTGGGGGCGGACCGGAAATATCGTTCATGATAAAAGAGCTTGGCGACTTTACACGAACCATTGGCCAGATTGACTCCGATGCGGTCGCTTATCTTGATGGCCCTTATGGCAATCTGTCTGTTGATGACCGCACCGAACCTGGGGTCGCTCTGATTGCAGGTGGTGTGGGGCTAGCGCCGCTACTCGGCATCCTCAGAGAAATGCGCCTTGCCAACGATCCGCGCAAGGTGAGGTTGATCTATGGAAACCGGATGGATGATCAGATTGCCTATCGTGACGAATTGGGAACACAGGACGTGGTCTATGTCCTGTCAGAACCGCCAGAAAACTGGCACGGAGAGACAGGCTTCATCGATGCTGCACTGATAGATCGCGTTTTTTCACCAAAAGAGTTCAGCGAATGGGTCTTTGTCATGTGCGGACCCGCGATCATGATGGATACTGTTGAAAATCATCTGATTGAGAGGGGTACGCCCTCGCATTGTATACTGTCGGAGCGGTTCGACTATGACTAATCCATTCAAGCATATGAGTCTGCGGCGGCGGGTTTCTTTGACGGTCTGGGTTCTGAACATCATTCTATGCTTGATAATTCTAGCCTTTGCCCTGCGCTAAATCATGCCTTTACAGTTGTCCTTTGGCCTCGATTGTGTCGCAAATGTTGCACCACTTAAAGACTACTTAATATTCGTTGCGGCCGGTGAGGATCAGACGCAACTGCTTGTCCATTTCAAAAATTGCGAAAAATACGGCGCCGATGCGCCAGCATAAATGGCCGCTTCGGAGTAGCCGCAACGCAGCGTTTGTGAAACGACCAATGTCCGGCAAGGCCGCGTTTGCGCTCGTTGTTACACATTGCTCGAAGGTCGGGAATGTCCGCATTGTGTGAATTCAGACATCACTCGATTTCGCGGTTGCGGCGAAAGTCCGGTCTGACGGGCCGCACCGCAGCAATATTGACGCTTGGTCAATGGCCGGTATGGGCCGTTCGTTTCAGGCAAATCGACGTATGGCCGGCCGATGCTGCGGTGCATCCGATGGCCGCAACGAGCCCTCTTTAACTGCTTTCTGTAGAGCAGCGAATGGCCGCTTTGCAAGTCTGGCCTAGCGAAATCGTGAGACATTCTTGCGTAGATCGTATGAAGCTATGCCAATTGCTTGATGCGCATCTCATCCAGAATCGCTCCAAATTTCTGAAGATCAAAATCCTCAGCAAGGGCACGCGCAAACAGCGCTTGTTGCGTTTCAGGTGCAAGCCCCCCTTTTGGGGGATCTCGGTCCAAATTGGTCGGGAATGAATACCCTTCTGCCGATGCGGCAATTGCAGCCCTTAGGTTTGAAACGCCTAATGTCCTGTTATGGTGTGCGGCCAACGCATGGGGATACAGCAGTTTGCACATCTTCTCACGGTCTACGGTTTCCATGGCACGCCCGAACGCAGACGACACTTGCAACAAATTGGCCATGCGGTGAATATTACTGCTCGTATTTGCGCCTGCCGCATGAAAGAGTGCTGGGTTGAAAAATAGGGCATCCCCTTTGGCCAGCGGCAATTGAATGCATCGCTCTTCAAACAGCGCGCTAAAATCGTCCTGTCGCCACGCGGCATAACCTGCACGGTAAAGTTGCGAGAATGGCAAAAGCTTTGTTGGGCCGCTTTCAATCGGCATGTCACAATGTGCGACGGCACCTTGCAGCGTCAGTGCAGGCGAAAGGTCATGCACATGTGCGGGATATTCCGCAATAATTTCAGCGGTTTGAAAGCCGAGGTGATAGTCTCTGTGGGCTTGCTGTGCCGCACCGCCTGGATGAACCAGATTGATCTGAGCTGTCATCTGATAATTCGGACCAAGCCATGCCTCACAGGCTGCAGCGATGGATGTGTTGGCGAAGTATCGCAAAAACACCTCCGGAGCCTCTTCGCAGAGTTTCTGTAAGGAATTCCAAATCCTGTCGTTGGAGCCTGACGCTGCGAAATGGTCACCTCCGTCGCCGCTTGCCAGTTTTTCGGAGGCAATGATTTGTTCGTATATCGCGGTGGCCTCGTCCAGGACGACAGTGTCGGCGTAAGCCCCGCGCAGAACAAGAACACCCGCGCCCGCCTGAAGGACACGGGCCCATTCGGCCATAATCATCCGGCGTTGCTCTTTGTCCTCAAGCGATGGGCGCAACCTTTGCATGTCATAAACTGGGATATTCTTTTGAATGTCGGCTGCGTTCGGAATGGTTGATGGGTTTGTAGTTTGACCGATAAGCGCGGTGAATGCGTCAAGATCACATGCTGCGCTATCAAAATATCCTGCATCAGTGTCGATATGGCGGCTCATTGAATGTCTCCCTGTGTTGCCCTCACTGTGCGGTAATGAAACCTTGATTGGTTTCCCAAAAAACATCAGAAACACATCAAATGACACATCGGTTTCCAATTAAAGAAGTTGCCAGACAGTCGGGGCTCAGCACTGCGACAGTTGACCGCGTGATAAACAATCGCGCGAATGTCAGCCCGCAAACCAAGGCACGTGTTGCCGCCGCTATTTTGGAACTTGAAGGACAAGAGGCGCAATTGACCGCCCGTGGGCGACGTCTGTTTTTCGATTTTGTTATCGAGGCACCAACGCGCTTTAGCCGTGAAGTCCAGCAAGCTGCGGAACAGGTTTTGCCTCGGATCGGGAGTGCCGTGTGCCGTCCAAGGTTCCAAACGCAAGAAATTATGGGCGAAGACGATGTCGCCGCAGCTTTGTCGCGCATCGCCAAACGTGGTAGCCACGGCGTGTGCATCAAGGCGCGCGATCTACCGACGATACGGGCAGCGGTGGATCAATTGATCGCGTCAGGCATTCCAGTGGTCACGTTGGTCACCGACCTGACCACCACAAAGCGCCTTGCCTATGTCGGCCTTGATAATCCAAGCGCAGGTCGCACGGCGGCCTATTTGATTGCGAAAACGGTCGGCGACAGTGCGGGAACAGTTCTGACCTCAAGAAGTAATGATCGGTTTTTGGGGGAGGAAGAGCGAGAAGTGGCGTTCAAGGCGACCCTGACCCGGCTGTGTCCATTCCTGTACATCATAGAAGCAAGTGGTGGCAGCGGCGTGAATTATGAAACATCGCGCATCATGCAAAATATTGTCGCAGGTCTGGACCAAATACGTGCCGTATATTCGATGGGCGGCGGCAACACGGCGATTTTGAATGCCCTCGAACAGAACGGGTCGCTGCCTGATGTTTATGTGGCCCACGATCTGGACAACGATAACAGACGGTTAATCGAAGATGGACGACTCAGCTTTGTACTGCACCATGATCTTCGCGTTGATCTACAAAACGTGTTCCAAGCCTTCTTGCATCATCACAAGCTCATGCCCGCTCCGCTTGATACAACCATATCTCATATTCAGGTTGTTACTCCGGAGAATGTTCCACCTCACAACAGGCGCTTCTAAAAGCGGACAATTGCGCAAAAGCAGCGAAAGCTCACTGTGTCCGCGTTGTGTGAGTTCATGCGGGGCGCAGCGAAAGGCGGATATTCCTAGACCAGCCATTGGTGATCTGCGCAGCTAACGGCTGATCAGAGCCCATTGTGACCAATGCTGCAGCCCGCTTAAATGGCGGCTTCCGGAAGCATAGCAGGCGTTCACTGATAGTCTAAAATGCCAATCTTTAGTTCGGTTCTGAACTTTACTTAGCCAAAAGAAATGCGAGCTGCGCGGCAGATGTGACGCCGTCAATTAGCCTTACAGCTTCAGTTTCACCAAAATACGCCGGAATATGGACCATGCCAGCGCACCCAAGAACAACTATACTAACCTTGTCTTCTACGATGGCACGTTTGATTTCCCCGACCACGGCAGGAGCTGTTCCGGCGGGGTTTGCTTCCAGATCTAAAACCGGGACACCACAGGCGCGGACGCGAGCCAGTTTTGATGTGAAGCCGGAAGCGTGGATGTTGTCTTCCAGAATAGGCACAGAAACGGCCAAAGTAGTCACAACTGAAAAACGTCCACCTGCCAGAACCGCCATGTGATAGGCCGCTTGGCCGATGCCAATGACGGGACAGGTGGCTATTTCGCGGGCTGCGACCAGCCCCGTATCGTCAAAGCAGCCGATGATAATAGTCTTCGCGCCTGCATCACATGCTTTGCGAACAAGCGCCAATAAGGGTGGGATGCAGGCTGCGCCGTCCTCAGATCCCTGGATTGCGGCGGGCCCTTCGAGGGATGTCCAGCCTTCCAGTGCGACGCCCGCTTTCGATGCTGTTTCCACCATCGCTTGGGTCATAGCCTCAGTGCTGTTTGGGTTGATCAAGACGATCATCAGACGGCCTTTCCCGCGTCGCTGCCTGCGCGCGCTTTGCGCCGATTGCTAAGGAGTGCGAGTGCGAGGAACACTCCGATGATCAATAGCGAGAACAGCGTCGTCAGCGTGCCAAGCGCATACAGCACAGGCGACGTAACATTGGTCGTCATCCCGTAAATTTCTAGAGGCAAGGTATTGTAGCTGCCTGCCGTCAACAAAGTGCGCGCGAATTCGTCATAGCTGAGCGTAAAGCCGAACAACGCCACGCCAATCAGTGAGGGTGCAATGATCGGCAACACGACATAGCGGATGGTCTGCCAAGGTGTGGCACCCAGATCGCGGGCGGCTTCTTCGAAGCTTTTGTCGAAACGATTGAAGACGGCAAACATGATCAGCAGGCCGAATGGCAGCGTCCATGTCAGTTGTGCGCCAAAACCGGAGGTCGACCAATGCACGTTGAGCCCACTTTGCGAGAACAGCAGGCCCACGCCCAGGGACACAAGGATCGACGGGATCACCAGCGCCGTGATTATCAGGTAAAACAGAATGCCTGAGCCTGCGAATTTCTTGCGGAAGGCTAAGCCGCCCATAACCGAGACGACCACCGTTGTAACCATGACCATCAGGCCCAACACGATTGAACGACGAAAGCTGCCCTAGATGTCGCCGACGGCCTGTTGTTCGAACAGGTCATAAAACCAATACATCGACACGCCGCGCATCGGGAATGTCAGCCCACCCCCCTCACCTTGGAACGACAGTATGCCAATCGTTAGGGTCGGACCGTAAAGGAACAGCACAAACAGCACGAAGAACGCGGAGAGGACGTAGAACGATCTTGGGCGCGGTTCCATTAAAGTTCCTTCCGAATGTCGACAAAGCGCAAAAGGATGCCGATGGTGATCAGCACGGTTGCCAGCAACACAATCGCCGTGGCCGACGCGCTTGGGTATTGCAGCAAGGCGATGTCGTTTGAGATCAAACGACCGACGTTCGCGGATTGGCTGCCCGACATGAAGCGCACTGTGATGAAATCGCCCATCACGAGTGTGACCACGAAAATGGTGCCGATCATAATGCCAGGCTTGGTCAACGGGATAATGACGTTCCACAAAATTTGCGCACCGTTTGCGCCTGCATCCCGCGCAGCCTCGATCAAGGATTTGTCGATCCGCATCATCGTGTTGAAGATCGGGACGACCATGAACAGCGTGTAGAGGTGCACAAAGGCGAGGATGACGGCGAAATCTGAGAACAGCAGCCACTCGACCGGTTCGTCTATGACGCCCCAGGACATCAGCGTGGAATTGGCGATGCCGTTGCGCCCGAGAAATGGGATCCAGCTGATCATGCGGATGATGTTGGAGGTCCAGAACGGAATTGTGCACAGGAGGAAAAGTGCGATTTGCCATGTCAGGCTACGAATGTGGAATGCAAGATAATAGGCAACGGTGAACCCGATTACCAAGGTAAAGGCCCATGTAATGAACGCATATTTGAACGTGTTGAGAAAGACGGTGTAGGTGACGGGTGACCCAAACAGGAACGCGTAATTGTCCCATTCAAAGGCCGGAATGATGGAAAATTCGGTCGCACGCCAAAAGCTGACGATTACGATTAGGACAATCGGCATCACGAGAAAAACCAGCAGTACAGCCGCAAGGGGAGACACCATCAGCCAGCCGGTTACATTTCGATTTTCTAACAGCTTTTTCATAAGTATTCTTTGTATTGGATGGGGTGGGTGCGCCGCATGGCGCACCCGTTTGTCGTTCTTAAGCGGCGATAAATTCGTTCCACTTGCGGACCATGTATTGGTTCTCATCCATGACAGAGTTCCAGCAAACAACAGATCCCATACGATCAAGGAAGGCTCCACCATCGCGGACTTCGCCTGCGCCTGCAAGTTTCGCACCGGTTGGTGACAGGATGTCGCCCGCCGCGGCTTTGCCTTCATACCAAAAGCCCCATTCGTCTGCGGACATGAACTCTTTCGACGTTTCGGGCACTGCAGAGTAATAGCCCTGACGCATCAGATAGCCACCAACCCAGCCGGAGAGGTACCAGTTGATGTATTCATAGGCAGCTTCAAGCTCCAGACCAGACAGTGCAGCAGAGATGCCCAAACCGCCGCCCCACGAGCGGTAGCCTTCTTCCAAAGGCTGGTAGACGCATGGAACACCTTGCGATTTGACGGCTGTGATAGCAGGGGACCACATGGACTGGATCACAACTTCGCCCGACGCCATCAGGTTGACGCTTTCATCAAAGGACTTCCAGAACGCGCGGAACTGGCCGTTTTTCTTAGCCTCGGTGAAAATGCCAAGCGTCAGATCGATCTCTGCTTTCGTCATGTTGCCTTTGTCGGGGTAAGTGTATTCGCCCATGGATTCCACTACCATCGCCATGTCCATGATCCCGATAGACGAGATGTCGAGTATCGATGCTTTACCCTTAAACTCAGGGTTCAAAAGCTCGGACCAGTTGTTGATCGGACAGCCGATCAGATCGGGGCGGATGCCCAGCGTGTCGGCGTTGTAGATCGTCGGGATCAGGGTCATCCAACCAGATTCTTCTTGTACAAAGTCCGTACCGTTCGGGCCCGACGTAAAGCCGACAGTATGTGGTGCTGTGCCCTGTGCAATCGTGCTGGTCGGTGTCAAAAGACCACTGCGGAATGTACCGGCGATCTGGTCTTACCACGGTTTAGTTCCGGCCTCTTTCGAGCAATGTTTGCTATGAAGGAGATAAGGAATGGCAAAAAGATACACAGACGAGTTCCGGCGTGATGC
>Ga0208660_1000814_pt1 | contig 12643 bp, 5 predicted proteins | sample DEB08_DNA_13_FD_184527 | JGI IMG/M metagenome (GOLD analysis project Ga0208660, IMG submission 184527) | Aqueous microbial communities from the Delaware River and Bay under freshwater to marine salinity gradient to study organic matter... | ecosystem: Environmental > Aquatic > Marine > Coastal ... | reverse complement strand
CCAGCATATCCCCATCCTCAGATACTTTCATGTTGGTGGCGGAGGAAGACGGAGAGCTGATTGGATTCTTCTTGGGGAATGTAGTCGAGTACTTCTTCTCTGATGAAAAAATAGCTCAAGAATTGGTAGTGGTATTTAAGCCAGAGCATAGAAAGAAAATATCGCCACTTCTCATAGAAATGTTAACCCAGTTTGAGTCGTGGGCAGAGGATCGAGATGCGATAGAGATCAGCATGGGGATATTCTCAGGGATTGCGGGAAAGGGGTATCACAAGTTTTTAGAAAGCCGAGGCTATAAGCAGTCCGGCATAGCATTTAAAAAAGAGGTATAGATATGTGTGGTGGTGGCGGAAGCGAACCAAAAGAACAAGAGAGCAAGTTAGCGCTAGCTCAACAAGCGGCTAATGCGTTGAGGCGTTACGGCGATGTGTTTGTTCCCTTAGAAAATATGTATATCGATGACACTAAGGCAATGTTTGCTGAGGGTGCATCTGATAAAGCAATGGCTGGCGCCCAGAACCAAACCTCTGCTATCTATGAGCAAGGCTTTGGAGACATGCGCGGTGCTCAGTTTCAGATGGGATTAGATCCTAACTCCGGCAGAGCCGTAGGCGAGTCAAACGCCCTTCGTGAAGCTCAGGCTAGAGGCATGGGACTTGCCGGATCAGATGCTGGTCTATCCTACACGGATGCCGCTTACCAAAACTTAGGCAACGTCATTCAGATGGGTCAGGGGTTACAGACTCAAGCCGTCTCAGGAAACATTGACCGTATGCAGAGCAGCTTAGACAGAGCTGGCTCAGCGGCTCAGAGAGACTTTGCTAAGTCGCAGAGCATTGCCTCAATCGCAGGTACTGGCGCTGGTATGGCGGCAAGCTACGGACTAGGGGGTGCAGGTTAATGTTTGATAACTTCTTAAAAGCCTTGAATCCAGAGGCTTTCGAAGCCACTCGTAACTTTTACGGCGGCGATGGAAGCAATCCATATTCCTCGGTCAACAGCGCCAGATACAACTACATGAGTAGAGAAGATATGCCGGGCGACAAGCTCTACGCAGATCTAATTAGGGCGCAGACTCAAGACTATAACCAACGCTTCGCACCTATCGAAAATTTCATGGCGGGGCAAATCACCGCAACAGGGACTAAGTCCTTGGGAGCAGATCTAGATCGCACTCGTTCAAATATGGGCAGCGCCGTGACCAATGTTCAGGGTCAACAGAATCGCGACATGGGTCGAATGGGTCTTCAGGGCAACAGCAATGTCGCCAACTCGACTACGGCTGTAGGCGGCTTAGTAGGCGGTCTTAACGATACAAGATTGCGTGACGCTGATCGTCGCCAATCAATACTGTCAGGAAGTCTGTCGGGAATCTCGACTAAAGCAAGGAGTACAGGTCAATGACAATGATTGCGGTAGGGCAAGGCTTACGAGGCATTGCCAATAGAGGTATGGGCGCGGTTGCCAAAGCTGAGTCTGTTGAGCAGCAGCAACGCATGGGCATCGAAGCGCAGAAGGCTGCGGCTGAAGCTCAGACTATGGGTATTGGAGCAGGCATCGGCGGAATGGTTGGTGCAAACAAGCTGGCGGCAGCGGCGAGAGCGGCAAAAGCTGGCACCGCAGCAGTAACAGGCACTACCGGCGCAGCAGCGAGTGGCACGGCAGCAGCTGGAGGGCTAGCTGGAACAGCAGGAACAGCAGCAGCAGGAACAGCAGCAGCAGGAACAGCAGCAGCAGGAACAGCAGCAGCAGGAACAGCAGGAACGGCAGCGGTAGCCTCAGGAACGGCAGCAGGTGCGGCAGGAGCAGCAGGAGCTGGAGCGGTAGGGGCAGCGGGAGCTGGAGCAGCAGGAGCTGGAGCAGTAGGAGCAGTAGGAGCTGGAGCAGCCACGGCAGCAGGAGCTGGAGCAGCAGGAGCTGGAGCGGCTACAGCAGCAGGTGCAGCAGGTGCAGCAGGCACTGGAGCTATGGCTTCTTTGGCGACACTGGCGTCCCCTATAGCTATTGGCTTAGGCGTGGCTTTCCTCATCAACAAATTATTCGGATAGGTATTTATCATGGCAGGTTTTGCAGACGGTTTCAGATCAGGCTTCGGGATGATCAACGATGTTAAGGATAGGGAGCTTAGGCGCGACACTCTTGAGGCTGACAAGGCTTATAAAGAGAAGACGGGAACTGATCTTGCAGCGTATCGAGCTGAAGACCTTAGGATCAAAGACGCCGCTCAACAAAGCGACGCTGGTCTTGCTGGGTTACGCGCTTCGACAGCCCAACAGCAGGCTCTTAATGCGGGAGTAAGCGGTCAGGCTGCATTATTAAATGCAGAGACGGCATCTACTAAAGCCGCTAATGCAACCAACCCTGAATCTATTGACTACAAAAAAGGTCTGTCGGAGATTTCTGAGAATAACGCTCAAGAAGAAAACTACAGGTCTCAGACTGACGAGCGAGATCAGAAGATAAATCGAGAGCAAGGTGCCCTCAATGTGCAAGAGATCTACAACTATGCACAGGCATCTCAGACCAATGGTCTCGGACCTGAGGACTACCAGCGTATATCTTCACTTATAGATGAAAACGAGAGTCAGTCTTCTTTTAACCTTGGCTACCTCACCTCTCCACAGACAGCTCGAAGCATGGCTGCGATACAGACCTATATGGGTGACATGGCTAGCGGTTCAAGCTCTGGAATGACTCCCGAGTTAAGGGCGGCTTTCGGCGGAGCTTTAGGTCTAAACAAATCAGCGGCTATTGGTCGAGAGATAGACGAGTCATTCGTAAATGCCCCAGACTGGATGAAAGGCAAAGGACTAAGGCTTAAGGGTCAAGGTCTTCATGAGGTAGGTTCTAGTGACGGAAATAATCTAACCGGAACCCTGTACGTTCTGGCTGAGGATAGTGAGGGTAATTCTTTTCCTTACTTCCCGCCTTTAACTGCGACAAGAAACTTTGCCGACAACCAGCCTCTTAACCTTGAATTCGGAGAGGCGTCTCAAGTTCTAGCTGGCACAGCGCACATGATCCAACAAATTGGTCCTAAGATCAGTCGGGATGTGCGAGCAGCAAAGATTCACACCATGTACGGCGGAAACAAAGACTTCGATGCGGCAGTTACCGCAAAGATGGAGACGGTTCGCAAAGGTATTCAGAGTGGCGCAAGTCCCACGCAAAGCGCTCTCTTAGGAAACATTGGGGGTGGTACTGTATCGGAGAAGCTGGCTTTCACAAAGACAGATGAATATCGCCGAGAGATAGAGCACGAAATGCTTTTCGGACCGTCAGACGATACAAGCGAACAGTTCAAGATTTCAGACTGGTTCGACCAAACAAGCTCAGCTCTTTCTTCAGCCCCATTACCTAAAGGCATTAAAGCAGCAAACCTTGGCGACCTTATGTCGCAGCGAAACGCTGAGTTTAATTATCAGAACGCATCAATACTTCAAGGTTACTACGACGAAGACGGCAATATCGAAGACGCTGCCGGATTACTCGATCAGTTAAAACTCCTAAATTTACTGTAAATACTTGGTGAGAATTTATGCCGTTAAAGTCTGTAACTCAGTTCTCAAACAAAGAGTACTACGCAGCTAGAGATGCCTTACTAGAAGAAGAAACCACAAGCCTTCAGCCTACTGAGGGTCAGCCTGCGCCCGCCCCAGAAGTCGATCCAACTTTAGATGCAGCTCCAGAGGTTGACGGTAATTTCGTTCGCGGTCTAAAAGGCGGTGTCGATAACATGCAGGCTCTCGGTGGAGGGCTTAAAGCGTTAGCGGGTTCTGTAGTTGGCAACGAAGAAATGGTTGCCGAGGGCATGGAGTATTACCAAGAGCAGACAGCTGAAGCGGAACAGTACAAGCCTGACAGCACGTTCCAAGAGATCGATAGCGCAACAGACTTTGGCGCGTGGGCTGCTTACACGATAGGTTCTGTCGTTCCTGATCTGGTTGGGATGGTAGGCACAGCTGGAGCCGGTGGATTGCTGGCTAAGAGTGCGGTTAAGCAAGGCGTCACAGAGATGGCGGAGACTCTGTCAAAGCAGGCGACCGAGAGGCTGATAAAGGAAGGCATTGAAGATCAGGCGGCAGAGAAGATCGCCCGAAACATGGCGGATAAGTTCGCTAAAGACAAGATAAAGAAGATGACTACTAGAGGTGCTACGGCTGGTGCCTTTACTTATGGGACTCAGCAGGGTGCGTCAAGCACGTTTGCTAGAACTCTAGAAGAAACCGGAGAAGAAGCTCCACTCGCGGCAGCAGTTTCAGGCTTAACTGTCGGAGCGCTTAACGCCCTTCCTGCATTCTCTGCTCTGACCAAGTTTCTTCCTAAAGGTAAGGTAGATGAGGCTGGCGAGTTTATCTCTGGCGTTGTCAATGATAAGCCTGCGTGGGTTGGAGAGTTCGTTAAGGACGTGACTACGCAAATGGGCGTGGAGAGCGGAACCGAAGCTTTGCAGTTGATCGTCGAAGAAGAAATTATCTCTTTCGTCAACAACAACTACACTGAGAATGAGAGCCGAGAATACTTTGACTACATAAGCAATGAGCGCAAGCGAAGCTCTCTTATTGAGGCTTCAGCGGCAGGATTTCTTTTCGGTGGCGGAACAGGTGTAGTCGGTGCTGGAGTTAAAGGCGCGACTGGGGGCTACAATTCAAAAGCTAACCTTGGAGATGATGCCAAGATAGTTCGCACCCGCTCAATGAATGATCCCGAGTTCGCAGGTCGAATTCGGCAGATGTACGATGAGGCTAGAACTAATGCTGCAAATGGCGTCAGGTCTATTCCTTTGGGTGATCAGTCGTTTCTTGACGACAATCCGCCGCTAACAAATGCCGAGCGCAGAGAAGCTGGTCTTACCGAGTTGACTAACTATGACGGCACTGACATGGACATTCCAGATTCAGGTCCGGATGTGGATGTGCCAGCAGTTGCTTCGGTAGCAGTCGATCAAGAAAATTCGGAGTTCGGGGAAAATACATTACCCCCCTCGCCTCAATCCCCACAGGCAGACATAGTCACCGACTTCCCTGCATCTACAGCTACGGGCGCTACTAAGGTAAGGAAGGGCATAAGGCAGTTTGGTCACGAGCATACTTTCGATGCGTCAATGTCTCCTCAAACTAAGCCAATTCAAGATCAGCTCATTGAAATTGCTGTTGCGGCTAACACGCCAGAAGCGCTTGACCCGACTAACACCGATACGGTGGTCGAAGCTATAGACATGGATGACATCGAGAGAGTCTTCAGCCGAAACCAAGAGTTTGCGATAAAGCTTGAGTCAGGCGAAAGGGCTGACCTCCCTACTATTCAGGAGGCTTACGGAGATAAGTCAGCAGAGATGGAGACATTAACTGCTGGTGTTATGGCTGATCTTTCAGCTAACGGTTTACCAAGAAGTTTTGTGGACGCAGTCAGTGGAGTGTTCGTACACAAGCAGTCTCAGGTTACATCTCCGGCAATAACGGGGAACACTACCAACGGGATATCTATTAACGCAGACCTTCTTGGCAAGGCGCTAACGGAGCAAGATTCGCTAAGCGAGCTTGGCTGGACTTTGGCTCATGAGGTTTATCATGCAGCGGACAACTCGTTTAATCTAAGTGCAGCTGATCCCAGTTTGGACATACGCGTCGATGAGATGGGCGAAGACCCGTCAGTCTTTATGGGCGAAGTCATGCAGGAGATCTTTGAGAACTGGACAAAGGCGACTGATGTGGGCAGACGTTTTGACTACCCATTCAATGATCTTAATGATGAAATATTAGACACCAGCAAAGATAACGGAGAGATCAACCGCCGTTACCAGAAAGAAGTCTTCGCTCAGCTGGGTGCATTCTTTCATTCAAATCCAAAACAATTAAAAGCAGAAGCTCCTTTAGCGTATAATTACATTAAAGGCATACGAGACAAAAACCTACAGACTGCCGAAACAGTAGAGGCGCAAGATGAAGTCATTCAAAGTACCAGCCCCGCAGACACCTCCCAACCTGAAGGCATATCAGGAGAAGTTCGGGCACCGCCAGAGTCCGGAGTCATCGAGGGCATTCAGCCTGACGCAGTTGGACGCGATAGCGAAACAAGCGCTAGAAGCGAACCAGCCGATACCGGAGTGGCGAGACCGCAGCAAGATGGTACTGGACAACGTGAACGACGCGATGTACAAGAACGCGAAGTAACGACAGAACAGCCTCGAACAGAGGTTGAACTAAAGGCTACCAATAAGAAACCTACCTTTAAGAAAGCTGACAACTGGGAAGATACCGGTGAGCAGATCATTACGTTTGATGACGGTGATCGATATACGGTCTACTTTGACGAGGACTCAGCCGAGTCTGGAGAAGAGCAGTGGTACACATCTGCTGACGGTACATTTACTGGCGCTGAAGCAATGCTGGGTGAGACTAAGGCGGAGACTATTACCGCCCTACAGGAACACCGTCAAAAATTATTGGACGCCGGAGAAAAATCTTACAACACCCCGCTTGATCCTCAGGTAGGGGGTGATACCACCTTTAAAGCTTGGGACTTTATAAGCGATAAGGGTCAGGTAACAGAGAAGCAGTTACGCGCCAAGTTTAAACGTCTAGAAGACAACCAGTTCGACAACCTAGTTGAAGGTCTGTTGGGCGAGACTGATCCGGAAAGCGTTATCACTTTAGAAGACGGCAAGTTCCTGTCCTATGAGTATGTTCAGGAGAGAGACTTAGATGCTCTTCAGTCAGATCTTGACGACACGGACTTTATCAAGAAGTCAGATCTATCCCCGATGGCGCAAGAGATAACTGCGTCAGATGTGCTTTACGGTAACGAGTCCCTAGACATTGTAGGTACTAGCCGTAACGGTGCGACAGTTGTTGTTGATCTAGGGAGAGCCTTTGACGACAGGGTTAGAAAAGCTACTGGCGGCAGAAACCTTGGCGACCAGACTCCGGAGAACGCTGCGATAGTCTCAGACCTTATAGCCCATGAAGCTGTTCAGGCTATGAAGACTGACGGCAATGCCGGTGAGTGGTATCAGGAGAAGGTTGCCAATGCCATGAGCATAGCGGCTAAGGAGTTCCCTGAGCTAGAGGCTGATGCGAATGCGAAGTTTGCCTTCACCTCGATCATGGCGATCACATCAAATGGCGCGTCAGTTCCAGACAACTCTGTTAATACATTCGAGATCTATCAGGAGTACAGGGACAGTAAAGTATTCCCTGACTTTGGCGTAGGCGTGACATCGGAGGCGATGAAGAATGCCTTTGCTTTACTTAACCGCCTCATTGAACAGAACGGGATCGACAGTACCCGTCAGTTTATGGACGTTGATGTTACGGTAAAGGAGCTTAAAGACTCTTTCGGTCTGGCAGTATCTGGCGAGCTAATGGGAACCGAGCTAAAAGGCTCAGCCATCATTGGACCTAAGATTGGTGGCGGTTTCTACCAGAACCTTAATGGAAACTTTGACCCCCTGACTATGGACCGATGGTTCATGAGAACGTGGGGCAGGCTGACAGGAACCTTGATGGCTGACGCCGAGAGGAAGCTGCCTGTTCAGATGGCTAAGTTTAGAGAAGTTGCGTTAGGTGACGAGTACAGATCGAAGCTAAAGAAAGATGGCATCAACAGATCTCAGTTAACTAAGGACGATGAGTACGCTAAAGCGTACGGAATTAAAGTGCAGTCAGCTTATGCTAACGGTGGCTTCAAAGACAAGAGCGCCATCAACAAAGCTGCGAATAACTTCAAGAATTCGCAAGGTGAAAAGCAAGCGCCACAGAACGGCAAGGAACGAGAGTACATTCGTAGCGTCATGAGAATGGCTCTAGATAAAGTTAACGAGACCTCGGGTCAAGCCCCTGTTAATATGGGTGCATTACAAGCGATCATCTGGTATCCAGAGAAAGACTTATACAAACAACTAGGAGTAGGCAATGCAAAGTCAGAGCCAACAGACTACGAAACAGAATTCGGTAAAATCGTCGAATCGCGTCAAGGACGAGAGCAGAAGCTATCTGGATCAGTCGGAACTGCACAGCAATCAGGATCAAGAGGAGTTCAATCAGGCGTCCAGCCAGATGTCCAAGACTCAGATCAATCTAGCGGCAGACAAGCTGAGCAATTTGATTCAAGCCAAGATCCCGACAAGCGCAGAAAAGACAGAAAGCGAGCCTACAAAGAACTTCGTAGTGCCCGACCATCTGATAGCGGGAGTGTCGCGAATGAAGGAAGTATACCCCGACGCTTCAGACGAAGAGCTGGCAAACATTCTCAAATACTCGTAGCAGGACAGAAAGTATCTGGCTACAAGCGCGAGCTAGAGACTGGAGCCAAAGCAGCATTACAGCTAGTCAACACCTATAACGGGACTGTTGTCGAGCTGGTCAAGAACAAAACCAACGCACAGCTATTCGCAAGTAAAATGCAGGCATCAAAGGACGCAAGCGATTTTGGTGCTGCGGTCTACGTGTATCCTCAGTCCGAATATCAAAAGATGCAGATGTTCATGACAGAAGACGGGTCTGCTGGCATAGCTATTGAGAACGGCGACACAATAGTCTCTCTTTACAGCGACGGAACCAATCCTAACGTCACGTATTCTCTGGCTTCACTGGCGGTCGAAGAAGGCGGTCTATACTCTGACGCTTTCGATACTCAGCTTCCTATCATTTATGAAGACGTTGGGTTCAAGGTTATTTCTCGACTCAAGTGGGATGACTCTCAGGCTCCTTCAGACTGGGACAAAGATACCTTTAAGGTCTTCAATAACGGCAAGCCCGACGTTGTGTTCATGGTTGTCGATCCAGAATATTTTGGACCGTACTCTAGAGATGAGGGCTACTACGTTGAGACATACGATGAGGGTCTGCGCTCCGTCAGAGAAACCAGACGACCAGAGCAAGAGAGAATATCTCCCAAGCTAAAGCAAGCGGTGCAGGATCGAATTAATCGCAACATAACAGCCACCACGCTGAATGAAATATTTAGGCAGGAAGGACGTTACGTTAAGCCTATGCAGCCTGACATGATTGCGCCCCTTCCTGACGACGCTAAATACCTTAACGCTCTGACCAAGACCAATCGTGAGAAGGCAGGCACCCCCAGCAAAGAAACTTTCTGGATGGCTGATGTCCTTGAAGATGGAGTTCGTTACGGATCAAGGCTGGACATCCCCTCTTATAACTCGAATGCTCTCTCTAAAGATGAGCGTGTGGACGTTGTCACTGTTCACGTCTCCAGACCTAACGCGAAAGCAGGGTCGGCGGGTAAGCGTCTTGGCTACTATCCAACAATGCGTCTACGCAATGGCTTGTTTGCTGTGCCAGAAAAGGGCGCTTCAAAGATAGCTTTGGGTGCAGATAAAAACACTATCGCCACAATCGAAGGCGATTATGTTCAGGCGGATCATGAGCAGAACAGACTAGACTTCATCCGGTTTATGGATGATCCAGCTTGGACTCAGGTATCCATGAATCCTGAGCGGCACTCGTTCTACTACGACCTTGAATCACAAACGCCAGTGGTTAGTTTTAGTGATGCGATTCAGGTGGGCAACCTAATCATAGCTAAAGATGTCGAGCCCGCCGACGTTGATACGTTCTCTTTCATTAAGAAGAAGCAGATCAATAAAGAGACCGGCACTCTAGATGATGGATCTCAGTCAACTAACGCCTTCACCTACAATGACGAGATAGATGGTCAGGCTGACCTGTCGAGAAGACTGAAGAACAGACCTATCTATAAGTCTTTAGTTGATAAGTATGCCCAGCAAGAAGACTTTGAGGCTCAAGCAGCAGAGTATCTTGGCATGGGCAGACTACCGGCTGAGCTGTCTCCAAGAGATCAGGAAAACCTAGCTCACGGTAAAGTTCAGAACGATCTAAACGACTTCCATGAAAACTTTGTTGATCCGTTGGGTGACTTGATAGCCGAGTTAAAGGCAGACCCAGACGCAATTGGAACGTACTTGATCGCAAAGCATGCAGCCGAGCGTAACGATGTCATTGCCGGAAAGGTAAAGGCGCAAAGAGATCGCAACATTGCTCGGACTGAAAAGCAGATGGAGTCCTTGCTCGATGACGTTGAGTCGGATCACACCGTGCAGCTTGAAAATCTTGCGGTAAAACTAAAGAGCTATAAAGAAGACCCGCTTCTTTTCCAAGATACCGGTTCTGGCATGACATATGACGAAGCTCGGAGTGTTTTAAACCTTGCTGAGAAAGAAGGCACCAAGGCGGACATGGAGCGCATCGCATCCAAGGTTTACGACATGCTCAAGCACCAGAGAGAAATAATGGTTAGCTCTGGGCTAATGGATGCCGACTCTGTTGCAGATTGGGAAGCAACTTATGAGTTCTATGTGCCCCTTAAAGGCTTCGCAGCTGAACCTGAAGGCGACACTTACAAGCGTACATCCAAGGCAAACGGTTTCTCTGTGGTAGGAAGTGAGAGCATGAAGGCTAAGGGTCGAAAGACTCTTCCAGTTAACCCGCTGTTCACCGCCATTGAAGATGTCCAGATGAAAATTATTCGGGCGCAAAAGAATCAAACCGCCCAAACTTTCTTAGACCTACTCAGTAAGCTGGGTAACAGTGACAGCTATACGATATACAACAATAAGTTTAGACCCCCTAAAGACAGCGATCATCTGACCATGCAGGATTTAGATCAGATGGCTAGGGACACCCGTACAAATGGCGACCCTAAGTATGTACAGGTTAAGAAAGGTGGTCAGACGTTTTTTATTCACTTCAAGTCTGACACTCTAAACCATGCCTTGCAGGATATGAGTGTTGCTGCTTTGGATAGAAACAACACCCTTATGGATAAGGCGCTTACATTTGCGACTAGGTTCCAGACGTTCCGCAGAAACATGCTGATCAACTATAACCCTTCATGGGGGCTGGTTAACCCAATTCGAGATGTTCAGACAGGGTTAATGTATGCACTTGGCGAGAAAGATAAGAAGGGCAGTCGAGTACAGGGCGATAACCTTATAGGGAAGATGGCGCAGAGCTACCTTCCATCAATGAGAGCCATGTATAGAACACTTCGCGGCAAGCCTGTTATTAACGAGATGGGTAAGTACGCTGCCGAATTCATGGAAGACGGTGCTTCAACAGGACTGATGCTTGTAAGAGATCAAGCTGAGCAGTTAAGAATCCTGAAGAACAAGCTCAAGCGAGGCTATACCCGAGAGGCGCTTACCGCTATTGGGGACTGGGTTGAAGATTTTAACTCGACAATGGAGAACGCTGTTCGTCTCGCTGCTTACACTGAAGCTAGGAAGGCAGGAACAGACAGACAGACGGCTGCGACACTGGCTAAAGACTTAACTGTTAACTTTAACCGTAAAGGTGAAAACACAGCTCAGGTAAATGCTGGATATCTGTTTTTCAATGCGGCAGTTCAGGGCAACTTAAACATTGCTCAGGCACTCGGTAGCGACAAAGGTAACTTCACCGCAGCCAGAGGTACGGCGGCAGGTCTAGTTGTGCTTGGTACTACTATGGCTGTTATGAACATTCTGTCTTCTGAAGAGGATGAAGATGGCGAGAAGAATTATGCTGACCTTCCGGAGCATGCAAAGAACAGATCGTTGCTTTTCATGTATAACGACCAAGAAGGTTTCGCGCTGCCAGCACCTTACGGCTACAACTTCTTTACAAACATTGGTCGTCTATCGGCTGAGATGGTTTTTGGAATCAACACTCCAGAAGAGTCTGCTCAATATCTGGCTGAGAATGTACTGCTCAATTTCGTACCAATCTCACCGTCATCTGGTGACAACTGGGAAGAGATGGCTAGAGGGTTCTACCCTGATCTTTTGGAAGTGCATCTAGACATGCTTGCCAACAAGAACTTCTTTGGCAGTGACATCTACATTGAGCAGAACTCGTTCATGATCGAAAGATCAAACGCTTACAACTCTAGACGCTCCACGGACAAGGCGTTCACCAGCACTGCCAAGTTCCTTAACGACGCTACAGGTGGCGACAAGTACGAAGATGGCGTCTTATCTTTCAACCCTGACAAGATGCAGTATGTCTACGAGTACTTCTTGGGCGGCGTGGGTCGTTTTGTTAGCCAGACCGGAGACGTTGCAGCTCGCATGATGGCTGACGAAGAGTTCAGGAAGCAAGACCTGCCGATCATTGGCACGTTTTACGAAAGTCCATCTGAGTACGAGGATCGATTCGAGTTCTATGCTAACTGGGAAGAGAGCAGGAAGATTGAGGCTAGGCTGAAAGAGGCTTCAACAGAAGAGGAGCTGGTTGGTTTGAGGCAGAAGTATCAGTCATTCATTCCTGTCCTTGATGGCGGCAGAAACAGCCCTTACAAAACAGCCAACAGAGATCTGCGAAACATCTCTAAGACAAGGAAGATTGTAGAGGCTCAAAACATTCCGGAAGAGCGACGCAGAGAGATGCTTAAGAAGTTGCTAGATAACGAGAATAAGATCTTTGACCTGTACAACAAGATGTATCGCAAAGCCGAAAAGGGCGTTAAATAAACACACTAGCGTCGAGATAAGGTCATGAGGGGTAACTGATGATAGCTGAAATTGCAGCAGCTAATGCGGCATTTCAAGTCATAAAGGGAGCGTTAACAAATGGCAGGGAGCTATACGATGTAGCAGAACAAGCTACAAAGTACTTTGACA
>Ga0208660_1000803_pt1 | contig 12724 bp, 11 predicted proteins | sample DEB08_DNA_13_FD_184527 | JGI IMG/M metagenome (GOLD analysis project Ga0208660, IMG submission 184527) | Aqueous microbial communities from the Delaware River and Bay under freshwater to marine salinity gradient to study organic matter... | ecosystem: Environmental > Aquatic > Marine > Coastal ... | reverse complement strand
GAACCGGCTCCAGGGCAGGAAGATATCGTTGGAGACGAGGGTAAAAGCCACGGTATTGAGGATGTCCAGGCAAATGTGGTCGAGGTATTGGCGTTGGTGCAAGTTGACCGAATCGCCGTTTTCCTGGCGACGGTACAATTCCCGCAGGTAAGCCATTCCCAGCATCCCCCCGGAAGCGCCCGTCATGAGGATGGTTTGATCGAACAGGCGGCCCTGGCTCAGGCTGTCGGCAACCTGCAAGACGTAGGTACTCCAGGCCGCTGCCTTCAGGCCACCGCCACTGGCACAGAGGAGGACGACCTTGGGCTTGGCGCCAACGGCAGGGCCCAGTTTGGCCAGGCGTCTCGACAAGATGCCTTCGGTCGCCCGGATGTCTTTGGCTACCTGCTCTGTGCCACTGACGGCGGCCAGTTTGTCGTAGGTATAGGCTACGGGTTGGTCATCGTAGCGCAATCCGTAGGCGTGGTTGGGGTGATCGAAAATAGCAAAAGAAGTCAGGTAGTTGATTCCTATCAGGATCAGGATAATGACGAAGGCCCGCCACTCGGCAAACCAGTAGGTCAGGGCGCCAATAAAAGCAATGAGCAAGCTGCACAGGATGAGGATACTGGCAGCGGCAGGGATGCGGAAGATCTCCCACTCGATGAGGTAGCCCAGGATGAGCAACGACATCATGGTGATCAGCTGCAGGGCCAACGCGTTGAGGTGGTTTTGCTTGAAGATATTGAGCAACAGGCGCGACTCGTAGTGGGCCACACTGCGCACCAGGCGGGGACGCAGGTCTTCGCCCAGGTAGGTGAGCACTTTGATGCGGTTGCGATCCAGTTTCATGTAATCCAGGTCGGCGTTGCGGCGGCCCGGCGAGATGTGCAAACTCACCAGGTTGGGCGGCAGCGCTGCGGCCCGCTGGTAGTAGGAAATATCGCGGTTGGTGAAGTTGAAATAGACGGAATACCCAAAGATGAGCGTCAGACTGCCCAACACCAGCGCGAGCAGGTTCCAGATAATCTGGCTCAGGGGCCAGCTTTGGTACTGGTCTTGAAAGTAGCCGATGAGCAGCAAATAAAACAGGCCGAATGCCAGGGGCAGCAAGAGGTTGTTGATACTGAATTTGGTAAACGGGCGCGCCAGGCTGGCTAAAAAAGGAAAATACTGGGCCGTGAGCAGGTAGGTCGTCAGGTTCCAACTCATAAAAAAACCACCCAACGCCAACCCCACGATGTAGAAGCTCAGAAAGTCGACCTTGCCCAGGTATTCCGGATCGAGAAAAAGGTACTGCAGCCCCAACCGGCGGCCCAGGCTGCCCGACATCAGCAACAGCAGAAAAAACCACAACGACAACAACAGCAGATTGCTGCGGATGTGCAACAACAACAACTGAACCGGAAATGCATAATAAAGCTGTTTGAAAAAAGAACGCATGCCATACCTTTTTGATACTTTGACAAAACTTGTGTCCGCTTCCGCGTCATCCCGTGGTCATAACAGGATATTTTTAATTACTTCGCAGGCAGGGAGCTTGTCAAATATAAGCATTTCATTAACTTTGCCCATATACTTTCAGCTTTACCCGGTATCATGAGGATTTGACCTGAATGGCTGATGGCCCCCAAAAAACGATGACAACATGAATATAACAGTTGTAGGTACGGGATACGTAGGTTTGGTATCCGGAACTTGTTTTGCCGAAACGGGCAACAATGTCGTTTGTGTAGATATCGACCAGCAAAAAGTAACCCGGATGCAAGCTGGTGAGGTACCTATTTACGAACCAGGGTTGGAATTGCTCTTCGAACGCAACACCCGCCAGGGCCGACTCACGTTTACCACCGATCTGGCCGCAGCCACCGAGACCGCCGAAATTATTTTCCTGGCCCTGCCCACCCCTCCGGGCGAAGACGGCTCCGCGGACCTGTCTTACATCCTGGGGGTAGCCGAACAACTGGGCAAAATAATTACCAGCTACAAAGTCATTGTCGATAAGAGCACCGTACCCGTGGGTACTGCCGAACGGGTGCACCTGGCCCTGGCCAAGAACCTGTCGGAAGACCTTTTCGACGTGGTGTCCAACCCCGAATTCCTGCGCGAAGGCGTAGCCATAGATGATTTCCTGAAGCCCGACCGCGTGGTGATCGGAACCACCTCGGAACGCGCCCAGAAGAAGATCAAAGAACTGTACGAGCCTTTTGTCCGCCAGGGCAACCCCATCATTATGATGGACGAGCGCTCGGCAGAAATGACCAAATACGCGGCCAACTCCTACCTGGCTACGCGCATTACGTTCATGAACGAAATAGCCAACCTGTGCGAAAAAGTTGGCGCCAACGTCGACCAGGTACGCCGGGGTATGGGCAGTGATTCCCGCATCGGCAAGCGCTTCCTCTTTCCGGGCGTCGGTTACGGGGGCAGCTGTTTCCCGAAAGACGTGCAGGCCCTGGCCAAAACCTCCGACGAATACGATTACGATTTCCGGATCCTCAAGTCGGTCATGTCCGTCAACTACCAGCAACGTATGCGCTTGTACGACAAGATCCTGGCCTACTTCAACAACGACCTCCAGGGTAAAACCATCGCCTTGTGGGGGCTGGCCTTTAAGCCCAACACCGACGACATCCGGGAAGCGCCGGCTATCTACACCATCAAATCGCTGTTGGCGGCGGGTGCCCAGGTGCGCACCTACGACCCCGAAGCCATGAAGAATGTCCAGGCTATCTTCGGCGACCAGGTGGTCTTCGCCACCGACCAGTACGAAGCCCTCATCGGCGCCGACGTGCTGGCCATCGCTACAGAATGGAGTGTCTTTCGCACCCCCAGCTTCCAGGTCATGAAGGAACTGTTGAAGGCGCCCGTCATTTTTGATGGCCGCAACCTCTACGACCTGGAGATGATGGAAGAAAAAGGGTTTCACTACGAAAGTATTGGCCGCAACGTGGTATCGTTATAGCGGGAGATTCGTCCGCAGGATTACCAATTGGGTATAGCTTGTTAAGAAATAGCATAAAATAAGCTGAACCGTCGTTTTTCAAAAAGCTGGCTAAGCGGTTAATTTTAAGCGTGTCAGCTATTTGAAAAACCTCAGAGACGGCTCAACTTCTTTTATGCCAATATTAACGTGTACAATCTGGCCCGCAGCTTGTCGTTATGAATGCGTAAATTCAGGTTCTGTAACAAATCCCTCGCGTTGTGAGTAGATTGCTTGCCTATTGCACCTTGTTCCTGTTCTTCAGCTGCCTTTGGGTGGCTTGTGACAACGGGTTGGAATCGGTTACCGAAACCGATGAATACGGCCATACCATCACTTACCAGCGCCGCAAGACCGACTTTGCCCGCGAAGGTTGGACCCGTATTACCAACGCCGCCGGCACCGTGATGGAAACTGCTTATTACCAGGCCGACACCCTGGAAGGGCAACGAACGATCTTCTACGACAACGGCGACACCAGCGTGGTGGAAACCTACCGCCACGGCCGCTTTGAAGGGCCTTACCGGCGCTACTACGAAGGCGGCACCCTGAAGCTGGAAGGCCGCTACACCGACAACCAGATGAATGGCCCCTGGCTGGGTTACCACGAAAACGGCCAACTCAAGGAGCGGGTACTGTTTCAGCATAACGACGAAAATGGTCCTTTCATTGAATACCACCCCAATGGCAACCTCGCCGCCGAAGGCACCTACAAGGACGGCGACAACGAAGATGGCGAACTAAAAATTTACGACGAATCCGGGGCCTTGCTGCGCATTATGCTTTGCGACTACGGCCGCTGCCGAACCACCTGGTCGGCCGAACAGGAAGCGGCCACAAACGAGTAACTATGCATTTAAGACTACTCTCTTTATTGTTGTTCTGTACGGGTGCGCTGGGTGCCCAGGTCGGCGGCTTATTTACCTACGAATTCCTCAACTTTGCGCCCTCGGCCCGGGTGTCGGCACTGGGCGGCACGCACATCGCCGTGGTGGATGACGACATCAACCTGGCGGCTACCAATCCGGCCTTGCTCAACCCGCTCATGCACGAGCAGTTGTCTTTTAGCCACGCTTTTCATCCGGCTGGCATCCAGCACGGTTACGTCACCGGGGGCTACTACAACACCCGCCTAAAGACCACCTTCCAGGGTGGCATCCGCTACGCCAACTACGGCGAATTTGACCTCACCAATACCCTGGGGCAGGTTGAAGGCACGTTTAAGGCGGCCGAGTACGGGATCAGCGTGGGGGCAGGGCGGCAGTTTGCCGAGCGCCTCTCTGGCGGCCTCAACCTGCGGCTGGTGACTTCGCGGCTGGAGAGCTACCAGTCGGTAGGGCTGGTCGCCGACCTGGGGCTGTTGTACCAGGACACCGCCAAAAACTTCGCCCTCACCCTGGTGGCCCGCAACGCCGGCCGCCAGCTCAGCACCTACCGCGAAGGCAATACCGAGCCCCTCCCCTTCGAGCTACAGGTGGGCCTGAGCAAGCGCCTGCGCTACCTCCCCTTTCGGTTTTCGATCGTGTACCGGTATTTCGACCGTTGGAACATCCTCTACGACGACCCCAACACCAAGGAGACGACCCTCCTCTTCGGCGACGTAGCTACCGAGCGCAGCAATACCAGCATCTGGTTCGACAACTTTGCGCGCCACTTCGTCTTCAACGGGGAGTTGCTCATGGGTAAGAAAGAAAATTTCCGCCTCCGCTTTGGCTACAGCCACCTGCTCCGCAAAGAGCTGACCGTGGCCGAATACCGCAGCCTGGCGGGCTTCACCTTCGGCGCAGGCCTCAAGGTCAACCGCTTCCGCATCGACTACGGCCGCACCAACTTCCACCTGGCTGGCGGCGTGAACCACCTGTCGATCGCGACGAATATCCGGGAATTTCGGTAAGCGTTACCTATTTGAAAGGTACCCCTTTACGGCGCAGCAAGTCTAGCAGTTCCAGGTCTTCGGCTTCCGACAAGGGTCCTTTCGGGACAATGAGCGCCTGGTTGCTGGAGATGTAGAGGAAGTAGTTCTGCGCCGAGGCGCGCAATGCCAGCAAGTGGTCATAGGGGAACGCCGAAGACTGGTTACCCGCTCTTACTTCCAATTCATCTTCCTGAAAAATAAAAATCCGCTCTGCTCCCAAGGAGTTACTTTGGTGGGCCCGCTTGATCTGGCGTTTCATACTGAAGGGAATCAGCCAGAACCACAAGATAGCAATCATGGCCAACGGAAAGAGGAGGTTGATGAGCTGCTCGGTAGCCGCTTCTCCCTGGCTGAGCAAATAGTAGATGCGCAACATGATCAGCAGCACCAACACGAGTAACCCAATGCGCAACAAGCGGCGGGATTTCAGGTAGTGGATGGCAAAATCGTAGGCCAATTCGGGGGTGTGTCGGTAACTGACGGTAATGGGCATGATGCTTGTTTAGGGAATGAAGAAAGGGCAACCGCGACACAAATATAGGACCTTCGCTTAACCACCAGGCACTTTTTGTTGTTCTATACGCATTCATTAACCAATCAATCCATCATGAAACTTTTCACTACCCTCCTCTTCCTCGTACTTTTTGCAGCAGCCCCCGGTCTTTTTGCCCAGGAATTTCCCGACCTCGACAAGAGTCCGATGGACATGGCCTACTACCCGCCACGTGCGGCTTTTCGCAGTTTTGCCAAGACCCCCGAAGAACGCGTGGCCGATGAGCCGGTACTGCGGGTGATCTATTCCCGCCCCGCAGCCAAGGGCCGCGCGGTGTTTGGTGAACTGGTCAAGTACGGCGAAATGTGGCGCATCGGCGCCAACGAAGCGACCGAGATCACCTTCCTGCGCGATGTAAAAATTGGCGATCAACCCATCAAGGCTGGCCGCTACACGATGTACGCCATGGTCAACGAGAAAGAATGGACCGTCTACTTTAGCCTGGACCTCGACATGTGGGGACAGTATTCCTTCAAACCCGAAGCCAGCAGCGTCACCGCCATCACGGTTCCCGTCACGACCACCAAAGAAGCCATGGAACTGCTCGGCATTGTTTGCGAAAAAGTGGCCGACGGCGCCCATGTCGTGATCGGTTGGGAGAATAAAGTGGTACGCGTGCCGATCCAGTTTTAAAATTTGCCGCTAAGGCACTAAGATTTTTTTGCCACCAAGGTACTGTGTACAATACCAAGCAAAAGCGATAAAATTTTATCTTTGAGCAGAACAAGGGAAGACAGGCTCTAAGCTTGCTCTATCTCGTATAGCTCTGGACTATGTTCAGGGCTATTTTTTTGGTTTTGCTTTATCCAGCGTGATTTGCTGCGCTGTGTCTCCCTGCCTCGGTGGCAAAAAAGAACCACAAGGGGCAAACAGGTGACAGAGGGCATGGAGGGGCAAAGAAATAGCCCCTAAAAACAGAGCACACACCAAATCCCGCTAAACCCATTTTTGTGAAATTTTTGTGCCTTTCGTGCTTTTGTGGCTAAAAAAACGCCTCCGTGCCCCCAAGCCTCCGTGGCAAAAGAACCTTGGTGCGTTCTAGAAATCAACCACCAGCTTGAAAGATTGGGTAACAGCTTCGCCATGTACCACCAGTAAGTAAACGCCAGGTTGCTGAATGTACAGTTGCCCATTATACAGCTTGCCTTGTTGCACCTGCCTGCCAGCAATATCAAATAGGGTATAATTAATCCGCTCACCCGTAAGGCCTTTTATATTCACCTCTCCCCTACTCGGATTGGGGTAAATGGTGTATGCTTCGGTTGGGTCTATTTCGTTTACGTTCACGACAAAGCTGGAATCACAGGGGTAGCCGACAAAGTTGTAGCTGTTTTCACTGTCTTCGTAGCATCTTAACCTGGTGATGACCCTGCTGACATCGCAATCTTCACCTAAACCTAATTTAAGTCTATAATCATTTCCAATACCCGCATATATTTTTGCTGGCAAGTTTTCATACGTACTACTATATGTTACATCTAAATACTGGATATCCAAGGTGTTTCCGGCTAAGGTTACCTGGCGAATGGAGTCCACAACTGCGATGGCTGTGCCCATGTCTGTACTGAAACATTGCCCAGCCCAAGTAGTCTCATAATTATCCGTAGCCGAAAAATCATAATTCAGTTGAAAAGCATCCAGCTGCCTATTCCAAAAGTAAATGCTGTCACCCGCTACGTACATATAATCCAACACCCCGCCGGAACCTTCCTCAATGACATACGCAAGGGTGTCATTTTGCGTAGTCAGGCCAATTACTTCGTAGGTTTCGTAGGTTGTAGCGACTCCATTCAGAACTACTTCATAAGTCCATTTGGTGCCGATGTCGATATTAGCCTCGGTAGCATTGATGCCATCCATCACCATCACTTCCTGGCACTCTTCGCCAGCTACACAGCCCATGCTGTCTACAGACAGCAGCCATATCTGTCGTTCTAAGCCTGCTGGAAACCCTACTGCTTGTACCTGTAATGGCTTATAACCAACATCTCCTGCTGCAATGAAGCCACCCGTAGGTGTTTCTACTATCTTTCGGAGGATAGATGCCCGATAACGGCCATAATCCGTTTGCGGCGTAATATAACTGGGGAGTTGATAAACCTTCACCCAGCGCAGTTCTCCCTGCGGGCTTATGCGTATAATAAACCCATTCCACGTACCATGCAAATCTAATACCGTTCCGTCTGTAGCATCCCATGCCGTTCCGCAGGCTACAATATCACCATTTGCAGTCTCCTGTATATCATAAACCTCATACTTTCTACCATTGGTAAATGGGTCGTAAGGCAACCACAAACTCCATTCTATTTGCTCAAAGTCAGCACTCATTTTAACGATATATCCACGGTAAAATGGGTTACCACCAGGCTCATAGTCTGAGGGGAAATATATGCTACCTGTACTACTAGATAAAAGCCTTGGGGGAGTTCCGCGTGAATCATCGAAAGTATATTGATTAAGAACCTGCCCCGCTGTATCTAGCTTGATGATTTCATAATCAGACATGCTTCCACTCCCAGCACCATTGTATCGTTGATTAATGACGACCAAGTTACTATCTGATGTCCATTGCAAACTGGAAAAATTGTTAATCCTACGTGGTGAAGGATACTGTTTCTCCCATAGAACCTCAAAAGTATGCCGATCTAGTTTTGTAATATAACCCAACCTGATACTTGACTCGGGTTCGTAGTTGCTGCCATAAAGATAGAGGTGATCTTCGTTTCCTATAATTCCTTCGTTAAGATTTGTTCCCCCAAAAAAAGGAGGTATAGAATATGTATTTTGCAAGGACAAGCTGGTATCAAACAATTGTAAAGATGTTGGTCGGCTTGATCCTTGATGATGTGGATGTCCCGTAAAATAGAAGGTATTGTCATCAAACCACAATCTATTATCTCCTTCAGGATAGAGTGAATCTATTAGGATACTTGTCAATATTTCCCCTGCTAAATCAAAAGTATTAATAGTTGAACAGGAGATACTCCGCAAGGTATCTAATGGGCAAACATATTGACAAGCAAGCGTAAGTTTATCTTCTGCCAACACCAAGTCTCGTACTTGGCTTCCAAGCGCATATTGCTTACTAAAAGTACCTTCCTGAGCAAGATTGACATTTACAAGAAACAGGTAGAAGATCAGTAGACTTAGGTAGTATTTTATCATAATATATAGTTCATTCAGTCAAGATTTGTGATTCTTCAAATCGCTAGAATATTGGATTTAATGGTATTGCTTGGCCAGTATTCGTTTTTCAAAAAAAACGCTTTCAGCTGTGCGATCTTGAGATGCTGTTCTTTCGTTTCCACCGACGGCTGGCCGCTGCGGCGTGCCTTCCCGCCCTTTTCGGCGGGACGGACTGGACGTAGCTGCTGGGTTAACGGCCATTTTATTTCCCCTTCACCATTTTTCTCATAAACAAACGCTGTCCGTCTTTTGATTTTCCTTCGAAAAAATAGACACCTGCTGGGAAGCCATTTGTAGGTAGCCCGACTAGTGAACCACTCAATTGATGCGATGCCATTAACTGCCCCTGCTCATTCCAAATCAATAAATACCAGTTGGTGGGAAGCGCATTTTTCAGTTCTATCCAAACTTGCCCCGAAAAGGGGTTGGGATACATGCCTACTACCGATTCTTCTCCCGCCAATGGAGGTGAAAATTTCATCGGACATTTCTAGGTCGTATAGGATATCAATAGTGTCAACCAGTTGCTGTAAGAAGTAAAAAAAGTTATTGCGAACAAGATTATTCCTAAAGTTGGTTTCATCTGACAACACCCTTATACCAATTCCGACATTATTAAATATTGTGTTATTAAGCAAGTAAGATGTGTTTATGGTAAGACCTGAAAACAAGCCTAAACCAATATTATTTGTAATAATATTAGAAATGACGTGTGTTTCAAACGAACTTTCATAAACACCACTACCAGAATTAGAAAAATTATTACAAATTACATTTCCGATAACCTTTGGAGGGATGGCATCCGTAAGGGTACTGATACAGACACCGCCACCTCTGCCATTATACCCAAATGAACCAGGGATAAGTTCTACATATTTGGTGGCAGTATTTTCAATAATCAAATTACCAATAATTAGCGGAGAGCAGCCTTCACCACTCATAATACCGCCGCCTTCATTTCCTGCTGCATTGTTTCTGATAATATTATTTTTAATAAGTATTGAAGAATTTTCTGTCAAATAGATGCCGCCACCACTCCATTGGGCATAATTGTGTTGGATAATACTGTTAGAGATTCTGATCTTGGAACTGTTTTGTACAAAAATACCACCACCTCGTTTGTTTGGATGGCCTGGCCCGTAAGCCCCTCCGTGTTCAATAACACAATAGTCTAAAATAGAAGAATCGGTATGCAGATTCATGTCTAAAAAAAACAGCCCCTTCCAAGTCCCCAAAAAAGAAGTGGTATCACTGTTGTACAAAGTATCTAATGCAGAAAATCTAATCGGAGATTCAATAGTACCTTGTGCCAATAAAGCACCTTGTACCTGAATGGCCTTTTGCCGAGCCACTAAGATATGTACACCTGGTGCTATGGTCAAGCTGACAGAGTCGGGTACGAATACATCATCGGTAACGAATACCGTATCTGTATTCCACGTCATATCAGCCACTATTGTTCCAGCAGCCGTTATACTTTGTGATTGCGCACAAGTAAGTAATGCGAAAAAGGTGATAAATAAAAAAAGCTTGTTCATGAAAATAAAATTAGCTGGTGTAACATACGCACACCCCGACACCAAAGTCGGGGTGTGCGTATGTTAATGAAACATTAATGTTTAAGGTACGTAATCTCCAACAGTTATCTCAACAGCATGTTGTGTGTTACCCGTTTGACTAGGAGACAAAAGCACATCTGCCCACATTGCGCACGAAATAAAATCTCGCCCAGCTGATTGATTAGTAAGATACCAATTAATCACTCGCATAGCACCACCATGGTAAAAGCCCATTTCCTCTGGATTCAAACAAGTAATTCGACCATAGGATTGTGAATCCCAATTGGAAAGCAACCAATAATCGCGGTATCCATCACCTTCTTGGTCATCATTTGGGTTTAGAAAAGTCTCAGATGGATAGGGATATAGCGCAAAAATTGGCTCTGAATCTTGCTGATTAGCAAAAAAACCATCCTCCGTAGGATTATATCTAATCCGAATCGGGCATCCCCCTGATCTCCCCCCAATTGTTAGGCCAATCCGCAAGGGTAACTCCTGAATTAAGACTACTGCTTGAATTGGGGGTGAGATCACTTTCGCTTGTCACTAACATATTTGGACAAAAATGACGGAAGTAGCGTATCTCTATCACCTCTGTTCTCTACCCGAAGTAGTATTTTTCCTGATGAATCAATGAACACGTACGAGGGAAAACTATTTATTTGCAAGTACCCCCTTAACGTAGTGTCCTTTGAACTCATATCCTCCACAAGATGCAACCCAGGAAATTCATGTCTTACCAAATAAGCCCCTGCCTCTTCTTCCGTTTCTTTATATAAAACCGCCACCGAAGCCGTCCCTATCCCATTGTTGTCGCAAACTATAGCCACCCTTTTCCATCGCGGTAGTTCCTCTAAGCACGGTGGACACCAACTCCCCCCGAAATATAGCATTGTGGGTTGATTACGCTGTATCCCTAAGGCATCTGTGAAGCCCGTGTTCCAGTTGGGTAAATAATAGCCGACTTTATATCCTTCTAAGCGTTCATTACCTTCCAAAGATTCAAGGCGTACGCTTAATGTCTTTTGGATGTAATCAAAACTATCAAAGCGGATAACCTGATTACCGAATATAAAGGGTTCGCTCATTCTGTAAGCTATTTCAGTAGTGGTCAGTCGAAGTTCATCACCTGTATCTATGGTAACGTTAGGGCCCGTTTGGTAGGGCCAAATATAAAAATTAAAGACGGTGTCAGGTAGTTCTAAATACCCCTTAAAAATTCGACTTGGAAAAAAAACGAGTTCCCTGTTTTTATTTATTTCTACAGATACACTTACCTGTATAGTATCTTTACCAAATTTTTCTATCGGAATGAAATTAAGATCCAAATGATTATCTCCATTGGGTGATAATCTTCCAATTTCCGTTAGCACCGTATCTTTTGAAGTACCAATAAATAAATGGTGTTCGCCGCTTTCAGAATCGAGTACAAATAAGACTTCGTGGTAAGCATTATCATCGAATTGGTTGGACCAAAAAAAATGAGAAGGAATCAGCGAAAAAGTTCGCCAACTCACGGGTGTATAAAATGAACCATCTATGCGGCAAATTTTTCCATAATCCGGTCTAAATTTGCGGCTCACAAAGCTTACTTTTTTCCCTTGGATAAGCGTATCAGCCAACTCGATGGCCATACGCTGCTGCCCCCAACTAGTTGTAAAGCACGATACCAGCAGTACAAATAAGATGGTGAAACTTACGTACGAGGTCTGTATTCTTTTTGTTCGCGAAAGCATAGCCGTTCTTTTGAGAGGTTATAGAAGTAAAAAGGTTGCGCCCATTGAGTACGGGCGCAACCATGATGAGTTTAGTTTGAAGAAAGTTTCACATCAAATTTTGATACGGATGGCTGTTGGTTTGCGCTGTTGATTTCAACCATTTTAGTGCCGATTTCGCCTTCTATAGTATCAAGTACGTTGTCGTTTTCGTCATACAAGGTGTAATCAATATTTACATTAGGATAATCCACGGCCATTTGATCAAGAATTGTAAATATTATTCCTCCCAATGATCCTGTACAAGCTCTTGTGTCAGATACAGTACACCCAACGCAAGCACTATGAGCGGAATCAGTTGTGATAAAACAAGTTCCTCCATCACATGGAAACTGTTCACCATCGCCAAGTTGACAGAAATTTCCTTTTTCATCGCCAAACGAAAGTTCCCAACCAGAATTAGTAAGCTTTGAATCTAAATATTCCTCCCAAGGTACTTTCGTTGCATCAACAGGATTTAATTCGTCAACATTTGAATCGTGTTGACATGACAACATTGTCAGAACTAACCCGAATAAAAAAATAAAATAAATTAAATTTCGAAAAAAATTCATAAAATAAAATTTAACAGTTTGCCTTCATCAACCCATTCCAGCTTCGGGTCTTACTTTCCAAAATTCAAGGCGACTGGTTTCAGAGAGTATTCCGCCGTCAGCGGTCATGTTTCATTCAGAAAGACGCTTTGTTTTTCTCATTCAGATGAGCGATCTTGTCTTTCTAGTTTTATTTAATTTCCGCTAACTACACTCGTACCTTGCAAATATCACATATATA